>ERZ781272.938-NODE-938-length-13451-cov-3.417139_pt1 | contig 13451 bp, 15 predicted proteins | sample MGYA00375850_ERZ781272 | MGnify/ENA primary metagenome ERZ781272 (study PRJEB29790, sample SAMN06051246) | human gut metagenome | host: Homo sapiens | place: USA: Cincinnati, Ohio | collected 2013-06-21 | study: EMG produced TPA metagenomics assembly of the Gut...
AAAAAAGGAATCCAAAAGCCTTGATTTTATTGGCTTAGAGATTCCGAGAGAATATTTTATGTCTTAAGGAGGAGAAAGACAAATGAAAAAACTCAAAGTACGAACAAAAATGTATTTAATTTTGCTCTGTGTATTGGCTGAATCCTTTTTTTTAATTTCATATGCAAAAATCAGCTTAAACCAATTAAAAACTTCAGCAGAAACAATTATTACTCAGCAGGAAACAGCAGATAAATTTGACTCAGGTGAAGCTCTTGAGCAATTAGACATTCTAGAAAAAGCCATGACAAACCAAATGCTTATTATATGTATTTTGATTGTTGGAGTTATAATCATAATTGGTTTTTTTATTTCGCGCAGCTTTACTACGGCTCTTGATAAATTAAACAGTGAAATGTTTTATTTATCTCAAAGAAATTTTTCACAAGGATTTGATTCAAAAACCCTGGAACGATCTGATGATTTTGGTAAATTATCACAGACCATTGAAAATATGCGCCAGGATATGCAATCTCTTATAGGTCAGGTAAAACATGAATCAGGTGAATTAGACAGCGTTGTTACCAATGTCAGAGAAAATATCGAAGTTCTCAATGCCGATATTGAAGAGGTATCTGCAGCTACTGAGGAATTAGCAGCTGGAATCGAGGAAACATCTGCATCTCTACATGAGATTGACACTATGACATGCGACATGAAAGAGGTAGCCAATACTATTATAGAGAGTGCAAAAAACGGAAAAGAAGCTGCATGTGATATTCACAATAAAGCAACAAACGTAAAAAAAACAACTTCTGAAAACAAATTACGCGTAAATAATATTCGTTCCGAAATAGAGTCCCAGCTGTCTAAAGCACTGAAAGATGCTGAAATAGTGGATGAAATCAGCCAATTAACTGATTCTATTATGGAAATTACTTCCCAAACAAATTTACTTGCTCTTAATGCATCTATTGAAGCTGCCCGGGCCGGTGAAGCCGGTAAAGGCTTTGCTGTTGTTGCAGATGAAATCAGAAATCTTGCGGAACAATCCGATACTACCATTGTACATATTCAAGATGTGACCAAAAGAGTATCTCTTGCTGTCAAAAACTTAAGCATTTATTCAAGTAAGCTGTTAAATTTTGTTGAAACAGATATCAGTACATGTTTTGAAGAATTTGCTGTGATGGCAGATAGTTATGATGAAGATGCGACAAAAGTTGAAAATCTGGTAAATGAGTTTGCTGCTTCAGCAAACCATTTAGGCGAAACCATTTCCCAAATTAAAAATGCTATTTCTGATGTAAATCTTGCTACTAACGAAGGTGCTGAAGGTACGACACTCATTGCAGGAAATATAGCTAATATTTCTTCCAAATCCAATGACACCGTACACCGGATCAATAATGCAACAAACGTTTCTGCTCAATTAGAGGACAGTGTCTCTAAATTTCAAATATAAAATTAAATTGATCAGCCAAATCACAAAGGTATCATCAAATTGCATGCTGGCATGTATCGATGATACCTTTGACACTTTAATTCCTATGATTTTTCCAATAAAATTACTTTTTTATGTAGTCAGGATGATTAGACGACCATAACTGATCTGCTACCGGCTGCCATTCCTTTGCGTAATTGTCGCATTTTGCACAAAGATGATTGCATTCCTCCGGACTCATCATATCAGTGCTGTGTGCATCAGTCTGTGACACCAGCTCGCGCAGTACCTGCGGATTCTCAAGCATAGGACAAGGCTGTAATAAATTGTCATTAAATGGCTGTGCATCCTGATATGCCTTAAATAATGGCTGTGTCAGACATTCCTTCAACGACTTATCATGAATATTTGCACTCGAATAATGAATAAATACGCATGGTTCTACATCTCCATTTGGATTGATATGACAATAATATTTACCACCGGCCACACAACCGCTTACAAACTCTCCATCATTCTGGAAGTCCATCAAAAAGATTGGCTTTCCTCCCTCGTATCCACGAATTTCACGAATTCTGTGGTACATATATTCTCTCTGCTCAGTTGTAGGAATCAGATCAGGCACTGCGTCATTTCCTACTGGCATATAGTGGAAGAACCATGAAAAAGCAACTCCCTTTTCGATTAAGAAATCTAAAAATTCATCACTTGTTACTGCTTCACAGTTTGCGCGTGTATAACAAATTGAAGTACCATATGGAATACCGTTTTGTCTGAGAAGATCCATTGTATCCATAACCTTCTTAAATGTGCCCTTTCCACGTCTTGCATCCGTTGCTTCATCAAAGCCCTCAATGCTCATGGAAAGTATAATGTTCTTACATTCCTTCATATCATCGCAGAACTGCTGGTCAACAAGCGTTCCATTTGTAAAAATCATGAAGCCACAATCACTGTGTTTCTTTGCAAGTGTGATAATATCTTTCTTGCGAACCATCGGTTCTCCACCTGTCATGACATATTCATGAATTCCAAGTTCTTTTCCCTGTGTAACAATACTATCCATATCATCGTAAGACAGATTGAGTGTATTTTTATATTCTGCCGCCCAACAGCCAGTGCATCGCAAATTGCAGGCACTGGTCGGATCAAAAAGAATAATCCACGGAATGTGCTTTACACCAAGTTTCTTTGCATTCTTCTGTGTCTCTCTAAATCCTCTGAATCCGCCTTCATATCCAAAAGCCATCATAAGCCCCTTTAAATATGCTCTATCGCAATTATCCAGCAGATTATTAAAATATTGTGTCCACTTTCCTTCTTTGCTGAACGCCACCCGAAGTCTCTCATATGCTTCCGGTTTCCATCCGTCTTTCAATACCTTTTCAATCATATTGACAATTTCTACATAGCCTTCTGAACGATTTTTCTCCGCTTTTTTCATCAATGAATCAAGTGCTACTTCAAAGGCCTTTCTTTCTGCTGCATGACTAATTGATCCCATCATTTTTCCTCCTAATGTTATATTATGATATGAGGGTCAAAAGGTATTTTGCCCCTCATTAATGATTAATCAGTATCAATTGTAATACCTATTCCTACTGCCCCAGGTCCCGTATGGGTAGTGATACTTGCGGTCAATGGATTATAAATCACTTCTATTCCTGGGAAATTCTGTTCCAGCAGCTCTACCCACTGTGAACTTTCCTGTTGACTCAGCCCGGCGCCTGCGGCGCCTATATGTACTTGGTGTTTCTGAGCCTTGGGAAAACGTGTCAACAAATCGTTCTTGCATGCGCTTATCATCTTTTCTTCACATCTCTTCATTGAACCACGAACTTTCGCAAATGATTCCAATTTTTCTCCCTGAATAGAAAGAACTGGTCTGATGTTAAGCACAGTTCCTATTGTTGCCGCAGCCTGGGTAATTCTTCCACCCTTTTTCAAGAACTCTAATGTATTTACAGAAACATAAATGGATGCGTTATAAGCTTCTTTCTCCAGTCTTTTACAAATCTCTTTTCCATCTATATCCCAATTTGCAAGCTGTCTTGCTTTCATCACCGATAACCTTTGCGTCACCGAAATTCTATGATTGTCAACAACAAAAACTCTATCATCATATTCCAAAGCCATAGCTTTTGCCGCGCTGCATGAATTACTAAGGCCGCTGGACATTGGAATATATACAATCTGCTCATACTCTCTCAGTAATTTATCCCATGTATCCACTACATCTCCCAGTACTGGTTGCGAGGTGGTTACTTTCTCCCCAGAGGTAAGAGCTTCCATGAGTTGTTCTTCGGTAAGATTTACGCCCTCATAATACGTTTTGTCATTTATAATTACCGGCATCGGCATTACAAATATGCCTAATCTCTGTGCTTCTTCCAAATAAATTCCACTATTTGTATCTGTTAGTATAGCTGTCTTCATTTTTTCACCTTTCTTATGCGAATGAAATAATTATTAATGAAAAAGCAAATGCAATTACATTTACCAATACTCCTCCCAGCAATTCCTTTGCTGTATGTCTTTTCAGATAGATAGAAGACCATATGATGAGTACTGCAACAAGCAATGATGGAATCATTGCTTTCCAACCAAAAAAGTAAATCAGAAATACCAACGGCCCTGTAAAACTTGATGCATGCCCACTTGCTCTGAAATGAAAGCCCTTGTTGCATATTGTCAGAAAAACGACCGAAAGAAAATATGTGAAACAAATAAGCAGCAATTCCTTATCAACATTAGTTATAATTGCCCATAATAATGCACAACTATATCCTACAAGATTTGTAACAAATGCAAGTTTTCTCTGACCATCTCTCCCCTGTGCCCTGACGGCTGGTATTAAGTCACTCAATACATACGCTAAAACAGGAACGAACCCTAATAATACCATCATGATTACAATTTCTGCTGCATCTCTAAAAATATCGTTTCTATGAAAAGCAAGAATTGAAATAAGTACCGATACCATCACCGGTGGAACTGACAATCCTCTTATTACTTTTGCGAAATGTTCTTTTATCATCAACTACATCTCCTGTGTTAATTAATTATTTTTACTTATATACTTTTTCCCCAAAAACACCACCAATACAATTACAATCCGCAGTCCGACAACTGCCCAAAGCTGCCAGCACAGAGGATGAAATATATATCTGCCAAACAAACCGTCAATGACAATATTGAGCAATGCACCAAGCATACTTCCCAAAATAAATGAACCATATTTTACCCCAGATGCTCCCAGATATATGCTTCCTACATCATAAGATACCAGACCGATAATCCTTATTATAAAACCCGTGAATAAGCTGTTCTGTTTCTGAAATATATCGACCTTTCTCACAATCGGATATTTTCGACTACATTCTTCAATAATACCCTTTCCCAAAAAACGTCCCAATATATATAAAACTGATTCCTTTTAACATATACAATAATATGAATTCCATTGTGGCAATTATCTGGTTTGGTGAAACCAGCTTAACAATATTTTCAGACGAAGCCAATTCGGGATGTTTTCTCAATCTTACTGCCACATAGATAATCACTCCCAGCAGTGCCAGAACGGCTACAGCCCGTAATGCCCGAATAATAATTTTTATTCTTATGCGATATCTCAATATTTTTCGCCATAAAAGTCATCCTCAGATTTTTCTATAAGCCTTACCGTATTTAACACAACAACAAGATTCATTGCACCATTAAGGCATATACCAAGTCCAACCATTCTCACCAGCATATCTATTGCCTCAGATGATAAAAACAAAAGGCTGACACCAATTATTCCAGATATTACAGCTATTATAAATATCCAATACCATTTTTCAATTCCGAATCGTTTTGCCTCAATTGCGGTTTGTATCTTTAGTGCCGAATCTACAAAAAGAAATATTCCTATGCAAAACGCAAAAAATGTTATGATATATTCCGTTCGAAAAATCATCAGAATCCCCAGAATCACAGCTACAATTCCCAATCCAAAATCAAATTGAAATGCTAATTGAAAAAGATCTTTTGTAAAATAACCTGATATTTTTGCCATCCCATATATCAGCAGAAAAACACCCGATATTCTACACAAAACATTTAGTTCCAACATTGGCCATATCAATAATAACGTGCCTCCGACAATACAAATACTTGCCAAAAAAACATATATATTTTTTATGAAGCTCAATTTTTTCATAAGATAAACCTCCCTACGAACATAAATCATAATCCAATAATCACTCACACAAAAGATACAAAAAAACAACAGTGTCCTATTTTTGGGCACTGTTGTAAATGTGTATGGTTTTATTTATTTTTTTCTAATTCTGATATAAGTGGTTTAATAGTGGCTTGATATGCTAAAGACAATCTGTGAATCAGCTGGTCCTGCGAGCCTTGCATTCCATCCTGCATCCATCTGAGCGTTGTTCCAATAATAGAATTCGTGTAAAAATATATAACGAAATTGATATCCTCATCAGAAAGATCTGCTCTATCTGCTTCTTTTCTGACATATTTTTTTACAAAGTCCTCTGTAACATCATAAAAATACTTTAATATCAATTCTCTGTTTTTAGAATTGTATAAATGTAAAACTGCCTGCCTGTATTCTAAAATAAGATGATATCTTTGCAGAAATTCCTCATAAAAGTTATCATATTCCCTTTTTTCCATAATAACATTATCGGTTTCTACCTTAAGTAATTCCTCAAGCACCTGATAGATGTCTCTGTAATAATAATAGAATGTATTCCTTGTTATTTCACATAACTCGCAAATATCTTTAACCGAAATTTTATCTATTTCTTTTTTTTGCAGCAATTTAAGCATACTATATCTAATTGCCTTTTGGGTAAATTTAGCCATAAACTTCTCCTATTTTTCATTACTTTAAGTTTAGGAAAAACAGGAGAAAATGTCAATCCAGGAATTGTTTATATCCATATTATTTCGTGAACATCAGCCCATTGAAAATTGCCTACGGCAATGGGCTGACGCTACATATGTAGCTCCTGCGTTTGCTGCAAGGATTGCCTGGTTTGCGCTGAAAATCAGGGTAACGTTCATCTTGATGCCCTCGGAAGAAAGTACCTTTACGGCTTTGAGTCCCTCTACAGTCATAGGAATCTTTACAACCATGTTTGGATGGATGGCCGCGATCTCACGTCCTTCTTTGATCATGCCCTCTGCATCTACGGTTGTTGCCTTTACCTCGCCGCTGATCGGTCCGTCAACGATGGATGTGATCTCCTTGATGACTTCGGTAAAATCTCTTCCCTCTTTTGCGATCAGGGATGGCTTTGTGGTAACTCCACAGATGACTCCCATATCATTTGCTTTCTTAATGTCCTCTACATTTGCTGTATCCACGAAAAATTTCATAATAAAATACCTCCATTTTTATTTGCGTTTGCTTTTATCTGTTAGCCATAATATAGCGCAGTCCAAAAGCAAACGCAAGTATAAAACGAAAGAAAATAAAAGTTATCGAAAGTAAACAAAAGTTTTTCTTTTCTCATTTAAGGCTGGCATAATTTCTTATTTCGGGTTATGATTAAGAAGTCAAAGTGTATCATCGCTGCATACCTTATTGGCCTGCACTACACCAAGCATATAATAATAGGAGGCATAACGTTTTATGCTGCAACTGGAACGCCAGAAACATATTTTAAAATATTTAGAAGAAAATAGAAAAGCAACCACCAACGAACTGAGCGAGATGCTTGGCGTATCTGCCACCACCATCCGCACCGACTTAAATCAGATGGACAAAGAAAAACTCCTGACCAAAACACATGGTGGTGCTGTATATCGTGACAATTCTACCGGCCAAAAAGAGCTTACCGGACGAGCTTATTACTTTGATGAACGTGCGCTGGAAAATCAAAAAGAAAAGGAAATGATTGCCGATACGGCTGTAACCTTTGTGAAAGATCATATGTGTATCTTCCTTGATGCCAGCTCCACGGCTTACACACTCGGAATGAAACTGACCGGATTCACGGAGCTTACCGTCATTACGAACGGTATCAACCTTGCCCTTGCACTCAAAGATGTCCCTGGCATTACCGTGATTCTTACCGGCGGTATCGTAACTTCTGCATCTTCTTCCATTGAAGGACTGCTCGGAGAAGATCTGCTTAAAAAAATCCATACTGACATCGCATTTGTTTCTGCCCGTGGCTTTTCGGTGGAAAACGGGCTGACCGATTTCAGTATTTATGAGGCCGACCTGAAACGTATGTGTATCAAAGCATCTGCCAAAACCATCGCACTGATCGACCATACCAAATTCGATACGTCTTCCATTTCCAGCTATGCATCCATCGACGATCTGCATCTTGTGATCACGGATGCCGGATTGTCCCAAAACACCAAGGAAATCTACGAAAAAGCCGGCATTGATCTTATCGTTGCCGAATAGTTACTGTTAATTTTATACAAGGAGACTTCTTTATTATATGAAAATTCAATTATCCGAACACTTTACCTATAACAAACTGCTCCGGTTTGTTTTTCCCTCCATCGTTATGATGATTTTTACGTCCATCTACAGTGTCGTAGATGGATTATTTGTTTCTAACTTTGTTGGAAAAACAGCCCTTGCCTCCATCAATCTGATTCTCCCGTTTCTGATGGGACTGTCCGCTTTGGGCTTTATGATTGGAACCGGAGGCAGCGCAATCGTCGCCAAAACCTTGGGAGAAGGCGATCCGAAGCGGGCCAATGCCTATTTTTCCATGCTTGTGTATGTGACCGCCATCGGTGGTATCCTTCTGGCATTGCTTGGCATGCTTCTGGTACCGTCCGTTGCCTCATTGCTCGGTGCCGAAGGCGAACTTCTCTCCAACTGCATTTTGTATGGCCGGATCAATTTTATTTCCCTGCCCGCTTTTATACTGCAAAATGTATTCCAGAGTTTCTTTGTGACTGCGGAAAAACCAAAACTTGGACTGGCTGTCATCATTACCGCCGGTGTCACCAATATGATTCTGGATCTGCTATTTGTCGGCATCCTTGGTTTCGGACTGCTGGGTGCTGCTGTTGCAACGGTCTGCGGAGAGATGATTGGAGGACTTTTTCCTGTTTTGTATTTTTCCAGAAAAAACAGCAGTCTGCTCCGCCTTGGCAAAACACAGTTCAACGGCCGCATTCTCATGCAGACCTGTATCAACGGTTCTTCGGAACTTATGACCAACCTCTCAAGTTCCATTGTAAATTCCCTTTACAATGTCCAGTTGATGAAATTTGCCGGAGAAAACGGGGTGGCTGCTTACGCTGCGATCATGTATGTAAATTTTATATTTATTGCGATCTTTCTCGGCTATTCCATCGGAAGTGCACCCATCATCAGCTATCATTATGGTGCCGGAAATCATGAAGAACTGAAAAATCTGTACAAAAAAAGCCTGCAGCTGGTGGGCTCCTGGGGCATTCTTCTTTTCGTTCTTGCCCAGTTTCTCGCCACACCGCTTGCAAAGCTTTTTGTTGGTTATGACAGCACGCTGCTTGCTATGACACAGACCGGTTTCCGTATTTACAGTCTCGTGTATATCATCAACGGCTTTAATATATTCGGTTCCTCATTCTTTACCGCATTAAGTAACGGAGTCGTCTCCGCAGTAACTTCCTTTTTGCGCACACTGGTCTTTCAGATCGGTGCTGTGTTCATTCTTCCCATTGTATTTGGTGGAATCAACGGAATCTGGAGCTCTGTGACCGTTGCAGAACTTCTTACATTGTGCATCACGATCACATTCTTTGTGCGTCAGCGCAGGAAATATCACTATGCGTAAGCATTTTCTGCTTTCATGATCTTGATCAGCCGGCTTGTTCCAAGCCGGTCTGCACCAAGGGCAACAAACTTTTCTGCATCCGCAAACGACGCGATTCCACCTGCCGCTTTCACTTTCACATTTGCACCTACATACTTCCGCATCAGCTCCACATCTTCAAACGTCGCTCCTCCAGTAGAAAATCCTGTAGATGTTTTTATAAATTCCGCACCGGCTTTCGTAACGATCTCGCACATTTTTATTTTCTCTTCCTCCGTAAGAAGACAGGTCTCTATGATGACCTTTAGGATTCTTCCATCACAGGCTGCATGAACCTGGCGGATTTCTTCCTCAATCTCCTCGTACCGCTTATCCTTCAGAAAACCAATATTGATGACCATATCAATCTCCGAAGCACCATTTGCCACTGCATCTTTCGTCTCAAATACTTTGACCGCTGTGGTATGATATCCGTTCGGGAATCCGATCACGGTGCAGATTGGAAGTCTGCTCTGCACATACTCCGCCGCCTGCTTCACATATGCTGCCGGTATGCAGGCCGATGCCGTATGGTACTCCATGGCATCATCGAGAATTTCCCTGATTTCCTCCCATGTTGCCGTCTGTGCAAGCAATGTATGATCGACCTTGTTTAATATTTCTTCTCTGTCCATTTTCCGCATCCTTTCTGATTCTCTTATTTTAACTCTTCTAAAATTGAACTGCCAATTGTTCCTTCCGGCATCGAAAGTCCAAAGTTATCCGTGATAGTAGCACCAATAATTGCAAAAGTAGAAGCCTCCTTTAATTTTTTTGGTTCTTTCATGGATGACGAATATGCAAGAAATGGAACCTTTTCTCTCGTATGATCTGTTCCGGTATATGTCGGATCGTTGCCGTGGTCCGCCGTTATGATGAGCAGATCGTCCTCTTTTAAAACTTCAAGCAGCTCTCCCAGCTTCACATCAAAACGCTCCAGTTCCTGTGCATAACCCGTGACATTTCTGCGGTGTCCCCACAGTGCATCAAAGTCAACGAGATTTACAAAGCAAAGTCCGGTAAAGTCCCTCTGTGCAATTTCTATCGTCTGTTCCATTCCGTGAACCGAACTCTTTGACCGATTCGATTCTGTGATTCCCTCTCCGTCAAAAATGTCATAGATCTTTCCGACGGATATCACATCGTATCCGGCATCTTTCAGCACATTCAAAGCGGTTCGGCCAAATGGCTTGAGCGCATAATCGTGACGGTTGCTGGTCCGTTTAAATTCGCCCTTCTTCTTTCCCACATAAGGGCGTGCAATCACACGTCCGACTTTCCACTCATCTTTCATCGTAATTTCCCTGGCAATCTCACAGCAACGATACAGTTCTTCGAGCCCAAACGTTTCCTCATTGCCACAGATCTGCAATACAGAGTCCGCAGAAGTATAGACGATCATATGTCCTGTCGCAATCTCTTCTTCTCCGAGTTCATCAAGGATCACTGTACCGCTGGCACTCTTGTTTCCGATTACCTTGTGTCCCGTGCGTTTTTCGAGTTCCTCGATCAGTTCCTTCGGGAATCCATGCTCGGTAAAAGTCAAAAACGGTTTCGTAATATGAAGTCCCATCATCTCCCAGTGTCCGGTCATGGTATCTTTGCCGTTGCTCGCCTCGTTCAAACGCGTATAGTATGCTTTCGGCGTCTCGACCGGTGCAATATTTTTTAAAGGCTTCATGTTTGCGATACCAAGTTTCTGCAGATTTGGAATATGCAGATTTCCCACAGACTCTGCTATATGCCCCAAAGTATCGGTTCCTGCATCTCCAAATGCAGCAGCATCCACCGCATCGCCTGCGCCAAGAGAATCAATCACAATTGTAAAAACACGTTTATATTTTTTATAATCCATATATTTCACCTTCTCCTTTTACTTTCCTGTCTTCTCCTGATCTTCGCGGATCAATGTCCGCAGTGCCTCCACTGCAATCGAAATTGCTGCTTCTGTATCATGGACAATCGGGTTATCCATTCCACGCGCATTCCGCTCCTGATTTCCCATTACCAGCAAATCGGTTCCGCAACGTACCCCCAGATGTGCTGCCACAATAAACAGCGCTGCCGACTCCATCTCCGATGCCTTACATCCCATGCGTTTCCACGCTTCCCACTTATTGGTCAGTTCGTAGCTTACCGGCATCCGCTCCGGCTCATGCTGTCCATAAAATGCGTCTTTGCACTGTACCACTCCCATATGGTACGTATATCCAAACTTACGACTGGCCGCCACCAATGCGTTCGTAATGTCCAGATCTGCAACCGCTGGATATTCAATTGGCGCATATTCCTTACTTGTCCCTTCCATTCGCACCGCTCCGGTTGCAACAACAATATCGCCGCCTTTTACATCAAGATCAATGCCACCGCAGGTTCCGACACGGATAAAGGTGTCCGCCCCGCACAGTACCAGTTCTTCCATTGCGATCGATGCAGATGGTCCTCCGATTCCTGTGGAAGTCACGCTGACTTTGACTCCGTCAAGTTCTCCGGTATATGTCACAAATTCCCGGCTGTCTGCTACAAGGTGCGCATTGTCAAAATGCTCCGCAATCTTTGCACATCGCTTGGGATCACCCGGCAAAATCACATAATGTCCCACATCCCCCGGACGAATCTGCAAATGATACTGTAAGTCTTTTTCCCCTGAATAATTCTGCATCGCTTTCCCCTCTCTTTCACGAATAATCTGGTAAACCATTCATTTACTCTATGAGAAAAGTATACCACATCTGCCTGCAAAGCACTCCATTTTTCTTACAATAACTGTTAATTTTATTATGCATTTCTTCGATATATATGTTACAATATACATAATTGTTTAATTTAATATCTGGAGGTTTTCTTTATGAAACGTATAAAAAAATATCTCTTTCTATTACTTACCGCAATCCTGCTTTTTGCGCAGCCAGTTCCTCAGGTACAGGCCTTTACGACAACTGCAGCAACCGGACAGGTCAAATTAAGTAAAAAGTCTTTAACAATTGCCTATACCAAGACAGCCAAATTAAAACTGAAAAATGCACCTGCAAAAGTTGCCTGGTATTCAAGCAACACAAAGATTGCATACTGCGATGACGGAATCGTCGAAGCCCGTTCCGTAGGCAAAGCAAAGATCACTGCAAAATGCAGAGGCATCTCCTATACATGTACCGTAACGGTTACTTCCGGAGAAGATTCCAGTTTAAAAGAAAACGGACGCTACACCAGCAAAAATAAAGTTGCTGCTTACATCCGCAAATACGGGAAACTTCCTTCCAATTTCATTACCAAATCAGAAGTTTCTGAACTTGGCTGGAACGGTGGATCACTGTTGAAATATTCCAAATATGCCTGCATTGGCGGTGACATCTATCACGATTATGAGGGAGTTCTTCCAAAAGCTGCCGGCAGAAAATATTACGAATGTGACATTGATACGATGGGTGCTTTAAGCCGCGGTGGTAAAAGAATTATCTATTCAAATGACGGACTGATCTATTATACCGACAACCATTACAATCATTTTAAGCAGTTGTAAATCCCAAAAAAGTACATAAAAATACCGTAACTTCTTTATTTTTCAGAAGTTACGGTATTTTTTAAATGTGGATATTACAATGCCTTTTTATAGATCTCAGCGATTTCCTCCAGTGAAAATACCACTGGATTGTTTGCAATACTCGGAGCAGACACCTTCATGCAGTTCTCTGCCATCCATGGAATATCTTTCTCTTCAATTCCCAGATCAGACAATGTACACGTAAGCTCGATAGCCTCCAACAATTCACGCACTTTTCCTGCCAGATCCTCTGCCTTTTCTCCACCAAAAAGTTTTGCAAGTTTTGCGAACTTCTCCGGTGCACCCTGATAAGAAGATTCAATAATCGTTGGCGTCAGGGCCGCAAGTCCCTTTCCATGGACGATATCTTTCAATCCACTTGCCGGATGCTCCATACCATGTGCCAGGGTAACTCCGGCAGTATTGATCACCATGCCACCGATTGTACTTGCCAGCGTGATTTTCTCCCAGCTGTCTTTACTTCCGGTTCCTTTGTATACATCCACCAGATTATGGGCAATCAGATCCACCGCATAAAGGCTTAATGCGTCCGTGAACGGCTGCGCAATCTTTGATGTATATGCTTCCATGTTGTGACACAGTGCATCAAAACCTACGGATGCCAGTACATGCTTTGGCATCGTCATCATACACTCAGGATTCACGA
>ERZ781272.942-NODE-942-length-13353-cov-4.392766_pt1 | contig 13353 bp, 10 predicted proteins | sample MGYA00375850_ERZ781272 | MGnify/ENA primary metagenome ERZ781272 (study PRJEB29790, sample SAMN06051246) | human gut metagenome | host: Homo sapiens | place: USA: Cincinnati, Ohio | collected 2013-06-21 | study: EMG produced TPA metagenomics assembly of the Gut...
ATGGGGGTAGTTTGCGCTTTTTTGGCTACTCAGAAGGTTTGGTTTCACAGTAAAAGTCAATTTTATGCGATAATAATGGCATTTTTATTAAGCCGTTTATCTACATACATACCTATTGTTTTTTGCAATGTAAAAGTATCGGTTTTGGGCTATATTATTCCTCAACTGCCATATGAAATATCACAAATGGAGGATGATTTATGCACAGGCATAACACAGATTTTAGTTGTATTTATTGCTTCAATTGTCCTTAAAAGTAAAAAAAGTAATTAGTTTTATTTATTTGGGGGGGAATGTAAGAAATATTGTGAAAAATAAAGCTATTAGAACCATTTTTTGTCCTCGAATAAGTAGACTTAAATTACTTAATAAACTGTCTAAAACGAGAAAGAATTTATAACTCCACCCGTATTTTATGGGTTTGTATCTGACGCTATTATCGTATAGCGCAGGGATTAGGAAATATTTCATTACTATTTGCGCTGCCAGCCAAAGGCAGCAGAACGGAGAGTATTATGGAAAAAAAAGTTTCTTTTATGACAATAGTTTTAGTCTTGGTTTTAGCTCTATCAGCATTCCAGAAAACACCTGATGCACCAATCGTAACAAACAAAAAGGATAGTAAATTGGAAACGGCTATATTGTCGAAGGACGCACCCAAGGAGTCTCTGAATCCAGACGCAGAGTGGAAAGAGCAATTAACAAGTGCGGATAATAATGTAACAATCAATATAAATGCAGTGGTTGAGGCGCCAGAGGTACCCCAGATTTCAGTTGTATCCTGTATGCCACATTATTTTACATTAGATGAAACAAAAAATGCAATAAGTTTATTTTACGGTGATGCGACCCTTTATGACAATTCTCTAAGTGATAAGGATTGGCTTGAAACGGAGATAATAAAAAGCAGGGCCGATCTTGAATACTTGAAGAGGAATGGTGAATACCCCCTGATAGAAGATCAGGAAGCGCAACGGGTAGTTACCAATCTGGAAGAAGAGGTCGCCTGGCTTGAGGATAAGATTGTGCGGCTTGAAGCTGATTATCAAACTGTTTTAGAGGAATCGGCAGGTGTCGGAGAAATTGAACTAAAAGAAAATGACAACGGTGCGGAATCTGTAAATGTGAGAAATGACCAAATACCGCCGATGCAGTTCTATGTTTTCAATGATAAGAATGTAAATGATGCTGCAATGGAATATGAGATCACGGGAAGTGATCTTTCGTCGAGCATCCCATTACAGGCAACGGAGCAGCTTGATATAAATATTTCTAGAAAGGACGCAGAGCGAAAAGCGCTGGAAGTGGCTTCATCGTGTGGCGTTCTTGAATGTAAAGTAGTGTCTGCAGCCAAAGCGCAGGTAAGTGGACAATTAAGTTATGTGTTCACGTTGGGGAGATTAGTTGGCGGAGTGCCCAGTATACCGGTTCCGAACTATGAGGGTACACGGGCGTTTGGAGCTGACGGCAAAGAATATAGAGAACCCTGGAGACAGGAAAATATTCAAATTGTAGTTAATGATAAAGGTGTGGTCGGTTTCTTGTGGGAATATCCGCCGGAAATCCTCAAGGTGTTGAATGAAAACGTAGCTTTGATGCCATATATTGAAATAAAGAAAATAGCGAAAAATCAACTGCAGAGGACTCAAACCGCTGATGAATTTGAACTAAATTCCAATGGTGGAAAAGTAGTAGAAATAAACAGAATTGTATTTAACATGATGCGTGTTGCACAAAAAGAGTCTTCGGACAGCTATTATTATCTGCCAGTATGGGATTTTCTTGGTAAAACAGTGGATAACAATATGGAAACACAGGAAGATGATGTTCCGGTATCAGAGAAGTCTTTTCTCACAATTAATGCTATTGATGGATCGATTATCGACAGGGGATTAGGATATTGAAAAACAATGCCTTTTCAGCGGATATGAATAATGCTTTAAAATCACGGGGACTCGTTATTGGTACTGTTGGTATGGCAGCGGCTGGTTTCTTAAGCGTGTTCGAACAAATACTGCCTGTATTTCAGGGACGTTTTGCGGAAACGGGACTGGATAAAGGATTCGTGATGCGTTTGATGTTTACCGCAGTATCCTCCGATCTGGTTTTATTGGTGTTTCCTATTTTATGTACGCTTCCTTTTACTTCAGCATTTTTAGATGACTATAAAAGTCATTTTATCCGCAAATATCTGCCGCGTGCTGGAAAGAAGAATTATGTAGAAGCAAAAGTTTTTGTGACGGCTCTGTCGGGAGGGCTTACTCTTTTTATCGGTGTGATTTTAATGTTTCTTGTTTTTGCCATATTATTTCTTCCGATGGAAACAGCTGCGGAGACAGCTGAAGTATTCGGAACAGAAATGCAGATGATAGAAAATAGTATAACAGCACAAAGAAATTTGGAAAAGTTTATGATGCAGGCATTTGTGTTCTTTCTAAATGGATGCTTCTGGTCATTAGTTGGGGGGATACTGGCGGCGGTGACCATGAGCAAATATATGGCTTACGCTTCCCCTTTTATATTGTATTATGTACTTGTCATATTTTCAAAGCGGTATTTTAAGATTTTATATGTGCTAAATCCACAAGAATGGATAAATCCCGTTTCTGAATGGGTGGGGGGAACAAAGGGAGCTGTTTTATTTATTGTGGAATTAATTATCGCAGCAGGATTTCTATATAGTCATATTATTGAAAGGAAATTACGGGATGTGTAAATTGAGACAGGCATATGCTGTATGCAATTACAATTTTCGCCGATGGCATAAAAATCCACGTGTATTTATTACGTTTGCACTTGCTTTTATTCTTTGTTTTCTGCTTTCTGAAAAAGCAGTGGAGTTCGCAGGTAAATATGGTACCACTATGCAGCTTGTGGAAGCATTTGTATGGACTTTTGGTGATGCTACAAATATTATGCTTTCTTCTCTGCTTCTCATACTGCTGTTTGCGGATATGCCGTTTATAGGAGCTGGAACACCGTATTATTTGATGCGTATTAATCGCGTGATATGGGCGTGGGGTCAAATCATTTATATTACGCTTGCTACCGTGTTGTACATAACGTTTATTCTGGTAACCACATCTTTACTCTGTGCGGGTAACAGCTTTATTGGAAATATGTGGAGCGAAACGGCAGCAATGCTTGGATATTCAGGACTGGGGGAAGCGGTTGCACTTGCATCCTCTGTAAAAACGATGGAAATGTCGTATCCATATGAATGTATGGCGGTTATATTTTTGCTTATGATTTTATATACGCTGCTGATGGTATTAATTATGCTTATGGTGAATTTGCGAAAAGGCCAGTTTTGGGGAACTGTTAGTGTTTTTGTTTTCAGTCTCTATGGCTTATTGCTTAACCCGCAGATATTCAAACAGATTTTTAGCTTATCAGATCAGCTCATGTATAAAGCCAATTTAGCAGTAGGCTGGCTATCGCCACTTAACCACGCCACGTATTATATGCACAATTTTGGGTATGATCTTTTGCCACGGCTATGGCAAACATGTGCCATATTCACTGGATTGATTGCGATGTGTTTCTTACTGATACTGCATTCCATGAGAAAATACAACTTTAATTTTACAGGAAGTGAGATATCATGAAGGATATAGCGATTAGAGTAGAGCATGTATATAAGCAGTTTGGTGGGGAAACTGTGCTGACCGATATCAATCATAACTTTGAGCGTGGAAAAATACATGGGATAGTAGGCAATAATGGTTCCGGAAAAACGGTGCTTTTTAAATGTATGTGTGGATTCATGCTTCCTTCCAAGGGGAAAATATTCATTGATTATGAGCGGGTAGGTGTGGATATGGATTTTCCGGATGACATGGGTATTATCATTGAAACACCTGGCTTTCTTCCGAATCTTTCGGGGCTTAAGAACTTGCAGATATTAGCAAGTCTTAAAAGAAAAATTGGAAACAAGGAAATAAGGAAGGTAATTCGGCAGGTCGGACTTGATCCTGACATAAAAAAACACGTTGGTCAGTATTCTCTTGGTATGCGTCAGCGCCTCGGGATAGCACAGGCAATCATGGAAGATCCGGCATATCTTATTCTGGATGAGCCATTCAATGGTCTTGATAAAAGAGGGGTTAAAGAGATGAGGGTAATAATAAAAGAACTGCGTTCAAAGGGTAAAACAATATTACTTGCCAGCCACAATGCTGCTGACATTGATGAACTGTGTGATACAGTCTGTGAAATGGATAAGGGGATACTGACAGTAATCAGGTGAGATTATGGAGAAAAAGAAACCAATTATTAGTCTGCATAATGTGGTGAAAATATATAAATCAAAAACTGTGCGGTTTAAAGCTTTGAATGGTATCAGTCTCAATGTATATCCGAATGAATTTGTTGCTATTGTTGGAACATCAGGCAGTGGAAAATCTACTATGCTAAATCTTATCGCTGGATTAGAGAAACCCACTGCGGGAAAAATATTTGTAAGAGGACGGCCAATTCACAAAATGAGCGAGGATGAACTTGTAGATTTTCGGCTGAAGCATGTGGGGTTTATTTTTCAGAATTTTAATTTGCTGGATTCTCTTACGACTCTTGAAAATGCGGCGTTTCCACTGACTTTGCGTGGAATGCGGGAGAAGGAGAGAGTAAAAGCGGCAAAAAAAACGCTGAATGACCTGGGCTTACAGGAACATCTTCTGCATTATCCCAATGAATTGTCAGGAGGACAGCAGCAACGTGTTTCCATTGCAAGGGCAGTCATCACTCATCCTCAGATTATTTTTGCTGATGAACCAACCGGAAATCTGGATAGTAGTACAGCGGAACAGATTATAGATATCTTGAAGAATATTGTTCATCAGGAGGGCAGTACTCTTTTGATGGTAACGCATGATATAGAAAAAGCGAAGTATGCTGATAGGATTGTTCGTCTTGCAGATGGGGTTATTATCAATATAGAAACAAGAGAGGAACAGGAATGAAGAAAAAAATAATACCGACCACAGTATTTGCGCTGATATTGTTAATGCCTAGTATAACATTGGCAAATTCGGATGTGATAGCTGTCAGTGGAAGTGATTTACTATTCTCGGATGGTTTTGATTTAGACGCAGGAATTAGCAATGAAGGCGAACTACCATTCGTGGTGGAATTTGTTCCTGATACGGGAATGGATAATGAAAATAATTTGCCGTCTCCAACTGAACCCATTCCATCTCCAACTGAACCCATTCCAGAAATTCCCAGTGAGAAAATGTTAAGCATTGACAATGAAAATGTCTATGAAAAAATGAATAAATCATATGATGAGGGGTATTATCCTACTGTGCAAAATGGGGCCGCTACATTAGTATTGCCGTTAATTGCCTCCGGAGATATACTGAATAATAAAATACGTGTGAAATTCGATTTAGGTTCTCCTGATTCTTCGCCCTTTCGCTTTGACAATTATGATAAGACTGTAATGTTGCAAAGCCATCCTGTGAATAATGGTACTAATGTGGTAAATTCTTTTTTAATTTCGTTGGATATACCATTAATTGAAAATTGGACCGAAGGTCGCTTTCTTGTTGATATTACAACAACAGGACAATGGGCGGATGGTTCTATTTTTAAACAGGAGTTTCCGTTATATGTAACGCTAATTGAAAACGCTGATTCCAGTGCTGTCTTTAGTCCGCGATTAAGTCCCACACCAAAAACGGAAGAAATGCCACAACCTGTACCGGAGTCAGGAAACTTGTCAAAATCGGAGTCCGCGGAGGAACAACCGGTTCCTCAGGCGAAAATTCTCCTGGAAAGTTTCTCAGTAAATCCTTCTTCTGTGATGACAGGTGAAGAATTTAGTATTTCAGCAGTTTTTAGAAACACAAACAAAAAACAGTCTCTAAACAATGTGAAAATTACCGTCACAGGAGAAACGACGGACGTCATTCCTGCAGGAGGTGATGATACAGGTAGTTTCTACTTTGAAAGTATTCCCGACCAGGGAACTGCTACGATTAATATGAAAATGAAAGCGTCCTACAATGCAAAAACAGGGCCGCATAAAATAAAGTTTTCTATCGAATATGAAGGCCATAAATCAATTGCATATACAGCATCAGAAGAGGCCTTAGTACAAATCATGCAGCCTGTGCGACTTGAATTTGATGAACCTCAGATTCCCAAAGAAGTAAATGCGGGAGATACAATATCAATTTCTATGAATGTAATGAATTTGGGCCTTAATATGGTGCACAATGTTCGAATGACGGTGAGGGCACAAGGATTGTTGCCTGAAAAAACAGTATTTTTAGGCAATATAGAAAGTGGTGCGGCTAAAAAGGGGGATTTATACGCTTTTGTTGAGACACTGAACATGTCTGATTCAAAGGAGACAAAGAAAGACAATAAATATGGCATGACACATGGGAATGTTATTTTGATCTATGAAGATGAATATGGACAGGAATATACCAATGAATTTGGTTTTCGTACAAATATTAATCCACCTGTGATTTTGACTGAAGAAGAATCTGAGAAAGAGAAAAAACCTAAAAATCAAGGTCAATGGTGGATTTCTGTAATTATTGTTGCAGGAATAATCGTTATATTTGTAGGTGTACGCATATTTGACAGAAAAAAGAAAGAGCGGATCCGTCGTCAGGAAGATGATGATTTTGATGACGATTTACAATACTAAGGGAAGTAGATATGAAAGCAAAAGACCTTCTAAAATTTGCCGTTACGGGGCTGAAGCGCCGCAAAGCCAGAACTATTTTGACTGTATTGGGAGTGATTATCGGTACAGTATGTATTGTATTAATGTTTGCAATAGGTCTGTCCAACTACAGGCAATTTGAACAGAATATTCTTACGGATCAAAGCCTGTCAGAGATAACGATTAATAATTATTCTAGTAGCACAATAAAAAAAGGCATCACAGACAGTATAATCCAATCTATTAGTACCTTGCCTCATATCAAGACGGTATCTCCTGTCATAGAGCTTCCCGTGACCATAATAGCAGGAAATTATGAAGCAAATCTGCAGCTCAAAGGGATTGACCCTCAGATGGTAGACGTGAAGTACGCTCAGGGCGGTATTTTTAAGGAAAATAATGCAATTCCTTCTATTGTGTGCGGAGGAAATACCCTACGGTATTTTATAGATTCGGAAAAACCACCAAATTATGCAGATTATAATGCCATGGAAAACTATAGCCCTGATATTGATCTGATGAATACAGAGATGGTGATGCTTCTGGGCTCCGAAACAGAGGATACAGAAATACCGGCATCACAGCAATACCGGGTAACTGTTTCCGGAATTACGGAAAAATCCTATAGTGAATCAAGCTATGATGTATATATTGATATTGCCGCCGCAAAACGGATTCTTATGGAAAACCGGGAACTTGCACAGGCATTGGGACTGGATATCAACTCTTATAATACCGTAAAAATTGTCGTGGATGATATGGATGATGTAGAGAGTGTTTTGAAGGAAGTAAAAAAGTTAGGCTATGAAACATACAGTCCTACAGAATCCATTATGCAAATGCAGGAAGAACAGGCGCGTCAGCAGGGACAGCTTTTTGCAATCGGATTCATTTCACTTTTTGTATCTGCAATTGGAATTGCCAACACCATGTATGCCAATATACTGGAGCGTAGATGCGATATTGGAGTCATGAAAGTATTAGGAATGAAAATCCGCTGGATACGCAATTTGTTTGTATTAGAAGCTGCTTTGATTGGTTTGCTGGGCGGTTTGGCAGGAATCGGAATCAGCTATTTTGTGGTATTGGTGATAAATACAGGAACATCGGAAACCTCTTTCTTAGGAATGTATTTTTCGGAGGGAATGGAAGTGTCTATACCTATGTGGCTATCGGTAGCAGCTATATTTATTGCGGTGAGTGTTGGGATTTTATCCGGTATTTACCCTGCATATAAAGCGACAAAAATGAGTGTGCTGGAGGCGATGAGGAATTAATAGGTTCCGGCAAATCTGGAAGGAAATGTATTCGGCCAGTTTGATGAGCACCTGAAGCTGATCGCAGGCAGCGCACCTTTACTCTTTCCACAGAATCCTGCGATATCTGAGAAACCTGCGCTTATTGTGAGGGAAAGCCCTGCCGTTATCCGGACAGGATGCATCCCTGCCTGGAAAGCCATGGTGTTGTGGTTTCGGAAATCGTAGAACAGGAAGCAATGGAATACAGTCTTGGCGGAAATACCATACTCTGGTTTTCTATGGTGCTGTTTCGTTGAGGACATACATAAGAAAAATCCCTTCGGCATAAATTAACAATAAAAGCCGGAGGGATTTTTTATGAAAAAAAGACAGCAGATTAAAAAAAACCTGGTGACAGCATTGGAAGTCCCCATGGATCTGGCATATAAGGATGCTATTGTTACGCTGACCTGTATGAATCAGGCAGTGATAGAGAATTACCGAAGCATTCTTCGCTATACCAGAGAGGAAATCGTGATTTCCACTCTTAGGGGCAAGATCACTATTTGCGGTAAGCGGCTGGAAATCCCTTGCTATACACCTGAGGAAATGCGGGTGTCCGGCTGTATTTCCGGAATATTCCTGGAACGGTAGGAGGTGCCTATGGAAAAATTCTTGAGGTTTTGTGCTGGATATGTTCTCATATCTGTGGAGGGAGAACAGATAGAGCGGTTTTTGAACCTGTGCAGAAGCCGGGGAATCAGTTTTCGAAATCTTTGCTGCCCGGATGACCGGCATTTGACCGGGATTCTCTCTGTCCGACATTTCTTTTTGCTTCGTCCTGTTCGTAATAAAACCAAGGTACATATCCGGGTGCTGGAAAAACATGGTATGCCCTTCTTTTTTTTCCGAAGCAAAAAAAGAAAGGCTTTTTTTCTTGGCACTCTTCTCTGCTTTTGTCTTATGGTGACGCTTTCCTGTCATATCTGGAATATTCATATAGAGGGAAATATCCGAAACAGTACACCGGAAATTCTGGAATTTCTGGAAGAACAGGGGATTGTTCATGGAATCGCAAGAAGAAAGGTAAACTGCAGCCAGATTGCCGCATCTGTGCGTAAACAATATCCGGAAATTACCTGGGTATCTGCCCGGATCGAGGGAACCCGGCTGATCCTGACGATTCAGGAGGGGGTACAGCAGGATGCTGTTGAGGAGGAGACCTCCCCCTGCAGCCTTGTGTCAGAGCTGGAGGGAACCATTGTAAAAATTATTACAAGAACGGGCTTTCCTATTGTCAAAGAGGGAAACGAGATAAAGAAAGGGGACCTTCTGGTCGCGGGACGCCTGGAATTAAAAAACGACAGCCAGGAAATTTTCCGCTATGAATATGTGCATGCGGATGCTGACATCTATGTCCGCCATAAGCTTTCGTATTATTATGAATTCCCTCTGGAATACGAGGCTGAGGTATCGGAGGGAACCGTGAAAAGGGGCGGATATCTGAAATTGGGAAATTGGTATCTGGAAATCAGCAAAAAGCTGCCGGAGGGCTTTAGAAAGACCACCGAGGAATTTCCATTACGCATTACAGAGAATTTCAAGCTCCCTGTTTCATTCGGCAGGATTACCATGGAAGAATATAAAAGGATTCAGTCCATTTATACAAAAGAGCAGGCAAAGGCATTGGCACTGAAGCGTTTGCAGTTATATGAAGAAAAATTAATAGAAAAAGGAGTTGAGATATATGCAAATAATGTAAAAATAGAAACAAATCATACTGCATGTGTCAGCAAGGGGACTCTGGAGGTTATTGAAAAAACAGGAAAGGAGGTTCCGGTAGAGTTCGTGGAGCAGCCCCAGGAAAGAACCTCTGAAAGCGATGAGCAATAGCCTGAGATTTTTGATTTACCAGTTGTGCGTATAATAATGCAGGTTGTGCACAAATTCTCACAAGCGGTGTATCCTGTGGTATAGTCGGGTACATAGATAGCGGGCCCGCTGGATATAGAGAAAACAAGGGAGGATTTAGACATGTTAGCAATTAATATGGCCGATGTGGTAAATGTACTGAACACTTGTAAACCGTATCTTATCGGATTTGCAGCAGTGCTTGTGCTGGCGCTGATCGTGATTATCGCTGTGCACAAAATGAAAAAAGAAAACCGAAAACTGATTCGCTCGGAAGCCGGAATTGCAATATTCCTGTCATTGGTAATCGTAGTGAATATGATTTGCTTTGGACCAATGTCAAGCTTGATTTCACTGGCAACAGGGAACGGAACAATCACAGAAGAGACTTCCGATGAAGCAACAGAGCTGGTAAAAGAGATTGCAGAGGAAGGAATCGTATTGCTGAAGAATGAAGACAATATGCTTCCCATGACAGACCAGAAGAACCTGAATGTATTCGGATGGGCATCTACAAACCCTTGTTACGGTGGTACAGGTTCAGGCTCTCTGTCTGATGCATATGAGACAATATCTCTGCTTCAGGGACTTGAGGATGCAGGATTTGAACTGAATTCAGAACTTTCTGATTTTTATACGGAGTACCGTGCAGACCGTCCGGAGGTAGGGATGTGGGCTCAGGACTGGACACTTCCGGAACCTGCGGCGGACTTATACAGCGACGAGATAATGGAACATGCAAAAGAATTTTCCAATACGGCAATGGTAGTTATTACACGTGTGGGCGGTGAAGGCGCTGACATTCCCACAGACGTAAGTCAGGTAACATATACAGACAATTCAGAAGCTTACAAAGATTTTGAAGAAGGCGAGCATTACCTGCAGCTAAGCCGGACAGAAAAGGATATGCTGGAGCTCGTATGCGGCAATTTTGACAACGTTGTAGTTGTATACAACGGGGCAAATGCAATGGAGCTTGGCTTCATCAATGATTATGAGCAGATCAGAGGTGCTCTGTGGTGTCCTGGAACCGGACAGTCGGGTTTTGAAGGCCTGGGAGAAATCTTAAACGGAGAGGTGAACCCTTCCGCAAAGACAAGTGATACATTTGTGGCGGATTTAACGGCCACACCGACAGCGAATAACTTCGGAAACTTCCTGTATGACAATATGGAAGAATTTAAGGTAACACAGGCAGGATTTACAGGAGAAGAAGAAACAACAAGCCCCTCTTTCGTAAACTATGCAGATGGCATTTATGTGGGATACCGCTTCTATGAAACAGCGGCATCGGAAGGTCTGATCGACTATGACAAAACAGTTGTTTATCCCTTCGGATACGGACTTTCTTATACAACGTTTACACAGGAAATGGGTAAAATCTCCGAAGACAATGGAACCTTAAGCTTTGACGTGACAGTGACAAATACAGGAGATACATCCGGAAAAGATGTTATAGAGGTTTATTATAATCCTCCATATACAAACGGAGGAATTGAGAAAGCATCGGCAAATCTGGTTGCTTTTGATAAGACTGAAATGCTGGAGCCGGGTGAATCCCAGACACTGACCATTTCTTTTGCGGAAGAGGATATGGCATCCTATGATTATCAGGATGCAAAGGGTTATGTCCTGGAATCCGGAGATTATGTAATCAGCATTAACAGCGATTCACACAATGTGATTGCTTCACAGACATACCGTGTGGATGAAACCGTTAGCTACACAGGTGACAATGCACGTTCCACAGATGAAATCACAGCAACGAACCGGTTTGACTATGCGGCAGGAGAGGTTAGATACCTGTCACGTAAGGATGGATTCGCAAATTATGACGAAGCAACATCTGCACCGGAGAACCTATCGATCTCTGAGGAAGCAAAAGAAGAGTTTATCAACAACAGCAATTATAATCCGGAAGACTACAACGATGCTTCAGATGAAATGCCGGCAACAGGCGCAAAAAATGATATCGTACTTGCAGACTTAAGAGGAGCGGATTACGATGACGAGAGATGGGAAGAGCTGCTTGACAATATGACAGTGAGTGATATGGATACGTTAATCGCCCTCGGCGGATATCAGACAGCAGCGGCTTCAAGTGTGGGAAAGGTACAGACAATTGACTGTGACGGGCCGGCATCCATCAACAATAACTTCACAGGAACAGGTTCTATCGGATTCCCGTCCGCTGTCATGATCGCATGCACCTGGAACGATGATATTGCAGCAGCATTCGGACAGAGCATCGGTAAGATGGCAGATCAGATGGGCGTATCCGGATGGTATGCACCGGCAATGAACATCCACCGTTCCGCATTTGCAGGACGTAACTTTGAATATTATTCGGAAGACGGCCTGCTGTCCGGCAAAATTGCGGCAAGCGCAGTAAGAGGTGCAAAAGAGTACGGCGTATATGCGTACATTAAGCACTTTGCATTAAACGATCAGGAAACGAACCGTACAAGTATGCTTTGCACATGGACAAATGAGCAGGCAATCCGTGAAATCTATCTGAGACCATTTGAAATCTGCGTAAAAGAGGGTGAGGCGAACGCAGTAATGTCCTCCTTCAATTATATCGGAACAAGATGGGCAGGCGGCTCTTACGAGCTTTGCAATACCGTGCTGCGTGATGAATGGGGATTCCAGGGATTTGTCTTAACAGACTACTTTGGAGTTTACGGATATATGAATTCTGATCAGGCAATCAGAAATGGTACAGATGCAATGCTGGTTGCTTATGATACTGAGACAAACCATTTAAAAGATACAAAGAGCGCTACCGGCATACAGGCAATGCGTCAGGCATGCAAAAACATTATGTATACGGTAGTAAACAGCCGTGCATATGACGCAGATAACCTTCTTCAGTCAGGACTTATGGGATGGCAGAGGGCGGCTATCGTGGCAGACGTCCTGCTTGGAGCAGTTATGATCGTATTGGAAGTAATCGCACTGAAGAAATTCATGCGCAGAAGAAAAGAAGCTGCTGCTGTTCAGCCTCCAAATAATGAGGCAGATATGTAAAAGATTTAAATAAAAGCTGCGCCGGACTCCGTCCTGTACGGAGGCCGCGCAGTACTGGCAAAGGTACGAAAAAGGTGAAAGCAAAATGAAAAAAATTATCAACTGGTGGCTTAAGAAATGGTCAGATTTTGAAGAGAAATATCCGCAGATGTCTAAATGGATATATCAGATATTTTATTTCTTTGTATTCAGCATGGGAGTCACAATTTTCCAGTACCTGGTCTTTACATTTCTGCCGGGGATTCTCGGAATCGGGCTGGCCGGGACAGAGTTTATGTGGCCGCAGATTCCCATGAAGCTTTTTGGAGTCGACTTCACATGGAGCCTGCTTGGTTATAACGTCCTGTACGATGCATCCGGAGCGGTGGTGATCGGCGGGGGGCTCGGATACTTTATCAGCTATGAAGTGGGATCGTTCCTTGCGCAATGCATCAATTTCCCGCTTCAGAGAAACATTACGTTTAAGAGCCACGGAAATCCGGTATATCAGGC
>ERZ781272.949-NODE-949-length-13217-cov-3.160690_pt1 | contig 13217 bp, 15 predicted proteins | sample MGYA00375850_ERZ781272 | MGnify/ENA primary metagenome ERZ781272 (study PRJEB29790, sample SAMN06051246) | human gut metagenome | host: Homo sapiens | place: USA: Cincinnati, Ohio | collected 2013-06-21 | study: EMG produced TPA metagenomics assembly of the Gut...
TAAGGACACGATTTCCTATGTGACACCGGAACTGGAGTCGATCCTTGAACCGACCTACGGATGTATCGTCTATCAGGAGCAGGTGATGCAGATCGTGCAGAAACTTGCCGGCTATACGATGGGGCAGGCTGATAATATCCGCCGTGCCATGAGTAAGAAAAAGCAGTATGTCATTGACGCCGAGCGGCAGAGCTTTGTGTATGGAGATGAAACGCGTGGCATTAAGGGATGCGTGGCAAATGGCATTGATGAAAAGGCTGCAAACAGTATTTACGACTCTATGGTAGACTTCGCCAAGTATGCGTTCAATAAGTCACATGCGGCAGCTTATGCGGTCATTTCCGTACAGACGGCATGGTTAAAATATTATTATCCGGTAGAATTTATGGCAGCCCTTATGACATCTGTCATTGATAACTCAGCAAAAGCCGCAGAGTATCTGTTCCACTGCAAGGATATGGGAATCCAGGTACTGCCACCGGATATCAATGTCGGACATGGCGAATTTACTGCAGAAGGAGAAAATGTCCGCTACGGTCTCTACGCCATCAAGGCTTTGGGACGTCCGGTCATTGACAAAATTATCGAAGAACGTAAGATTGGAGGACCGTACCGTACATTGCAGGATTTCATCGAGCGCACCGCGGAGCGGGATGTCAACAAGCGTGCTATTGAGAATCTGATCAAGGCGGGGGCGTGTGACAGTCTCGATGGGACGAGAAGGCAGATGACCATGGTCTATGCGTCAATCGTTGATCAGGTGGTACATCAGAAGAAAAATACGATGTCCGGGCAGATGAGCCTGTTTGATCTGGTCTCCGAGGAAGATAAAAAGGATTACGAAGTACAGTACCCGAATGTGGGTGAGTTCGACAAAGAGATGCTTCTGGGGTTTGAAAAAGAAGTGCTCGGCATTTATCTCAGTGGACACCCGCTCGAAGAGTACATGGATAAGATGAAAAAAAGTGTCACTGCAAATGCGCTGGATTTCATCCGTGAGGAAGAGACCGGGGCTGTCAAAGTGCAGGACAATGCACATGTGATCGTCGGTGGAATCATCACGGCAAAGACTGTGAAATTTACCAGAAATAATAAGGCGATGGCATTCATTACGTTGGAGGATCTGACCGGAAATGTGGAGGTTATCATATTCCCGAAGGACTATGAGAGATACAGTCGCTTTTTGAATGAAGACGCGAAGGTTTTTGTTGTCGGACATGCAACGGTAGAGGATGAGCAGAATGGTAAAATTATCTGTGAGCGCATCATTCCGTTTGACGATACACAAAGAGAAGTCTGGCTGCAATTCCCGACAAAAGAGGAGTATCTGGCACAGGAGCAGGAGCTGATGGCAAAACTTCACGATTCCGATGGAAACGATGAGGTTGTCATTTATGTGGCAAATCCGAAAGCTGTAAAAAAACTCGGCAGAAACCTTACCGTTTGCGCAAATTCAGAGCTTTTGACCACTTTGACGAATTTTCTTGGCGAAAAAAATGTAAAAGTTATTGAAAAAAGCATTGAAAACCGCGCCTAATAAGTATAAAATAAAACAGATTAAGGGAATTGATTATTATTTAATATATGGAGGATGTAACGATGGCAAAAGAGATAAACACAATTGGTGTTCTTACCAGTGGTGGAGATGCACCAGGAATGAATGCAGCAATTCGTGCTGTAGTAAGACAGGCTCTTTCCAAAGGAAAAAAAGTAAAAGGAATTAAGAGAGGCTATGCAGGACTTCTGAACGAAGAGATTATTGACATGGATTCCAAGAGCGTATCCGATACAATCTCACGTGGTGGTACAATTTTACAGACAGCCCGCTGCATGGAGTTCGTTACTCCGGAAGGTCAGCAGAAAGGTGCTGATATTTGTAAGAAGCATGGCATCGACGCAATCGTTGTTATCGGTGGAGACGGTTCTTTCCAGGGAGCACAGAAGTTAGCTGCACTTGGAATTAACACAATCGGTGTTCCGGGAACAATCGATCTGGATATTGCATGTACAGATTATACAATTGGATTTGATACCGCTGTCAATACTGCTATGGAAGCAATTGACAAGGTTCGTGATACATCTACTTCCCATGAGAGATGTTCCATCATCGAGGTTATGGGACGTGGCGCAGGACATATCGCATTATGGTGTGGTCTTGCAAATGGAGCTGAGGAAGTATTACTTCCTGAGAAATATGATTATGATGAGCAGCGCCTGATCGATCAGGTTGTCAATGCACGTAAGAATGGAAAGCAGCATTACATCATCATCAATGCTGAGGGAATCGGACATTCACAGAGCATGGCAAAGAGAATTGAGGAAGCTACAGGTATTGAGACCCGTGCTACCATTCTTGGACATATGCAGCGTGGTGGAAGCCCAACATGTAAGGATCGTGTATATGCAACAACTATGGGTGCTATGGCAGTTGATCTTCTTTGTGAGGGCAAGAGCAACCGTGTAATCGCACACAAGGGCGGCGCATTTGTTGATTTCGATATCGACGAAGCACTTGCAATGAAAAAGGGTGTTGACGAGTATATGTATCAGATTTCTAAATCTCTGGTTTAATCATTTGTCGATTCGGGGCAGTCGGGTTTCCGACTGCCCCCTTTTTCATGTCATAAGGAGGGACCCACATGAGTGGGAGGATACCTTATGACCTACGCAGATGCCACGACGATGAAAGCGTCGTATTTTTATGGCATCTGCTCCTTAAAAGGAGGGACCCACGTATGATCACAAGTACATCCAATCAGCAGATGAAAAATCTCACTGCTCTGATAAAAAAATCCAGGGAGCGCAAAAAGCAGAATGCTTTTGTCGTGGAAGGCATTAAAATGTTCTTAGAAGCTCCGAAAGAGTGGTTGATAAGTGTTTATGTTTCCGAAAGTTTTCTGCAGGAGGAAGAACATAAAAAACTTTTGCAGGAGTATACGTATGAAGTCGTTGCAGATGCTGTTTTTCGGAGTGTTTCCGATACGCAGACACCACAGGGGATTCTTGCGGTTGTTAAGATCCCGACATATGAACTTTCCGACATGCTTTGTGGGGAAAAGACACATTTACTGATTCTGGAGAGTATTCAGGACCCGGGCAATCTTGGAACGATGGTGCGAACCGGGGAGGGGGCAGGAATCACTGGGATTATTATGAATCGTACCACGGTGGATCTGTTTAATCCGAAGACGATTCGTTCTACGATGGGAAGTATTTACCGCCTGCCTTACTATATTACAGATAACCTTGAAGAGACACTTGATATGTTACAGGGAAAGGGCGTACATTTGTATGCCGCGCACTTGAAAGGAACTACAATGTACGATGCCTTTGATTACACAAAAGCATGTGGTTTTCTGATCTGAGTAAAGAAATTGCAGATTGCGCAGATACTTATATCCGCATTCCGATGGAGGGAAAAGTGGAATCTTTAAATGCGGCCATTTCTGCAACGCTTTTGATGTATGAGTGCAATCGCCAGAGGAGGAAGAAGGAATGAAGATCTGGTTCAAATTGTGGACAGACACGAGGCTTGTCAAGTCCGAAACCATTGAGATAGAAGATGACGATACACGCACCCACAAAATTTTTCGTGCTTTGGAAGAGGCATGCCTTCGGTTTGATCTTGGAAAACCAATCTGGTTAGATGCCAATGTCAAGGAATTTCAGAGGCGGTCGAAGACCCGTTTTGGAAAAGATAATTTTGTGGAAGAAATTGATTTTGACTATATGGAAATGCAGGTGTTGGAGGAAGATTAGACGGCCTGTCCAGAAACTTAAGATTTTCTAAAATATGCCAGTCATTGCTTATTTTATACGGAAAATATGGTATAATAGATAAGAATGGAGGGTACATATGGATACAACACAGATTTTGAATGAAGACATCGACAGTTGGGAGACTGCCATGTTTTTGTACAATTCCGCGTTGAAGGAAGTTGGCACGAAGCTGGATATTCTCAACGATGAGTTTGTACACATACATAAGTATAATCCAATAGAATACATTAAGAAGCGTATTAAGACACCAGAGAGTATCGTTAAAAAACTCAAACGTGACAATTATGAAGTTACAATCGAGAATATGGTTAAGTACATCAAAGATATTGCGGGAATCCGCATCGTATGTTCATTTTCTTCGGATATCTACCGGCTGGCGGAGATGATCGGAAAGCAGAATGACCTGACTGTTGTATCGATCAAGGATTACATCAAGCATCCGAAGGCCAGCGGATACAAAAGTTTTCACATGCAGGTATCGTTGCCGATCTTTTTATCGGATCGCGTAGTAGATACGATGGTGGAAATTCAGATCCGGACTATTGCCATGGATTTCTGGGCAAGCCTTGAACATAAAATTTATTACAAATTCGAGGGAAATGCGCCGGATTATATCAGTCGTGATTTGAGGGAATGTGCAGAAATCGTATCGAATCTGGATGCGAAGATGCTTCAGCTGAATACGGCAATTCTTGAGGAAAAGGCAAAGATGGAGGAAGAACAAAGACTCCAGAGTGAGACTTCAGAAGAAAACAAATAATGATATGAAAAAGACTGTAGGAACGATTTGGTTTCTACAGTCTTTTTACTGTACAGAAAAATCCTTTTATTGCAAATAATTGCGGATATTTCCAATGCACTTGATGCAATCCAATAAGATTTCTATTTCTGATTCCGGGAGCGGTGAAAAAGCGCTTCCGGAATTGCAAATCCAAAAATAATTCCAAATACAATCGCCAGAGCAATTTCAAATGTTTCAAGTCCCTTTGCGGAAAAAAGCGCGCTTTCTTTTGTGATCAGATAGTACGCAGTATAATAAATGCCGGCGCCGGGTACCAAAGGGAAAATTCCACATAATAAATATACCGTGGCAGGATTGCGCCGCACGACGGCCATGGTTCTTGAAAAAACGGTCAGAATAAAAGTGGCAACCAAAGAGGCGAGTACCACATTTCCATTTAGCTGAAAAAGAATATAATATACGATCCAGCCGAGAGCACCGGATAATCCACAGAAAACAAGTTCTTTTTTCGGTGCGCAGAACAAAAGCGCAAAAGCAATCGTCGCAATCATAGCGAACACAAATTGAATCACATATGTCATAAAGGAAAACCTCCTCCCATGTAGCGGAACAGAATAATAGGAAGCCCCACACCTACGGCAATACTCAGCGCTGTGAGCAATGCGTCGATGAGATGAATCGTTCCGGACAGATAATCACTGTTATAAAAATCGCGGATCGAAGTCGTAAAAACAATTCCCGGAACGAGCGGCATGATGTCACCGATAATGATCTTGTCATAATGAATCGGAAGTCCGGTCATAAAAACAAGAATGGTCAGTACTGCCACAAGAATACTTGCATAAATAGTAGTGAGAAAACGCGTAATGCGGTGCTTCTGGCACGCAAGGAGAAACGTTTCCTCCAGTCCACCGATGATCGTGGCAAAAAGCATGTCGAGCACATGGGTACCACCAAAGAGATAACAGAGGCATCCACAGGCAATCGCGCATCCGCCGATAAGCAGAGGTTTCGGATAAGGTGGAAGCTTTTTGCATTCTGCCAGCCGGACATTTGCTTCAGCGATGGAACAGGTGTGATCGCAGATGTCTCTTGTCAGCTGATTTAAAGCGGCTACTTTACTGAGATTTACACCAGAGAGAGGGACATGCCGGATCATACTGCAGGCATCGTCGCGGCTTTCGTTGGCGCTGGCAAAGATACCGTTCGAGAGAACATACACGTCAAAGTCTTCAATGCCGTATGCTTCGAGTATTCGTATGAGAGAGTCTTCCACGCGGTAGAGTTCGGCGCCGCTTCGCAGCATGATGTCACCGATTTCTACGGCAAGGGTCATAATTTCTTTCGTTTGCACCATAGAATGCAGTTCCTTTCACATAATACTTGGTTGTCGGAGGCCCTTCAAAGTTGTTGTTTTCTTGCTCTGCGTGGGTACTCCTGATTTGCGGTGGTTTTAGACAGAATTTTGATATTTTCATGAAATTTTCCACTGGCTCAAATTTTCTGTCCGGCTCGCGTTTCGACATCCCCGCCGCTGTGTCCGTCTCTCGAAGATGCGCTCAGCATTTCTAGTTCGTCTAAGAGGGGGTATTCACAAATTTGATTGTACTCGCTCTCCATTGTGTCGCCCATCGATACACTACATTATTTATTAGTAGAACGAGGGCGCAAATGCGACCCGCGAGTACGATATTGTTCATACCCCCTCTAAGACGAACACGAAATACTTCGGACGTCATCTTCGAGAGACGGACACAGCGGCGGGGGGGTCGAAACTTGAACGGACGGAAATCATCGAAAGAGCCAGTGGGGAATTTCTTGAAAATTCAAATTCTGGATAACTAACCGCAAATCAGGAGTACCCACGCAGAGCAAGAAAACAACAACTTTGATACCTCACATCTACTCTTAATGTATGTCCAAAAGGAGAACCTGTCAATCATCTTTTGGGCACACTTCGAAAATTTGGAATAATGCGTAAAAAAAGGTACATACTAGCACAGAAGAAAAGGAGGCGCGCATGGAACAACAAAGCAAAAAGAAACACACAGGCAACGGCGTTCGCTGCTACCGCATCGTATTGGGCATCGTCCTTGTCGTCATCATCGTCCTTGCAGGCTGGTATCTGCTGTCCTGCAGCAAAAATGCAACGCCGAAGGAAGGAACGCTTGTAAAGAGCAATTGTGAATATGAAAGAAAAGTATGAAACGGTATATGTGAAAGCAGATATGAACAGCGTCTGCTATGAACCACAGATAAAAATCATGGATGTGATGTCGGTACAGTGCAGTGATCCGGCCATTGCCGCCGGTGTAAAGAATAAAACACTTTATACCTTTAAAAAGGATGTCGGAAAGAAAAAGAAGCGCATCGAAGTATTTTCCATATTGAAAGTGATCGACCTGATCCTGCAGGATTATCCGAATGTGGAGGTTGTAAGTTATGGAGAACAGGATTTTGTTGTGGAATATATCGCATCTCCGATCGCACCGAAATGGAGAGAGTATTTCAAAGTGATATTGTTGTGCATTACCATTTTTTTGGGATCCGCATTTACGATTATGGCATTTAACAATGACATTTCCATCGGGGAAGTGTTTGACCGGTTCTATGGACAGGTGATCGGGCAGAAAAAACCAACGGTGTCAGAAATTGAAATCTGTTATGGGCTTGGCCTGGCAGTTGGAATTCTTGTGTTCTTTAATCATGTTGGCAAAAAGAAAATCACATCCGATCCGACACCGATTCAGGTAGAAATGCGCAAGTATGAAAAAGACATTGATACCACCTTTATTGAGAACGCGGGGCGGAAAGGACATGAGCATGATGTTAATTAGTCACATACTGATGGGGCTGCTGGCAATTGCCTGTGGAATCGCCGTGTCTGCAGGAACATTTGCCTTCATTCTGGTCATCGGTGTAGTTCCGCGTATGATCAAAAAAAATAATATGGCAAATCACATTTTCGCGATTGAAAACAGCATTGTTCTCGGTGTAATGGTTGGAGCAATATTTTCTGTTTTTGAGTGGAAAGCGCGTTTTCCGATTCCGTGGATGGCGCATGTGATGGTTACCATCTATCGTCTGGCAGCTGGAATCTTTGTTGGTTGTATCGCAGTGGCTCTGGCAGAAATTTTAAATACATTTCCGATTTTGTTTCGACGGCTGTATATCAACCGGGGATTAAGCTGGGTTATGATTGCCATGGCATTTGGAAAACTGGCAGGTTCGATGTATTATTTTTTCTGCGGATATGGTCTGCCAAAGTACTGGTAAAGAGTGTGGATTGTGGTACAATAACAGACAGTAGAACATACAAAAGAGACAGGAAAAGAGGAAATATTTATGGTAACATCCATTGCACGTCAGAGTGTAATTTTAAAATGCAATATGCAAAAATCGGTATTGCTTGGCAATTATGAATTTTATTATATCGCAGGACTTTTAAAAAAATTATTTAATGTATCGGCAGATGCAGATATGGAACCGGAGGCGTTGTCGGAATACCTGCTGAGTGTTGTTGACACGCTTTCACCAAAGGATGAAAAAGAAGCTTATCTGATCACTATGGTCAAAGGGTATGAGCCACTTCCGGAGCATGATGAGCAGATGAAAGAACTGTTTGCATGGGGCGAGCAGGAGCCGGATCTGTGGCAGGTAAAAACGAACTTTCATCCAACTGTGTAAAGTGATTATGCTCCGTTTCTTCGCAGATGCCGTGTCGGAGGGAGCAGAGAATGAGTCAGAAACAGCAGCAAATGGATCAAAAGCAACAGGAACGAAACGAACAGTACAATGCATATGTCAAACAGGTGACACCTACCCATAATCTGTGGGCCAATATGGGGAAAGCCTTTGTGATGGGAGGCGCAATCTGTCTTTTGGGACAGATTATTTTAAACATTGCAATGGGAGTGTTCGGAGTAAAGCAGGATGATGCGGCGTTATGGTGCAGCCTGATTCTGGTATTGCTTTCAGTGATCCTTACGAGTTTTAATGTCTATGGACTTCTGGCGAACTGGGGAGGAGCCGGCGCTTTGGTCCCGATTACCGGATTTGCCAATGGAGTATGTTCATCGGCAGTCGAATTTCAGAAGGAAGGTCAGGTATTTGGAATCGGATGTCAGATTTTTAAAATAGCAGGGCCGGTGATTTTGTATGGTATTTTTTCGAGCTGGGTACTGGGGCTTATTTATTGGGTTTTAGGGATGTTTCGCATAGTTTAATTGACAGAAAACATTTGTAAAGATATAATAAATATATCTTTACAAACTATATATAATGATGGAGAAAACAATGACAGTTGAGCAGGTATACAAGAATATGGATAGCGATTATGCATCCGTAAAAGATCGTTTACAGAATGATGCACTGATTGAGAAGTTTCTGATTAAATTTCTCGCAGATGAGAGTTATGCAAATATTATAAAAAATCTCGAAACACAGAATCTCGAAGAAGCTTTTCGTGCAGCTCATAATTTAAAGGGTGTTTGTCAGAATCTGGGACTGGATCGTCTGTACAAATCCAGTTATGATGTGACAGAAGCATTACGAAACGGAAAGAATGATGTAACACCGGAGATGATGGAAAAGTTAGAGTCTGATTATGACGTAACGGTTTCTTCTATTCGTGAACTTCAATAACAGAAAGCATTAGGCATTGCTTATCCACCGGACAATGATTGCGTGGAAACAATGCCCTTTTCTTTAACCGCAGATAACGATAGAAAAGGTTATATTTATGGGCAGAGAAGAAATTTACGAATCACAAAAATATGACTGGCTGCAGCAGAAGGAAATTGAACTGGGAAAGCGGCAGGGGCTGGATGTATCCATATATGATTCGCCGGATATTCCTTATGAGACAATGCGTCAGTTGCGCAAAGGACTTGAAGATGGAATTAATTTAAAGAATTATATTCATCTGCCGGCAGGGGTAATCGAACAGGTCCGCATTGCAGCAAAACAGAATATAGGTATCAGTACATACGTGGCACAGGGATACGATGCGGAGCAGCTGCAGCAGATTCGTTATGCAAAGGAACATCGTGTGGATATCGATCCCTATCTGAGCAAGGCGCTGCGTGGTGTTGCGCTGGAACAGGTGCGCATTGGACTTGAGGAAGGCATTGATGTGGCAGTGTATGCCAGACCAGAGTATACCTGGCAACAGATGCGGGAAATCCGAAGAGGATTAGAACTTGGTGTCGATGTGGAGCGCTATGCCAATCGGATGTATGATCCGAAATGCATGCATGAAATCCGGAGAGGACTCGAAGAAGGTCTTGATGTCAGCCGTTATGCAAAATTTATGTATACGGGTACGGATATGCGACGGATCCGGTCGCAGATGAAAGCGGAACTTGAAAAAAATGAACAGCAAATTTCTTTATCTGCAAAGAAAGAACAGCCGGTCAAGCAGATACCTGCCTGGTTTCAGGTTACAATCAGGGAGGATGAAATGCATGCGACACTTAGCTATGACACAAAGCCGGATAAGATCAATCGTGAACAATTTATTGAACAATTGAAATCCCAGGGGATTGTTTATGGAATCCATACGGATGTCATTGATTCTATTCTGGAAGATAAAATAGAAGAGAAACAGAATATTTGTATTGCGGACGGCAAAAAGCCGCAGAGTGGCAAGGATGGCTGGTATGAGTTTTTCTTTGAACAGGAAGAAGAACTTGCAATACGCAATACAGGCACGGATACACTGGATTATCAGCTGAGTGGACAGCTTATGGTGGTAAACAAAGGCCAGAAACTGATACAGTATCATACCGCTGAATTTGGAAAAAGCGGTTTTACCGTGACAGGTAAATTCCTGATGGGGACAAAAGGCGCAGAATTACAGGTAATACACGGATACGGTTTTGCCTTTTTTAAGGATAAGAAAATCTATGCGGCTGCCATGGATGGCAAAATGGAGTATAAGGATCATCAGCTTGTGGTGACGCCGCTGCATGTGTACGATGAGGTAATAAAGCCAACCAAAACGGGCATGATAGATGTGGAAGGTTCTGTTTATGTCAAAGGCAGTGTGGGAAGTCATGCACAGATTAAAGCAACTGGAGATATTCTCATTGATGGCAGTGTGGAGATGGCGGAGCTTGAAAGCGGTGGCAATATTTATATCCGTAAGGGAATGAATGCTTCATACAAAGGAAAAATTACAGCAAAAGGTGATGTATATGCACAGTTCTTGGAAGCAGTGGAAGTGACTGCGGAGGGAAATATATTTGCAAATTACAGTATGGACAGCCGTTTGAAATCTTCGCAGAAAATATATCTTACAGGATCGAAAGGAACAATGGTAGGTGGACGGGCGAGCGCAGAAGAGGGAATGCAGATGCGTAAGGCTGGAAATTCTGCCGGAAGCAGAACGGAAGTGTATTTTGGTACTTTTGAAGACACACGCCGGAAAGCTTATGAGCTGGACGAACAGATCAAGAGTACAAAAGAAGAAATTGAAATGCTTGTAAAAGCGCAGAGTAAACTGAAGAAAAAATACGATCCGGAAGTATATAATGGAATGGAAGTCAGTGTCAAAATTGAAAATGGTATTTATACAAAGAAAAAGGAACTGGAAGAAATTCTTTCAAATAAAGAACTTATGGATCAGAAACTCGAAAAATCTGAAAATGCGCAGGTACAGATTTTTGAGGAAGTATATGATGGTGTTACATTTGAAATTCGTGGAACACGCTGGAAGGCCAAGGACATGCAGGGAATCAGGGTGCGTAAAGTAAAACGAAATATCCGTTATGAGAGATTGGATGGGTATTCTGGGGAAGCATTATAAGTGGTTCCGAAAGTATAAGGAAGTGAAATGTAATGGAAAAGGTACTGATCGTAGATGATGGCAAATTAAAAGGAGAGCTTTTAAAAGCTATCTTAGAAGATGAATATGATGTTGAGATTGCCCCGGATGGAGCGCAGGGACTTACCATGATTAAGGAACGGCGGGAAGAATTTGCAGTGATTCTTATGGATCTTGTTATGTCACCGGTAGATGGTTACACGGTCATGGAGATTATGAAAAAGCAGAAGTGGTATGAAACAACCCCTGTTATTGTGGTATCTGGAGAGAAATCCATAGAGGCGGAAAAACGTTGTTTTATGCTTGGCGCTTCGGATTTTATCCGGGAGCCTTTTGACAGTTTTCTGCTCAAAAGTCGTATCAAAAACACGGCGGACCTCTGTCTGTATAAAAGAAAACTTGTAAAGAAAGTGAAGGAACAGACCGGTATGATGCAGCAGCAGTACAAACTTTTGCTGCGTCAGGCAGATAAATTAAAATCCAATAATGAAAAGATTATGGATATTCTTGGTACGGTTGTGGAATGCCGAAATTTGGAGAGTGGAGAACATATTTGCAGAGTGAAGGCTTTCACCCGTATTCTGGCAGAAGAGATTGCAAAATGCTATCCGGAGTATAAGCTTACCAAGCCGGAGATTGAGATGATTGTTTCGGCAAGTGCATTGCATGATATCGGAAAGATCACAATTCCGGACAGTATTTTATTAAAACCGGGAAAACTGACAGCAGACGAGTTTGAATTTATGAAATCGCATGCGGCCCGTGGAGCAGAGATTCTTGCACAGGTGAAAGGAATCTGGGATGAGGATTATGCGAAAGTCTGTTGTGATATTTGCCGTTACCATCATGAGCGGTATGACGGACGGGGCTATCCGGATGGATTAAAGGGAGAGGAGATTCCAATCTCAGCCCAGATTGTTTCCGTTGCGGATGTGTACGATGCTTTGGTCAGCGAACATGTCTATAAGCAGGCGATTCCATTGGATAAGGCATTTCAGATGATCATCACAGGGGAATGTGGTCTGTTTTCACCAAAGATTCTGACCTGTTTTCGGAATGTGAGAGAGAAGTTTGAAAAACAGGCGTTGCTTGCAGCACACAAAGAATAAAAAAGAATAAACTGCGCATACTTGACCTTGTAAGAGATAAGGCATTTTTTAATAAGCAGATATGCAGGGTCAGGGAGGCAGGATATGGTAAAAGAAGATGGACTTCCGTTGGGACTGGGATTTGGACTTGCGATGAATGAGGATGCAATGCGTGGATTTTCCTCATTGGATGAAGATGAAAAAAAGCAGGTCATAGATGCAGCACGGGGCATTGGTTCCAAGGAAGAAATGCAGCAGTTTGTGAACAGTATTGCGGAAATTGGAAGAGGAAAATAAGAGAGTGAAGTGGATAAAAATCCACTTCATTTTTTATGCTGTTTTTGCTATAATTTATGCAGATATTCGTATTGAAAAGAGAGGTATATTATGGGGAAATATGCAGTAGATAGTGAGAAGTATGCGACACTGGCAAGGCAGGCTGTGGCAGAAGGCTGTGTGCTGGTTAAAAATGAAAACCAGACACTTCCGCTGCGCAGGGGGGATAAGGTAGCGGTCTTTGGACGGATGGCTTTCCATTATTACAAAAGCGGTCTTGGATCCGGTGGACTCGTTAATACCAGATATGTGGTCAGCATTCTTGATGCACTGAAGAAGGAAACAGAAATCTCACTGGATGAGAATGTATTACAGGTGTATGAGAACTGGATCAAGGATCATCCATATGATGCAGGAGCCGGCTGGGGGCTTGTGCCATGGTCGCAGGAAGAGATGCCGGTGGATGATGCGTTGGCAGCAGCAGCAGACGATGATGGTGCGATTG
>ERZ781272.950-NODE-950-length-13213-cov-2.869053_pt1 | contig 13213 bp, 15 predicted proteins | sample MGYA00375850_ERZ781272 | MGnify/ENA primary metagenome ERZ781272 (study PRJEB29790, sample SAMN06051246) | human gut metagenome | host: Homo sapiens | place: USA: Cincinnati, Ohio | collected 2013-06-21 | study: EMG produced TPA metagenomics assembly of the Gut...
ATTCTTTATATTCTTATTAAGAAGGAGTATTAAAAAATGTTAAGAGGAGAGAATATAAGCTTTTCTTATAATAAAGACAAAGTTTTTATAGAAAATTTAAATATAAATATTCCAAAAGGTAAAATAACTACTATTTTAGGACCAAATGGAAGTGGTAAATCCACGTTGCTTAGTATTTTATCAACTTACAACAAGCCATTAAAAGGAGATGTTTATTTAGAAGATACAAATTTAAAGAATTTGAAAACTAAAGAAATAGCAAGGCTTATTGCCACAGTTCATCAACATAATGAATCACCAGCTGATTTAGATGTGGAAACTTTAGTTAGTTATGGTAGAGTTCCTCATAGCAAACATTGTAAGAACAAAAATGAAGATGAAAAAATAGTAAATTGGGCAATTAAGTCTACAAACTTAAAGGACATAAAAAATACTAAAGTTATGAGTTTATCTGGCGGTCAAAGACAAAGAGCTTTCATAGCTATGGCACTAGCACAAAAGACAGATGTCCTACTTCTTGATGAACCTACAACCTATCTTGATATTTATCATCAAATTGAAATACTTGAACTTGTAAAAAAGTTAAACGAAGAACATAGTATAACAATAATTATGGTTCTTCACGATATAAATCAAGCAATAAAATACAGTGATAATATTGTGATTATGAAAGATGGAAAAATAATAGAAGAAGGAAACCCCAAAAAGGTTATAAATGAAAATACAATAAAATCTGTTTACAATGTGGAAGGCGTAATTTGCAATGTAGAGAAAGAAGATATGTATTTTGTTCCAACAAAAGCATGTTAGGAGGGATGAAAATGAATATAGCAAAAAAAGCTTTATTTTTAACAGTAGGTATGATTTCTTTAATACTTGGTATTATAGGCATATTTTTACCAGTATTACCTACAACGCCATTATTATTATTAACATCTTACTGTTTATTAAAGAGTAGCGATAAATTAAACGAAAAATTTATGCAAACTAAAATATATGAAAAATATGTGAAGAAGTTTAAAGAACAAGGTGGAATGACTTTGAAAGCTAAGTTGACTTTAGTAATACCAGTATCATTACTATTATTATTTATGTTTATAACTATTGATAGCCCTGTGATGAGAATGGTTATTATAATCATGTGGCTTGTTAAAGTTATTGTATTCACTAAAATGAAGACTATAAAAGCGGAGGCAGTATAAAATGTTTAATAAAAGATTACTATCAATATGTGATAGTTCAAAAAAATGGATTGGTCTTACAGTTTTAATGAATTGGATTTCTATAATATGTAATATAGCATTAATTTTATTTATAGGAACTACTGTAGACAAATTAATAAATGGAAATTTAAATTTAAATATGATGATTACATCTATATTTATAATGGCAATGTTAGGAATAAGATTTGTGGCGAACTTCTTATCTACTAAATTTTCTCTTTACTCATCAAGTGAAGTTAAAAAAACTTTAAGAAGTACAATATATGAAAAATTATTAAGTTTAGGTGTAAATTATACAAATACAATATCTACATCTTCTACAGTTCAAATAGCAGTAGATGGTGTGGAACAATTAGAAATATACTTTGGTAGATTTATGCCTCAATTGTTTTACTCTGTAGTGGCACCATTAACTTTATTTGCAGCAATGAGTTTTATAAGTTTTAAAACAGCAATAGTACTTTTAATATGTGTACCTTTAATACCTATTACAATAATGGTAGTTATGAAAATAGCTAAGAAGTTATTAAGTAAATATTGGGGCGTTTACACTGATTTAGGAGATTCATTCTTAGAAAATCTTCAAGGACTTACAACTTTAAAAATATTTGATATTGATGAAGATAAAAATAAAGAAATGAACGATAATGCAGAGCATTTCAGAAAAATAACTATGAAAGTCTTATCAATGCAATTAAATTCCATAATAGTAATGGATATAATAGCTTTTGGTGGTTCTGCTCTTGGTATACTTATAGCAATATTTGAATTCAGAGCAGGTATGTTAAGTGCTGGAGATGTTTTAATAATAATACTTTTATCTGCAGAATTCTTTATACCAATGAGGCTTTTAGGTTCATTTTTCCATGTAGCTATGAATGGTATATCTGCCAGTGAAAGGATGTTTAAACTACTAGATACTCCAGTAGAAGAAATAAAAGCTTTAGATGCAGAACAAATAAATAAATTAAATAACATAAATATAGAGTTAAAAAATGTTGACTTTAGTTACGATAAAGAAAGAAAAGTATTAGAAAATATAAACTTAGGAATGAAAAACAATAAAATGATTGCTTTAGTTGGAGAAAGTGGATGTGGTAAAAGTACTATTACTAATTTACTTTTAAAACAAGCAAAAGTAGATAATGGAGAAATTTTATTAAATGGAATAAACCTAAATGATATACCATTTGATGTACTAACTAAAAAAGTTGGATTTATAAATCATAGTGCTTATGTTTTCAATGGAAGTATAGAAGATAACATAAGAATGGGTAAAAATGATGCAACTAACGAAGAAATATATGATGCTCTTAAAAAAGCAAATCTATATGACTTTGTAATGAGTTTACCTAATAAGTTAAAAACTAATGTAGGTGAAGGTGGTTCACTTTTATCTGGTGGACAAAAACAAAGATTAGCTTTAGCTAGAACAATAATAATAGATCCTGAAATATATATATTTGATGAAGCAACTTCTAATATAGATGTGGAAAGTGAAGAAAAAGTTTGGGAAAGTATTTATAAATTAGCTAAGAATAAAACAGTAATAGTTATATCTCATAGATTAGCTAATGTTACAAATGCTGATATTATATATGTACTTGATAAAGGGCATATTGTTGAAAGTGGAAAACATAAAGAATTAATGATGATTAAAAATAAATACTATGAATTAGTAACTCATCAACAAAACTTAGAAAATATATACAAAGAAGAAGTAGAAATAAAGGAGGTGGCAGTAAATGAATAATAGACAATCGGGATTTAAAATAATGACAAGGCTTATAAAAGTATTAAAGCCACTGGCACCTATAATGATGATTACTATATCATTTGGTGTACTTGGATTTTTAGCAGCCATAGCAATAACATCATTTGGTATGATAGCTACTGCTACGGCTTTAAATATAGATATGGGAGTTTCTATAAAAACTTGTATTTCTATAATAATTGCTTGTGGAATACTTAGAGGGGTTCTTAGATATATAGAACAATATTCAGGTCACTTTATAGCGTTTACAATACTTGCAATACTGAGAGATAAAGTTTTTAAAGCGCTTAGAAAACTATCTCCTGTTAAATTAGAAAGTAAAGAAAAAGGTAATTTAATTTCTGTGATAACAAGTGATATAGAACTATTAGAAGTATTTTATGCTCATACAGTGGCGCCAATTGCCATAGCTATAATTACATCAATAATAATGACTGTAATACTTTACAATATTAATCCTGTATATGGAGCAGTTTCAGCACTATTTTATATAGTAGTAGGATATTTAATACCTGTCATATCTTCAAATTTTGGAAAAGAAGCTGGCATGGAATATAGACAAGAGTTTGCAAAAACAAATTCACACTTATTAGAATCATTAAAGGGTATAAAGGAAATTTTATTATTCGAAGAAGGTCAAAATAGATTAAATGAAATAAATAACAATAGTGATAAATTAGATGAAAAAATGGGTGGTATCAAAAAGCATGAAGGTATAGTAAAGGCATTTACTGATGTAACAATAATGATTGCCATACTTACATTCTTATTTATAAGCATAAACTTATATAATGAAGGAAGTATAAATATAGGACAAGGTCTAGTTGCCATAGTAATACTTTCAAGCTCATTTGGACCTGTTGTAGCATTAAGTAATTTATCTAACAACTTAGTTCAAACTTTTGCTTGTGCACAAAGATTATTTGATATATTAGATGAAGTTCCAGCAGTAGAAGAAGTTGATGGAGATATAGAATTAGAAAGTTCTAATATAAACATAGAAAATGTAAATTTTGCATATAAAAATAGAGATGAAAATCTTTTAAAAGATATAAACTTGGAGATAAAACCAGGAGATAAAATAGGTATTCTTGGTGAAAGTGGATGTGGTAAGTCTACCTTCTTAAAATTATTAATGAGATTTTGGGATGTTAGCGAAGGTAGTATATCTTTAGATAATAAGAATCTTAAAGAAATACCAACAAAGACTCTTAGAAGATCTCAATCACTAGTTACTCAAGAGACTTTCTTATTTAATGATACAATAGAAAATAATATTAAAATTGGTAAAAAAGATGCTACAGAAGAAGAAGTTATAGCAGCTTGTAAAAAAGCATCTATACATGAGTTTATAAAGACTTTACCACAAGGTTATAAAACTAATGCAGGTGAGCTTGGTTCAAACTTCTCATCAGGAGAGAAGCAAAGAATTGGTATAGCAAGAGCATTCTTACATGATGCTGATATATTAATTCTTGATGAACCAACTAGTAATTTAGATACTTTAAATGAAGCGGAAATCTTAAAGTCAATAAACAATGAATGCAAAGATAAATCTATAGTAATGGTTTCTCATAGAAAATCAAGTGTATCAATTTGTGATAAAAAGATTTATGTTAAAAACAATACTTTAAATTTAGCTTAAGAGGAAAAATAATGGGAAGAATAGAAAAAGAAAAAAAAACCATAACTCTTATGATAAATATTTATTGTAAGAAAAAACATAAACATAAAGATGGGTTATGTGAAGAGTGCCAAGAGTTATTAGAATATGCTCATAAAAGATTAGATTTTTGTAAATTTGGTGAAGAAAAAAGTTTTTGTAGCAAGTGTCCTATACATTGCTATAAAAAGGATATGAAAGCAAAAGTTAAAGCTGTTATGAAGTTTTCAGGTCCTAGACTTATAATTTACAGCCCAATTCAATTTATAAAACATATATTTGAATAATAAATAGAACCTGCCTTTTTAGGTAGGTTTTTATTTTAAACAATATATATTTATTAAATTATAATGATGGAGATTTTTTATTTATGATAAGGAATTGAATTTTTATATAAAAAATGGTTTAATTTGACCTAAGTTTGGTATAATCTATTATAGATAGTTTACAAATAAATATAAATCTAAAGACATAAGGGGGAAAGTAACTATGTCATACAATATAGCAGTTGCAGGTAAAGGTGGCACAGGAAAAACAAGTTTAACAGGGATACTTATCGATTATCTTACTAAAGAGAAAAAGGGTGAAACTTTAGTAGTAGATGCAGATGCAAACTCTAATATAAATGATGTATTAGGTATGGAGCTAAATGGTACAATAGGAGAGATAAAAGAAAAAGCTAACCTAATGGAGCAAAAAAGAGAACAATATCCAGGTGGAATGACTAAGTCTCAATATTTAGAATATGAATTAAATTCTATTGTAGAAGAAGGAAATGGATATGATTTGCTTGTAATGGGTAGATCAGAGGGGGAAGGTTGCTATTGTTTTGTCAATTCTATATTAAAAAGGCAAATACAATTAATGTCTAATCACTATGATTATGTAGTTATGGATAATGAAGCTGGAATGGAACATTTAAGTAGAAAAACGCTTAGAGAAATAGATGATTTATTATTAATAAGTGACTGTTCAGCTAGAAGTATAGAAGCTGTTGCAAGAATAAGAGATTTAGCTAAAGAAATGGGAATAAGAGTTGGAAGAACATCATTAATAGTAAATAAAGCACCTAATGGTGAGTTAAATGATGGTATAAGAAGAGAAATAGAAAGATTTGATTTAGATTTACTTGGAGTAGTTCCTATGGATGAAATGATATTTGAATATTATTGTAATAGAAAACCATTAGTTGAATTGCCAGAGGATTCTAAAGCTAGAGTAGCAATGAAAGGTATTTTTGAAAAATTAAATGTTTAATATAAAAGAAACAGTATAAATTAAATTTATACTGTTTTTTACTTTTATAGTTTTTTTGCACACTCAGGGCATATTCCTGTAAATTCAAGATTATGACTTGTTATTGTAAAGCCTGTTTCTTCACATAAATCATTTTCGAATTTTTTTAAAGGACAGCAACTTACTAAAATAATCTTATTACATAAAGAACATACTAATTGATGTTTATGTTCTCTATTATTAATTTGGTAATATGTCTTTCCATCATTACTTAGTTGTTTTAATAAGATACCCTTATCAGTCAAAGCATTTAATGCCCTATAAATAGTTGATAGATTTATATTAACTTCCTTGGAAGTTTGTTCTAATATATCTTCAGATGTAAGGGGACTATCTGAGTTGTTAAGTACAGAAAGGATTATCATTCTTTTTTTAGTAGTCTTCAAATTAGCTGCTTTTAAAATATTATCTTCATTATTCATATATTCACATCCTTAAAATATTAAAAATAATATGTTTCTTATACTAAGATAAAGGATAAACTTATTATATGGCTTTGTCAATAAAATATAAATGCATATGATTTGCACTTGACTAATATATATATAAGTAGTATTATTTATTTAGAAAGTGCAAATGAGAGGTATTATCATTTACAACGATAATTAAAATATTTAAATATATAAGAGTATAAGGAGTGAAAAAATTAAAATGAAAAAAATAATATCCTTACTATTAGTAATACCTATGTTGTTTACAATAGGTTGTAGTAAAGAAAACAAAGAAAATGAAAACTCAGAAGGTAAGATAAAAATATATACTAGTATTTATCCATTATACGATTTTGCTAAGAAAGTTGGAGGAGACAAAGTTGATGTAACTAATTTAGTTCCTGCAGGAACAGAACCTCATGAATGGGAAATATCAACGAGTGATATTGTGAATCTAGAAAAGGCAGATATGCTTATATATAATGGAGCTGGTATTGAAAACTGGACGGATAAAGTTATTAGTACATTAGAAAATAAAGATATAGCTTATGTAAAAACTAGTGAAGGATTGGATATACATAAGATAGGTGAAAAAGATAGTCAGGAAGATAATAAACATAGTCACGGAAGTTATGATCCACATACATGGCTTAGTATAAAAAATGCAAAACAAGAAATGGAAAATATAAAAAATGCTTTAGTAAAATATGACCCTGATAATGCAGATTATTATGAAGATAATTATGAGAAATATGCTAAAAAGTTTGATGAATTAGATAAAAAATATTCTAATACATTGGGACCAATTAAAAATAAAACAATAATTGTTGCACATGAAGCCTTTGGATATTTATGTGAAGAATATGACATAAATCAAGAGGGAATAGAAGGATTAACACCTGATAGTGAACCAGATCCAGCTAGAATGAGACAAATAATTAAGTTTGCAAAAAAAAATAATGTGAAAACAATCTTCTTTGAAGAGCTTGTAAGTCCAAAAGTTGCTCAAACTATAGCAAAAGAAATAAATGCAAAAACAGAAGTATTAAATCCTCTAGAAGGTTTAAGCGAAGAACAAATAAATAATGGTGAAGATTACTTTAGTGTAATGGAAAAAAATTTAGAAGTATTATATGAATCAATGAAATAATTCATATTAAGTTTTGGAGGTATATATGAAAAATATAATATCTATTGAAAATGTATCATTTGCTTATAATAAAGAAAATGTATTACAAGATATTATTTTATCCATAGATGAAGGTGATTTTGTTGGTATTATTGGCTGTAATGGTAGTGGGAAAAGTACTCTTATGAAGCTTTTAATAGGCCAACTAAGTCCATCTAAGGGGAAAATAAAATTATTTGATGAAGATTTAGATAAAAGTAGTAAATTAGATAGAATAGGATATGTACCACAGATATCATTATCTAGTGGAGCAAATTTTCCAGCAACAGTAGAAGAAATTGTTATGGCAAACTTGTATTCTAAAATTGGATTTATGAAATTTCCTAAAAAGGAGCACAAAGAAAAAGTAAAAGCAGCTTTAAAGGTTGTAAATATGGAAGATTTTTCGAAAAGATTAATAGGAAATTTATCTGGAGGTCAGCAACAAAGAGTAATGATTGCAAAAGCTTTAGTTAGTGACCCTAAAATAATAATTTTAGATGAGCCAACAACAGGTATAGATGCTGCATCAGAAGAAAAACTATATGCTCTTCTTGAAAAATTAAACAAAGACTCTAAAATTACAATAGTAATTGTTAGTCATGATTTTGCCAAAATATCAAAATATACAAATAAAATATTTGTTGTTGAGAATAATAAAGTATCTTTAATGAATAAGGAGAATGAGGTGTAGACATGATTTTTGAATATGATTTTATGAGAAGGGCTTTTATTGTAGGCATATTGCTTGCAATTATTGTACCTTGCATAGGTATTATAGTAGTACTAAAGAGATTGTCTATGATAGGAGACGCATTATCCCATTCATCTCTTGCAGGTATTGCAGCAGGTTTAGTATTTAATATTAATCCAGTGCTTGGAGCTTTAATTGCATCCTTGGCATCTGCTTTTAGTATAGAATTTATAAGAAAAAAAATACCCAAGTACTCTGAAATGTCCATAGCAATTATTATGTCAGCTGGAGTTGGTTTAGCTGGTGTATTATCTGGGTTTGTAAAAGACTCAGCAGCGTTTAATAGTTTCTTATTTGGGAGTATTGTTGCAATAACAGATTTTGAATTATTTATGGTCATAGGAATAAGTATATTAGTTATAGTTGCATTTATATTACTATATAAAGAATTAATGTACATAGCTTTCGATGAGGAAGGAGCGAGGATTATAGGTATACCAATAAAAACTGTCAATTTTATTTTTACAATATTAACAGCTTTTACAGTATCTATAGCAGCTAGAACAGTGGGAGCCTTAATTGTTTCTTCTATGATGGTTGTACCTGTTGCCTGTGCAATGAAATTTGGTAGAAGTTATAAACATACAGTATTGTTATCAATATTATTTGCTGTAATATTTACAATAATAGGACTTAATTTATCTTATTATTTAGGATTAAAGCCTGGCGGTACTATAGTATTAACAGGTGTAGTATTTCTTATATTAACAATAATAATTAAAAGAGATTAAAGCAGGTGAAAGATTCACTTGCTTTATTTTTTAGGTTATATCACATATATAAGAAGATAGATTTTATATAGACACACTAAGAGTAGGTAAAAATCTATTATTGTATAACTTTTTGTCTTATATATAAATAAGAAGAAAAAAATAATATTATAGGGCAGGTTTGTTGAAAAATGTAGGAGATGAAAGAAATTTATGGTACAATTATAAAAAAGGAATATGACGGAGGCAATTATGAATTCTAAAGACAGAATAGAATTATTTCTAAAATATCAAAAACAAAATATGTCCTTTGAAGATATTTCTAATAAATTAGAAATGAAAGCATCCACACTTAGAAGAAGTTTAAATAAGAATGGATATAAATCAGTAAAAGGAATATATGTAAAATCTACTGACGAGTCTCAGATATCATTTGAAGATGTTAAGGATACAAAAAAAAGTTCTAAAAGTAAGATAAAAGGAAATAATAATACAAAAGAAATAAACAAAAATAAGGAAACTATAAATAGTAAAGAAAAAGTAAACAAAAAGAAAACAACTACACCTAAAAAGGATAAAAAGATAAATATAAGTCAAGAAGATATAGACAAATTATGTGAAGTTTATGATTGGTATATTGAAGTGAAGGATAATAAAGCATTTAAACCTAAGAAATTATCTAGCAAAAAGGATGTTTTATTAGACGAAACTAATATCAATGATTTTAAATCGGTTAATATTAGAGTTGATAAACAGACATGGGAAGACTTTGAGAGATTATGTAGCAACTCATCTTTCAATAAGAAAGAGATTATAACACAAGCACTGAAAGACTTTATGAAGACATATAAGAATCTTCTTTAATAATAGACCTATTAAAATGAAAATGAGGTACAAATATATGAATAATACTATGAAAAAATCAATATTACTTATTCTTATATTTATAATTTTAATAATTGGTATAAATATTTTTATGAGTACGAAAGAAACAAAATATAGTGAATATGAATCGGCAACGATTAATAGTAATAATGCAAAAACATTGCAAATAGATAGTAATAAAATTACTAACTTATCTACAAGAAGTGGAAGTGATACAACTTCTATGACTAGTATAAAAAATACATCTAATTTGAATTTAAGTCAAATAATTATATATTATGATGAACTTGATGAAAATGGTAAAGTAATATCTGAGTCAAAAACTAATATTGATATAACACTAAGTCCAAAAGAAGTTATGCAGGTAAGATTTACACCAAAAGATTATACTTATTCCATAGAAATTACGGGTTATACATATATAGCGGAAGATTGTAGTGTAGTTGTAGATTTAAAGGATAATGAAACAAAAATTTTTGAGAATAAAAAATACTTAGAAAATAGTAAAAATTACGATGTAATATCAATAAGCAAAGTAAATAAAAGTAAATCTCAAAAAGATGATTTAAATTTTAGTATAGAAATTGAAAATATATCAGATAAAAACTTAGGTAATATTGTTTTAAAAGTTGCAGAAATAAACCAAAATAGAGAAATCGTAAGAGTTGATCATATTATATATAATTCTATTTTAAAACCAGAACAAAAAGATGAGATTATAAGTTCTCTGTATGATTCAGATTACGATGTTAAAATTTTAGGATATACATATGATGATATGGAAAATAAGAGTAATGTAGATATTGACTTGATTACAAATAAAGTAAATATAATAGACAATGGACAATAGTTATTAGGAATATTTCAAATCTTATTTGGGGTATTCCTTTTGTTTAGAGTAAATAAATTATAAAATCCAATTTATTTAAATGAAAATATTTCGCCAATGTAGTGACTAAAATGAGCGAAGCAAATTTTTATATAGAAAATATAAGTATTAATAGGAGAAAAAAATGAAGATACTAGTAGTAGAAGATAATAAAAAATTATTACAAACTATAGAAAAAGAACTTTTAAAACATTTTGAAATTGAATGTTGTGAAGATGGAGAAGAAGGTCTTTACCTTATAAAACAAGGAATATATGATTTAGTAGTGTTAGATTTAATGTTGCCTAGCTTAGGTGGAATAGATATTTTAAAAAATATAAGAAATAATCATATAGATACACCTGTACTTATATTAACAGCAAAAGAGAGTTTAGATGAAAAAGTAGAAGCATTTTCTATTGGGGCTAATGATTATCTAACAAAGCCATTTTATATGGAGGAGTTAGTAGCAAGAATATACGCTATGCTTAGAACAACAGGGAAATTACAAACAAAAAATACATTGGACTTTTATGATTTACACTTGGATCTAAGTAAAAGAAGAGTATTTTATAAAGATGAAGAAATAGAATTACAAAATAAACAATTTAACCTATTGGAGTACTTTTTACTAAATAAAGGAACCATACTATTGAAAGAACAGATATATGATAGAATATGGGGAATGGAATCAGATGCAACTATAGAAATTGTAGAAGTTTATATTAGTAACTTAAGAAAAATATTAAGTAAATTTGGATATGATAAATGTATAAAAACTAAGCGTAAGGTTGGGTATATGTTTGATGATCAATAAAAAGGTATTTAGTGATACTAAAGATAAACTTATTAAAATAAATATTTTAGTTGTATCTAGCTTTTTAATTATTTTTTCTCTTTTTACTTTTTTTTATTTTCAAAGCATAACCTATAAGAGTATTGATGACAAGTTAAAAGAAGAGTATGAATATATAAGTATGCAAGTGAACAGGACTTCTTATTTAAATCCAATCGTTCTAAATGATCCTAGAGATTTAGTATATATTTATAAAAATGATAGGCTTATATACTATACAAAAAGCGATTATTTTGAAGAGTTTGCACCTCAGGATGAAAGTGATAAAACAAATGCTTGTTTTACTTATAAAAAAGGAAATTACACCTTTAGAGAATTATCAATAACGATTAATGGTTTTAAAATAAGGATAATAAGAAATATTGACTCTGAACGTTCTTCTTTAAAGCAGTTACTCTTTGTTATAGGTATAGGAATAGTATTTTCTATTATTATTACATATTTTGTTGCCCTATATTTAACAAGAAAGGCATTGTTACCAATAGAAAATGCATGGTATACACAAGCTAAATTTATACAAGATGCTTCTCATGAGCTAAGAACTCCAATTACCATAGTATCTTCTAAATTACAAAGCCTTTTGACAGTTCCAAACAATACCATAAGTGATGAGGTTGAAACCATAGCAGATGCTATGAATGAGACCAGAAGACTAAGGAAAATGATTAAAGACTTATTATCACTTTCAAAAGAAGATACAATAATAAAATTAAAAGTTGAAGAAATAAATATGGTGGATCTCGTTGAAGAAATATATAGAGATTATATTGATATAGCAACTATTCAAAATAAAGTTCTTAAATATGAAAATAATCTTAAAAATCCATTGGTTAAAAGTGATAAAAATAAACTAAAACAATTATTATTAATTTTTATAGACAATGCATTTAAATATACAAATATAAATGATGAAATAAGTTTTAAATTAGATGAAAAAGACAACAAAATAATTTGTACAATTTTGGATACTGGAATTGGAATTAAAGAAAGTGACTTGAAACATATATTTGATAGGTTTTTTAGAAGTGACAATGTGAGAAATAAAGATATAGATGGTTCGGGTATTGGTTTATCCATAGCAAAAATGATAAGTATAAATCTTAATTGTAAGATAAAACCATATTCTGTAGTAAATGAAGGGTCTAAGTTTGAAATAATTATACCTAGAGAAATATCTTAAACAAAAGTTTTTATAATTATAAAATGGGTATAAATGTAATATAATAAATATATATCCATATAATGTTAACTTTTATTAAAAAAATTAATATTATATAGTGATACATTAGGAGGAGAAATAATGGCTAAATTAGTAAATAACTCTCAATTTTATAATAAGATTAGAACATCAGATAAATTAGTAGTAATGGATTTTTTTGCAACTTGGTGTGGACCTTGCAAAATGTTAACACCAATATTTGAATCTCTAAGCAAAGAGATGTCGGACAAAGTTGACTTTGCCAAAATTGATATTGATAGAAGCCTTGAAGTAGCTCAAGAATATGAAATAGTTTCAGTTCCAACAATGATAATATTTAAAAATGGAAAATAAGTACAAAGGAGAGTAGGGTTTGTTCCAAAAGAA
>ERZ781272.952-NODE-952-length-13187-cov-4.028480_pt1 | contig 13187 bp, 12 predicted proteins | sample MGYA00375850_ERZ781272 | MGnify/ENA primary metagenome ERZ781272 (study PRJEB29790, sample SAMN06051246) | human gut metagenome | host: Homo sapiens | place: USA: Cincinnati, Ohio | collected 2013-06-21 | study: EMG produced TPA metagenomics assembly of the Gut...
AATTTTGTTTTGCAAAAGGACAAGCGCACGGAAAACACTGCAACACTTATCTGTACCGGCAGAGATATTGAGGGACGAGAATTGTTTTTGGAATTTAATCGGTACGCCTTTGTGTGGGAACTGGTATCACCCATCATCCTTGATGCACTGATTATTCCCGGTGAAATTATTCTTCTCTGTGATTTCGTAAAATCGATTGGCAGCTTCACCGGAACGGCAACAGAATTGGCGGCGGTTCTGAAATTGGAACTGCAACCGGCAGTGTTAAAGAAAAGAATTATCAAGCACATGGAACATCTCAATAAAAACGGCATTTGCTATTCTGAAAATCGCACATTCGAACGGCGAGAATTTTCTCTCTGCTATGACGGCAATGACGATATGACGGTAGAAACAACCCTCCAAAACTTGCCGTCTTTGCCGTCAGCACCGTCAGAGGGCAGTGATACCGCCACCGTTGCCCCCTGTTCGCCCCTGTGTGCCGAGATTGGCGATGGCGTCGCATAACGCTACCCCATCCCGCGAAAACCGCAAATTGAGCCGCTGTTGCGGGCAAATGCAGAATCGCACCTATTTCAGTTAAACCGCCAAGGTTTCGGTTACGATTTCTCACCCCTTGGGTGAGGCGAGCAGAGCGTCGGGCTATACGCCCGCCACAGCTCACTCGGGGCAGAAGCCCCGGACCCCACTTACGGCACATAGCATTTCTGCGAAAATGCAGAGCCGCTAAAGCGGCGATGTGCCTCACGGGAGGAACCAGTTCCCCCGTGTGCCCCCTCCGCTCTCCGAGGGGCATAACGAAATTACAAGGAAAGGATGTATTGCATGAAAAAGAAACCCTTTGCATTTCGTATCAGTGAAAGCGGATACAAAATCCTAAAACAAAAATCCAAGCGTGGCAAGGTCACCATGACCGAATTTTTAGAACGAGCCATCACCGATAAAAAAATTGTTGTTGTGGACGGTGTGCAAGAACTGCTCTCCGAGCTGAAAGCCATCGGCAGAAATCTTAATCAGCTTACCACTCTCGCCAATATGGGCAAGGTGGATGTAGTCTATCTCACCGATACCAAGGCACAGTTAAATGATATTTATGAAAAGCTGTCGGCACTTTGTGAGGTGGTGCAGTAGTGGCAACAGTCAATTTTATCCCTTGCACCAAGCAGTGTGTGTCCTCTATGAAAAACGAAATCGAATATATTTTGCAGGATTTCAAGGTGTGCATCGAGCCCGAAAAGTTGGACTGCGACCACACCATTAACTTTCAAACCTACAATCAAGAAGCGGATCGGGCTGGCAACATTCGCTTAATCTCCGGCAAGGACTGCTGTCCCGAAACTGCTTTTGGGGAATTTATGGCGACCAAGAGTAGCTACAAAAAAGCTGACCAAACCATGTTTTATCACTACGACCAAGCCTTTAAAGACGGTGAAACCATCTCACCAAAGACCGCACACGAGATTGCCGTCAAATTCGCTGAGGATAACTATCCCGATTTTGAGGTGGTCATCGCCACCCATGTGGACAACGAGCACCTGCACTCCCACTTTATTATCAACTCGGTCAGCTTCAAAACAGGGAAGAAATTACACGAAGGCCCCAAAACTTTGCAAAAGCTTCGAGCCTACTCCGACCAAATTTGTAAGCAATATGGGCTGACTACCCTTGAGCCGTACACCGGTGGCAAATCTAAAAGCCTCGCCTCTCGGGAATATCGTGCTGCCGCCAAGGGGCAGAGCTGGAAGTTTTCTCTAATGAATGCCATTGATATAGCGATGAAAACCAGCGGCACTAAGCAAGATTTTATTAAAAAGATGGAGCAACAGGGCTATGCTGTTCGATGGGAGGACAGCCGAAAATATATCACCTACACCTGTCCCAACACCATGTCCTGCCGAGATGTGAAGCTCCACGACAACAGATATTTAAAGGAGATGATGGAGCGTGAATTTGAGTTTAGAAGAATTGAAGCAACGGAACGCAGGCTCGCAGCCAGTCGAACCGATACCCCAGCAACCATTGCAGAACGCCCCATCTTGTCCTCTGACACAGGAAAAGCTGGACAACCTGTTCCACAATCAGGGGGCGCTTTGGGACGGGATAGAGAAGCTGGAGAAACAGCAAAAAATTCTGCTGCAGCAGCTTTACAGCATCAAATCCCAACTGAACAGCCTACCAACACTGGCACAGCTGGAGCAGATCAGCAAGACTCTATCCCAAATACAGCAGATAGTGTCACAGGCTGGGAAAAAGAAAGAGAAGCATTTTTCTCTACCGAAATTCAGACTGCCCCGGCTGGAATGGACAGTGGAGCTAACCTGTCTGCTGTGGGTGCTGGTAGCATTGCTGCTGATATTGTTCGCCTCGGTAAATCTGTGGAACAGCTTAACGACTCTGCACCCATAAAGGACTGCACTACCAAATCGGTAGTCCATGAACGCAAAAGAATTATCGGTCAAAAGGAAGATGACCACAGCGGACACGATTTTGATATGACAATGTATTAACATTCCTCAAGAGGAAGAAAGGACTGCTATGGATAAAGGAAAAATGATTGCACGACATTATTTAGAAACCGGAATTCTCGGTGCTTATGAAACCGCCGACGTTGCCCACGAGGAAAAGGTGGATGGGAAATGCGCTCCTTGCTTTGAGGATGCAACCGTAAATTTTGAAGCCGATCAAACCACAGCGCACCGAAATATGATGATAGAGGGACGTCGATTCCGCATCTGTTCTGTGTTTCCCACAGATGCAGAATGTACACCCACGGATAAGCTACTTGGTCTCATTGATACAGAATTAAGAAAAGAAGCGCATATTGCGTGATTGAGATAGACTTGTGGCAAAGGGTACGGTATGATGTGTACTACCGTACCGGTTTGCCGCAAGAAAAGGAGGATTACAAATGGCAAGCCAAGAAAAATATACAATTCTATATGCGAGACTTAGTCAAGAGGATGATATCAAAGGAGACTCGAATAGCATTGTCAATCAGAGGCATCTGCTTGAAAAATACGCACAGGAAAATGGTTTTCAGAACATTAAATTCCTATATGACGACGGTTTCTCGGGAACTAATTTCAACAGACCTTCTTGGAACGAAGCAATGGCACTCATCGAATCAGAACAAGTGGCAACGCTGATTGTCAAGGACTTGTCCCGATTAGGCAGAGAGTATTTAGAGGTGGGCAGATTAACCGAATTGGTATTTCCGAGCTGCGGTGTTCGTTTTATCGCTATCAACGATGGTGTAGATAGTCTCTATGAGAACAGCAATGATTTCACCCCCATGCGTAACTGGTTCAATGAGCTTCATGCAAAAGATTCCAGCAAAAAGGTGCGTGCGGTAAAACGGATGCAGGCCGAGCGTGGTGAAATTCTCGGTGGCAGACCGCCCTATGGATACCGTCATGACGAGAGTGTCCGTAAGGGTATCATCCCCGATGAAGAAACCTGTGAAGTAGTAAAACGGATTTTTAATCTGTGTGCAGGCGGAAAAGGCCCCAATCAGATTGCTCGTATTCTAACAGAGGAACAGGTGCTCAACCCCACAAATTACTACTATCGAAAGACAGGTGCAGCACACAAATCGCTTGATACCACCATGCCCTATCGCTGGACATCCAGTTCTATTACTGCAATTTTGGACAACCGAACCTACCTTGGACACATGCCAGGGCTGCGTACCACAACACTGTCCTACAAAAACAAAAAAGCTGTTTATCATGATGAATCGGAACAGGTTTTGGTGAAGAACACGCATGAGGCCTTGATTACGCAGGATCAGTGGGATTTGGTGCAGGAACTCCGCCAGCGGAAGAAGCGTACCCCTAAGCAGATGGAGGAACCCAATTTATTCTCTGGATTGGTGTTTTGCATCGACTGCGGTAAGCCTCTTGTGTTGCATCGGGCACATACAATGGATGCCGTCAAAAATAATTTTATGTGCTACTCCTATAAGAAAAAAGGTAAAGATGTTTGCTCCTCTCACTACATTCGTGAGCAAGACCTGATTCATATTATCCTTGATGACCTGCGCAGAGTGACCCATTTTGCCAGACAAAAAGAAACCCTCTTTGCAGAGTATATCAACCGCAAAAACTCCGTGGAGCTTCGCAGGGAGATTACCGCTTTGCAAAGAGAGCTGGATGCGGCCAAGCGTAGAGACGCCGAGCTCACGGCACTGTTCAAACGGCTCTATGAGGATAATGTACTGGGGCGAGTGACCAATGAGCAATTCCGGATGCTGTCAGGCGATTATAATGATGAGCAAAAATTGCTGCGAGATGCGATTCCAGCGAAAGAGGTCAAGCTTCAAAAGTTAATGGATTCTGCTTCCAATGTGGATGCTTTCATCGAAAAGGCAAAGCGGTATACCGAAATTCGAGAACTAACTCCAGAAATTCTGCGACTATTTATCTCACGCATTGAAGTCGGTGAAAAGAGTGAGAAATACTCTCGCACCGCTGAACAGGCAATCCGGATTGTTTATCGGGATGTCGGGATTATGGATAGCGTGCAGCCAAACGCAGCCGAAGCAGAGAAAGAACAAATTGCATAAGACAGAGCAAGGCGGACAGCTTTCGCCGTCCGCCTTGCTACTGAACCCCAGTCCACAATCTGTCCCTTTGAACGAGAACAGAATGGTTGCAAGGCTTTTTTCTTTTTTTGAATTGAGAATTGTTAGTAATGCGCTTGTAAAGTCAAGCAATGTCACTTCATGTCTTTTACCAGAAAGCAAAGTCAAACAAGTGCATCTTATAGAAACAAATTTTGCAAAATAGGAACATTTTGGGGAACACAAATCTATAGAGTTCTATATCGGATATTCATAATGAAGATACCTCCCCCTGCTAAGGGAATAGCATCGCTAATCTGCAATGAAAGTTTGAACATATTCTCCCGTTAAATCGCCTCAAAATTGCTGTTTTAGTGATTTTGCAGCGTTTTCATTTCAAAAAGATATTTCTTTTCATTTTATTAATTGAGCAAAAATTTTCACAAGATAATAAAATTCAAAAAACAATCTATACGACGCATGGTAAAGTACATACGTAATACAAAAATTTAACAGGCTGACGCGATGTCGATAAGCGTGCGCTTCGTATTACACGATTAAGGAATATACTGGTTCATACTGCTTCAACAGCCAGAGACGCATGGCATACTATTTGCGAGACACCTACTAAACGGCGCATACTTATTCAACAAATACATTCCGGTATAGTAGAATTTCATTCAAAATCTGATGTGCAACAGCATCTTTCGAGAGCAAGGGTAAGGCAATTTCTTTTTCCCTTGTAATTAAAGTAATCCGGTTGGTATCATAAGCAAATCCCGCTCCTGGATCACGAAGATTGTTAGCTGCAATCATATCCACATGTTTTTGAATCAGTTTATCTCTCGCATGTGCAATCAAAGACTGGGTCTCCATGGCAAATCCACATAAAGTCTGGTTTATTGCGCGGTGTTCCCCCAGCCAAGCGAGAATATCATCTGTACGCGCTAATGGGAGGTTAAGATCATCGGCCTTTTGGGTCTTCTTGATTTTTTCTGCCTCAGTAACCAGCGGCCGATAATCTGCAACTGCAGCGGCCATAATGATAATATCCTGAGCCTTACTTCTCTCAGTTACTGCCACAAACATTTCTCGCGCACTACAAGCCTCTACCGTTTCTACAAACAAAGGTTTCCGAATTGTCGTAGGCCCTGTAACCAGCGTAACCTGCGCTCCGCGCGCGGCAGCTGCCCGCGCAAGTGCATATCCCATGCGTCCGCTGGAATGGTTTGTTAAATACCGTACTGGATCCAATGATTCTTGCGTGGGACCAGCGGTAACCAAAACCTTCAAACCAAGAAGATCCTTTTCGTATGATATTTTGTGTATTGCTGCCTCCAAAATAACGTCAATATCCGCAAGCTTTCCTGTCCCTACCACTCCACAGGCAAGCCGCCCACTGGTTGGTTCAATAATGTCCCAGCCATAGTTCGTTAAGGTATTCATGTTGCATTGAGTGATTGGGTTCTCATACATGTTTGTATTCATAGCAGGTGCAATAATCTTGGGACAAGAACAGGCAAGAACAGTAGTTGTTAACATATCGTCTGCAAACCCGTGCGCCAATTTGGCAATGATATTTGCCGTTGCTGGTGCTATTAGAACCAGGTCTGCCATATCTGCCAAAGAAATGTGTTCAATCTGGTGGGGGTGGTTGCGGTCAAAGGTATCGACTATAACACGGTTCCCAGTAATCGTCTCAAATGTAAGCGGAGCAATAAATTCCGTAGCGTTCTTCGTCATAACAACATGCACATCACAGTGTTGTTTCACCATATCAGATGCTAGCTGTACAACCTTATAACAGGCAATCCCGCCAGTTATACCCAAAAGAATGGTTTTGTTCTTTAACATAGTAGTTCTCCTAATGATAAATTATCCCAAAAGAATTGAACGGAAAATTCTTAAACCCCATCATGTTGAACTAATTGAATGTGATTGGTAAACTACTTCCACAAATTATAATTTAGTGTATCCAATAGTCCCTTGCCGTATTATTATAACACAGAAATATTAACTTGGTAAATGTTCAAAAATCTTCACCCGAGTTCTTGGCTTTGCAAAAGAGCTATGGTATACTACATTGGTTGAAATTCGGGATACGAATCCTTGTACCTTTTATAAGAGGACGAGAGATTCAGATATTTCACCGGATGGAGACAAAATCCCAAATTTGCGCTGTATCTTAACAAGAACAGCAGCAGGAGGTTTACGAAATGAAAAGTCAACAAACCCATTATGCCCTGTCCATGCAGAAAGAGAGCACAAGAGATCTTGTCTTGCTCGCTATGCTTTCGTCCATTTTACTGCTTCTTGCGTTTACACCCATTGGCCTTGTAGATTTACCATTTATAAAAGCAACGATTCTGCATCTTCCTGTCATCATTGGGTCAATTTTAATTGGACCTTACAAAGGAATGGTACTGGGCTTTGTCTTCGGCCTAACCAGCTTAATCAAAAACACGATCGCACCGAGCTTGCTTTCCTTTGCTTTTTCTCCTTTTATACCAGTCCCTGGGATGGATCGCGGAAGTCCTTGGGCCCTAGTGGTTTGTTTTGTGCCCCGTATTTTAGTTGGGGTTGTCCCTTGGATTGTTTACTATAGAACAATTCCTTTATTCCAACGATGGTTTAAGAACAGGGGTAACATCGGACTTATACTATCCAGCATTCTGGGATCTCTAACAAATACCATTCTTGTTATGACTTTGATTTTTATTATATTTCGTGAAGCATATGCGTTAGTAAGCGGAATATTGGTAGAAGCTGTTTTAGACGTCATTCTGGGTGTTGTTGCAGTGAACGGCATTCCTGAAGCAGTTCTTGCAGCAGTGCTAGTTCCTGTTATCACAGTTCCTTTGCTTCGGATCCTACGAAAAGGAAAGAGTATGTCAGTTAATACAGAACCAAGGGATTATAATCATGATTTTAACTGTTGATATTGGGAATACAACTATTGCACTTGCGCTTTTTAGGTGTACTACCAAAGAGCCTATCTTTGTGGAACATATTGAAAGCAACTGCAGTATTGCAGTACTGCCCTATTCGGAGTGGATTGCAGAGACTTTAAAAAAGCACAATGTCAATCCTACGCATATTCAAGGGGCCGTTTTGTCTTCTGTTGTTCCTCCACTGACTCAAACTTTGTGTGATGCTATTATTAAGGTTATTGGAATATCGACCTATGTAATTAATGCGCGAACAGACGCGGGGCTTACTATTAAAAACTATGATGTTTCCACCTTAGGCAGCGACCGAATTGTAGATGCGGTTTCTGCAATGCTACAGTGGGCACCACCATTGGTCGTGTTGGACTTGGGAACAGCGACAACAGTTTCAGTCATAGATTCGGATGGTGGATTTATAGGTGGATTAATAATGCCAGGCCCAACTATTGGCATTAAAGCACTAAGCAGCAAAACCGCACAATTGCCAGCAATAGATTTTAAGCAGATGGCTCCTACCAATATCATTGGGCAGGACACCAAAACATGTTTATGTAACGGTGCTATTATTGGTACAGCTGCCGCAATTGACGGAATAATTTCACGTGTGGAAAACGAGTTGGGGGCACCAGTTACTGTGGTGGCAACTGGTGGGCACTGTAAACAGATCCTGCCCTGGTGCTATAAACAGATACAATACGAAGAGCACTTGCTTTTAAAGGGTTTATATCATATCTACCATAACCAGACACAGAAAGATTGCTAGGTTTATAGCAACGTATACGAAACCATCGTTGCTGGGCAGATTATAAAATTATTTGATGCAATTAAAGATAAGCTGTCTACCAGAGAAGTTATCCGTACTCTGCTAGGCAGCTGTTTGCCTTTACCTGTACTGAATTGGTGCCGTTTTTATTTTTCCACGCGTAGCGAAATTTACGGAATAAATTCCATATAGTTTTCTACTCTTACAAGAACCCCGTTATGTTTGCTTTTACCCCGTGCAAGGGTACGTCGGGAACGGTTGCCAGGACGCCGCGGGTGTGATAGACTGTTAAAAAACAGTACCTGACAGCTGTCAGGACAGGAGGAATGGAACATGCAGTCAGACGAACGCAGGGCGGCAGTTCGGCGCATTCTGGAACAGACGGATCAGCCAGTATCCGCATCGGCGTTGGCCGCACAACTGGGCGTCAGCCGTCAGGTTATCGTGGGAGACGTAGCTCTGCTGCGCGCGGGAGGACTGGACGTGTCTGCCACCCCCCGGGGATATATGATGAAACAGGTCACCACCAGTCTTTTGCATCAGGTGGCGTGCCGCCACGACGCCGCTGGGATGCGTACAGAACTCAACGTCATGGTGGATCATGGCTGCACCGTGTTAGACGTGGTGGTGGAGCATCCTATTTACGGCCAGCTGACCGGTCCGCTGCAAATGTCCAGCCGCTACGATGTGGAGGAGTTTCTGCGCCGGTGCGACCGTTCCGACGCCAAGCCCCTGTCCGACCTGACTGAGGGTATCCACCTTCACACGCTTGCCTGCCCCGACGAGGCAGCATTCCAAAGGGTACTGGCCGCTCTGGGAAAACTGGGCATTCTTCTGCAAGATTGACAGTTGACAAGACACCATATTCGAGATACAATGCGGCATGTACATGTGTCATGACACATGTACATGCCGCATTGTATTTTTTAGAAAGCAGGTGCCTTCTATGGAGTGTATTCGTACATTTTTAGCCCGCAAAAACATCGTCTTTTCCGCGCGCCGATACGGTATAGACGCTCTGGGCTATATGGCCCACGGGCTGTTCTGTTCGCTGCTGATCGGCACGATTCTCAAAACGCTGGGCCAACAGATGGGCTGGCAGTTCCTCGAAGAAGTCGGGCAGTACGCTTTTGAAATGGCTGGCCCGGCCATGGCCGTGGCCATCGGCTATGCCTTAAAGGCAGACCCGCTGGTGCTCTATTCTCTGGCCGCAGTGGGCTGGGCGGCTAATAAAGAGGGCGGCGCGGGCGGTCCGCTGGCTGTGCTGTTTATCGCCATCATTGCTGCCGAGTTCGGTAAGGCCGTGTCCAAGGAGACAAAGGTGGACATTCTGGTCACCCCCGCCGTTACGGTTTTTATCGGCGTGTCTCTTGCCAAGCTGATCGCGCCAGCTATCGGCGCGGCGGCTATGGCAGTCGGCAGCTTCATCATGTGGGCCACCGACCTCCAGCCCTTTTTGATGGGCGTACTCGTCTCTGTCACCATGGGCATAGCGCTCACGCTGCCCATCTCCTCTGCCGCCATCTGCGCCTCCTTCGGTTTGGTGGGTCTGGCGGGCGGAGCCGCTGTGGCGGGCTGCTGCGCCCAGATGGTGGGCTTTGCCGTTATGAGCTTTCGGGAAAATGGCTGGGGCGGTCTTGTGGCGCAGGGTTTGGGCACATCCATGCTCCAGATGCCCAACATCGTCCGCAATCCCCGCATCTGGATCGCGCCCACGGCGGCCTCGGCAATCACCGGCCCCTTGGCTACGTGCCTGTTTAAATTGCAGATGAACGGCCCGCCTGTGGCATCCGGCATGGGCACCTGCGGTCTGGTGGGGCAGATCGGTCTGTATACCGGCTGGGTTTCCCCCAGCGAGGCCGCTGTAAACGCAGGCGCCTCCGCCACCGCCATTGGCACCGCAGAATGGCTGGGCCTGATTTTGATCTGCTTCGTTCTGCCTGCCATTCTCCCCCCCGCCATCAATACTCTGTGCCGCAGCGCGGGGTGGGTCAAGGACGGCGATCTGAAGCTGGCATAATGCCGTGGGTTGGAGCGCTGGTATCGGCGGGGCGGGGAACTCCTTTTGAACCCTGGTTACTCGTATTTATCTGCAAAGCACACCCGCTTTACCCCCAGCAGGTCAGCGCTGCCGGCAATCGTGATCCCGAAGAACAGGACCTCCACAGGCAAATCCAGATAATCAACGATTGTGCCGTTGCAAAGTGTGCTGCCTGTGCAGAGAATCAGGTCCGCGAAGGAGTGAATGACTTCTTCTTTCTTGCAGGCTCCATCCTCCACCACGACCCCATATCGCTCCTGCCCGATATTGCCCGGATTCAGATCAAGCACCCGAACCTCGTATTCACTGCGGGACAGCATTTCAAGCAGCGACGGCTGATAGCCGATCAATGCGATGCGCCGAATATGCGGATAATTTTCTCGAAGAAACGCCAGCATGTCCAAGGCGCATTGTTCCGGTCCGTCCGTTTTGCAGTGTACCGTTCCGCTGCATAGTCCCACGGAGTTCATTACCGCATTCAAAGTTGCGATAAAAATTCCGCAGTTATGAGAATTATGGGCAATTTCCATCTGTAAAATCTCAGCAAGCGTTCCGCTGAACGCGGTGGGCGAGTCTGTAAAGGCCTGCCCCCTGCTGCCGCGGTATGTTGCCTCAATCATGACGTCCTTTCCGTTAATGATCGGAAAGTCCTTCCGCGCGGTTTCTCCAATCGCCTCCTGCGGGGTCAAAGCGCGGCAGGACACGGTTACGGTGTCATTTTCAATCTGGTGCTGTTTTAAAACCTGTAAAAATCCGTTCTTCAGCTTCTCATAGAGTTCCTCTTTCGTCACGACAATCCCTCCCATCTTTTTCTGTAATCCCGAGAAAGTCCAGAACCTCTCTTCCCCATTGGGCACTGTATAGGTCTTGGCTTTTTACAATCCCGCAAAGGTGCCCGTCTATTAAAACGCCAATCCGGTCGGCCAAGCTCTCCGCCTCAGTAAAATTATGAGTCACGAAAACGAGGGAGCAGCCAAAATCCTTCCGAATTTTTCGGATCATATCATACATACTGCGTTTTGTGACCGGGTCCAGTGCAGAAAATGGTTCGTCCAGCAGCAACAGGGACGGCCGCATGATCAGCGCACGCGCCAAAGCAACACGCTGCTGCTCTCCCCCGCTGAGTGTTCCGGGATACTGATTTAGAATGTGCCTGATTTCTAACTGCTCCGCGATTTCCGTCACGCCGGTCTGTATTTCCGCCTTTGAAACTCCCCGCATTTTAGGCCCGTAAGCAATGTTGGAAAACGCCGTCATATGCGGAAAAAGGCTGTAATCCTGATAGAGATACCCAATGTTTCGCTGAAAAGCAGGGATTTCACACATGGCGGTTCCCCCGTAGAGGACTTTTCCCTGATCCGGCTGATAGAAGCCGGCGATTGCCTCTAAAAGCAGAGTTTTCCCAGAGCCTGTTTTTCCGATAATCGAAAAAATCTCGTTTTCCTGAAGGGAAAAATTGATATGCTCCAGCAAAAAGCTGCCGCGTTTAACTGTGAGTTCCTGTATCTCCAAAAGGCCGTTCATATTACATCTCATATCGGCTCAGACTCCTGTTGGCTTTGGCAAAGTGGTTTGCGATTCCAAGCGAGACGGCGGAAATCAGCAGCAAAATGAATGCGCTGGCCAGCGCGCCGCCCAGATCGTTGGTGCTGACATCCAGATAAATACTGGCGGGAAGGGGCTCCCGTTTTATGCCGGGGACAACCACCAGCACCAGCGGTTCCCCCAACTCCCCCCAAGCTCCCCCCCACACCAGAATGAACGCGCTGATGAGGGCGTTTTTGCACAGAGGCAGCAAAATTGTAAAAAAGCATTTTCCCTGTGTGGCTCCCAGCAAGCCGGCCACCCGCTCTAATTTTTGATCGACTCCGCGAAAAGCCGTTGACGTCAGCTTTACAGCAAACGGCAGATTGACAACCAGCTGTGCCAATACAATACCGCTGCTATTAAAAACGACTGGAAAGCCCGCGCCTTTCAACGCCTTTCCCATCGGCGAGGAAAACAGGATCAGCATACTCAGGCCCAATACGATGTTGGGCAGCGACATGGTCAACTCCAAAAGAATTTCAATGGCTTCTCGGCAAAACAATCGGGTCTTGGTCAAGACATAGGAAACCGCAATCGACAGCACAAAACAGAGAATGCTGGATATACACGCACTTTTGACGCTTAAATATACAGCAAACAATGTTTCGCGCTGATGCAGGCATTCCGGGAGACTACGTATCCCCCGGAATGCGATTACAGCAATATTTCCTCCGATAAAAAGAATTGTCAGGAGCGTGAGAAAAACGCAGGCAGATTGAAAGGCGTTATGCTCCCGCCGCTTCATCCCGCCAATTCATAGCCATAGGCAGACCAGATCTGGTTGGCTGCATCAGAGCTAAGAAACGTGCTGAATTCGTCCGCAGCCTCGCTGTCCGCGGAAAACGTGAGTCTTGCCGCCGGAACGGTTTTTACATAGCCGTCCAAGTCCGTCGTCTCACAGATTTCCACGCCGTCGGCGTTGCAGTTTTCCTTCCAGATGATGGCCGCATCCGCCTCGCCCAGCCCTACCACCGTTGCCAGTTGGGGAGCCGTGGTCGTGGTCGCGCCAAGCGTCACGGTATCGGTAACGCCGAAATCGGAAAATGCCTTTTTCGCGATCTTTCCAATCGGCGTGGATTCCGGATCGCCGATCACCGTCACAACGTCGCTCTTGCCCAAATCGGCAATACCGGTAATTCCTTTCGGATTTCCCTTGGCAACCGCCAAAACAGGGATGTGCTTTACAAGGTCCACGCTACCGGACACGTTGTCCTTAACAGGCTTTACCTCATCTGCAGAGCCGGCAATAAAGTAATCGCCCTCCTTGGATTCTGTGATCTGTGTTTG
>ERZ781272.953-NODE-953-length-13171-cov-3.830741_pt1 | contig 13171 bp, 10 predicted proteins | sample MGYA00375850_ERZ781272 | MGnify/ENA primary metagenome ERZ781272 (study PRJEB29790, sample SAMN06051246) | human gut metagenome | host: Homo sapiens | place: USA: Cincinnati, Ohio | collected 2013-06-21 | study: EMG produced TPA metagenomics assembly of the Gut...
TGGAAATTCCCAACAAGGTGGCTATCTACATCGCCGAACGCGTTACCTCGAACGTTCGGCAGTTGGAAGGAACGATTAATAAGCTCTTGGCCTACAAAGATCTTTTAGGAGACGATGTAGACGAAGAGCTGGTTAAGCGCGCCATTCAGGACATTCTTCGTCGAGGTGAAAACATTCCCACGCCGGATTCCATCGTGGATTTTGTTTCCAAGTATTACGGTGTGGACGCCGAAGTGATTCGGGGGCAGCAGCGCGTGCGGGAAGCCGTGGCCGCCAGACAGGTGGCAATGTATCTGATCCGCAGCATGACAAACCTCTCCAGCGACGACATTGGAAAGTTTTTTGGCAACCGCGACCACTCCACGGTGCTCTATTCCATTGAGAAGGTTGAAAAGCAGATGAAGTCCGACGCCGCCTTCGCAGAAACGGTGAAAGAGATTAAAACAAACATCAGTTCAAAGCACTGAGTTTTCCCCATTTCCTTGTGGAAAAGGAAAACGAAAATGTGGAAAACTTGCTCTTTCTGACCCCCTGTGGAAAAACCATGGAGTTATTCCGTACTGCTCCCAGTAAAACTTTTTCAAGTTTTTCAATGGTTTTCAAGGTTTTCCACTGTTTTCGTCCCTCTACTACAACTATGACTAAAAAGATCTATTTTTCTTTTCTAAAAGACGACGAAAGCAAATCTTCTCATGCTCCTGCCTTCTTTTATAAAAAAAGAAACATCTCCGACAGAAAGGAAAGTGGCCTATGAAATTCTCTTGTGAAAAAGCACTGCTGCAAAGTGCCGTGGGCGTGGCTTCCCGCGCCGTGTCTCAAAAAAGCTCGATTCCCGCTCTGGAGGGTCTTTTGCTTCACGCGGCGGAAGGCGTCACTGTCTCCGGCTACAATATGCAGACCGGAATCCGCACTCTTTTGTCCGCCGACGTTATAGAACCCGGTGATCTGGTCCTAAATGCACGCCTTTTTGGTGACATTATTCGCCGGATGCCGGATGATATCATCACTTTTTCCTCAGATGAAAAGATGGTGGTCCATTTGCACTGCGGCGACGCTGATTTCAATATTATGGGGTTGAGTGCCGCGGATTACCCGGAACTCCCGGAAGTGGAAGACGAATATTCGGTTTCTCTTCAGCAAAAAACGCTGCGCTCCATGATTGAAGAGACACTTTTTGCCGTCTCTACCAATGAGAGCCGTCCGGTTCATACCGGTTCCCTCTTTGAAATCAGTGAAGACGGATTAACCGTCGTTTCTGTGGATGGTTTTCGTCTGGCTGTTCGTAAAGAGCCGTTGGAAAAGGTTAACGGAGGTTACTTTTCCTTCGTTGCTCCCGGCTCTGCTTTGAGCGAAGTTGAAAAAATCTGCGACGATGTGGAGGATTTGGCCTCCATTACTTTGGGAAAACGTCATATTTTGTTTGAAGTGGGTACGACGCAGCTGATTTGCCGCCGTTTGGAAGGCGAATTTTTGGATTATAAAAACGCGGTTCCACGCAAAAATCCAATTTCTGTCGTTGCGGATACCAAGGAATTGATCCAGAGCATTGATCGTGTCAGCGTCGTGATCTCTGAAAAACTGAAAAGTCCGGTACGGTGCCTTTTTGAAAATGACAGAGTTCTCCTTTCCGCAAAAACCGCCAACGGAGAAGCAAAGGATGTCTGCCGTTTGGCGGGCGACGGCGGAGAGCTGGAAATCGGCTTCAATAACCGCTATTTGATGGAGGCTTTGCGTTATGCCCCTGCCGATACGGTAAAAATCGAGTTGAACACCGGAGTCTCTCCCGCTGTAATTGTTCCGACCGAGGGGGAAGAGCGTTTTCTTTATATGGTACTTCCGGTGCGGCTGAAAGCGCAGGATTAATATGAAAACAATAACAATCACAACGGAGTATGTGAAATTGCAGGATCTTTTGAAGTTGGCGAATCTGGTTTCCTCCGGCGGCGAAGCGAAAGAACGGATTCAGGGCGGAGAAGTCCTGGTCAACGGCGAGATCTGCACCCAGAGGGGAAAAAAACTGCGCCCCGGTGATGTGGCGCGAATTGACGGAGAGGACTGCACGCCATCTTATGCGGATTGATCGTCTTACCCTTGAACATTTTCGCAATTATAACCGACAGGATGTGGCATTTGACACAGACTGCAATGTGATATTTGGTGAAAACGCCCAAGGAAAAACCAATCTACTGGAAGCTGTTCAATATCTTTCCTGCGGTCATTCCAGTCGGGCAAAGAGTGACCGGGAACTCATCGAATTTCAGGCGGAAAATGCTCTGATTCAGGGGCAAATTTTTGCCCGTGATCGGGAGTTTGTACTGCGGACGGAGCTGTATCGAGAAAAACGGCGAAAACTTTGGGTTAATAAGGTCCCGGCAAAAACCTCATCGGAACTTTCTCAGGTGTTTCAAACTGTTTTTTTCTGTCCGGAGGATTTGCTTTTGATTCGGGAAGGCGCGGCGGCGCGAAGAAAATTTCTTGATCAGGCACTCTGCCAGCTTCGACCCAGATATGCGGAGGCTTTGGCGGCGTATCGCCGGGCCTATGCTCACAAAACCAGAATTTTACGGGACTGTGAGGAACAACCCGGACTTTTGGATATGCTGCCGGAGTTTAATGAACGATTGATTCAAAGCGGCGCGGTTATCATTCATTATCGGGCTCAATTTACTGAAAAATTGGCGGTTTGCGCTGCCGCCAACCATGCGGACTGTTCCGGCGGAAAAGAAAAACTTTCTGTCAATTACAAAACAGTCTCCACGGTTTTAAATCCGTTGGAAGAACTGCCGCTTTTGACCGATCAGCTTCGCGCGCATATGGAATCCCACAAACAGGCGGAGCTTGGTTCCAGATTATGCTTGTCCGGCCCGCATAAGGACGATTTATTGGTGGAAATTGATGGACGAGATGCAAAAACCTATTCTTCTCAAGGGCAGACCCGGACGGCGGCATTGAGTTTAAAGCTGGCAGAGCGAGAAATTTATAAAAATGTCACCGGAGAAGCGCCGATTCTTTTGCTGGACGATGTTCTCTCTGAGCTGGACCCCCGTCGGCAGGAATTTGTGCTGAACCGTATTTCGGGGGGGCAGGTTTTTATCACCTGCTGCGAGGATGACCGACTGCCGGTTTTACTGGGCGGAAAAGTCTTTCACATTGCCGCCGGAAAGGTGCTGGAATCATTCTAAAATGACTGAAAACACAATGTTTCACGTGAAACGTGAGGCTCTAAAAAGAGGCGCGTTGAGAAAGGAACTTGTATCTTGTATCTTCACATTGGTCAAAACGAAATTGTCCCGGAAAAACGGGTGGTCGGTATTTTTGATCTGGACAAATGCAGCTATGAAAAGCGCACACGGGAGTATCTTGCAAAAGTGGAGGCGGAGGGCGTGGTGCTGGATGTTTCCGGTACTCTGCCAAAATCCTTTGTGGTGTGTGATCATCCTTACCACGCCCAGATCGTCTATCTCTCTCAACTCAGTCCCACGACTTTGCAGCGCAGGGCGGAGAGCCTGCAATTGGAATTGTAAAAACAGAGCATTTGAAATGCTTTGCAGGATGCCACTTACGAACTTGCAGTCGAGAGCAAGAAAAGAACCTACATTTTTCTTTTTGCAGGGCTGATTGAAAAGGCGGCAAAGAGAAAAAGAATGCTGTTTATCAGTGTATAAATATTCATAATACTTCACTCAGGGGCAAGGAGAAGCGGGCCCGCGGGTCGGCGGACCCGGCTCTTCTTGCCTTGCATACGGAAGGAGAAACCAAATGGCAGAAAATGAAATGCTAAATTCAACCACAGTCGGTTCAGAAAACGAGTATGATGCCTCAGAAATTCAGGTTTTGGAGGGGCTGGAGGCGGTTCGTAAGCGGCCCGGCATGTATATCGGGTCCACGTCGTCTTCCGGTCTGCACCATCTGGTGTATGAGATCGTAGATAACGCCATCGACGAAGCGCTGGCAGGATATTGCACGGAAATTCTGGTGCAGATTAATGCCGACGGAACCATTACCGTGGTAGATAATGGCCGCGGTATTCCCGTGGACATTCAGGCACAGACCGGCCGTCCGGCGCTTGAAGTCGTGTTCTCTGTGCTGCATGCCGGCGGAAAATTCGGCGGCGGAGGCTATAAAGTTTCCGGCGGACTCCACGGCGTGGGCGCATCGGTGGTCAACGCCCTGTCCGAGTGGCTGGTCGTACAGGTCCACAAAGACGGAAATATCTATGAGATGCGTTTTTCCCGCGGTGGTATTACGCAGGAGATGAAGGTGGTGGGAACCACCGATCACACGGGCACCACCGTCACCTTTAAGCCCGACCCGGAGATGTTCCGGGATACAACCGAATATGAGTATGACATTCTTCATACCCGGATGCGGGAACAGGCGTTTTTGAATGCCGGTCTGAAGATCCGAACTGTGGACCTGAGAGAGGGCCGGGAGCAGTCCGACGAAATGCACTATGCCGGCGGCATCCGGGAATTTGTCACGTGGCTGAACCGGGCGAAGGATGCGCTGCACAGCGATGTGATCTATATGTCCGGCACCAAGGACGATTCTATGGCGGAGATCGCTATTCAGTATAACGACGGCTATAACGAAACCATGCTGTCCTTTGCCAACAACATCCATACGCCCGAGGGCGGTATGCATGAGGAGGGTTTTAAGCGGGCGCTGACCAATGTGCTCAATGCCTACGGCAAGAAAATCGGAATGCTGAAGGATGGAGACAAGATTTCCGGCGAGGACTGCCGGGAGGGTCTTACCTGCGTGATTTCCGTGAAGCTGACCGACGCCCAGTTCGAGGGGCAGACCAAGGCAAAGCTGGGCAACAGTGAAATCCGCACGCTGGTAAACAATCTTGTTTCCAACAAGCTGGACACCTATCTGGAGGAAAACCCGCAGGTGGGGCGCATGATTTTGGACAAGTCCCTCACCGCAAACCGCGCCCGTGAGGCCGCCCGAAAAGCCCGGGAATCCATTCGCCGCAAGACCGCTTTGGGCGGCGCGGCTATGCCGGACAAGCTGCGGGACTGCAACGAGGCAAACCCGGAATTGACAGAAATCTATATCGTCGAGGGTGACTCCGCAGGCGGCTCCGCCACACAGGGACGGGACTCCCGGTTTCAGGCCATTCTTCCTCTGTGGGGAAAGATGCTGAACGTGGAGAAGGCCCGGGCCGATAAAGTATATGGCAACGACAAGCTCCAGCCGGTTATTACCGCGCTGGGCGCGGGCATCGGCGACGAATTCGACCTGACGAGGCTCCGCTATCATAAAATCGTCATCATGGCGGATGCCGATGTGGATGGTTCTCATATTCGCACCCTGCTGCTGACCTTTTTCTTCCGCTTTATGCGGCCCTTGATTGAGCACGGCTATGTTTATGCCGCCGTTCCCCCCCTGTTCAAGCTGACACGGGGCAAAAACTCCCGCGTGGCTTATTCCGAGGATGAGAGCCGCGTGATCTCCAACGAAATGCGGGCGGACAATCCCAATGCAAAGATTGAGATCAGCCGCTATAAGGGCCTTGGCGAAATGAACCCCCATGAGTTGTGGGAAACCACCATGGACCCGGAAAAACGGACGCTGCGCCGCATTACGCTGGATGACGCCGTGGCCGCCGACGAAACCTTCTCCATCCTGATGGGTGAAAAGGTGGAGCCGCGGAAGGAATTTATTGAGAAGAACGCGAAATACGCGGTCAATCTGGACTATTAAGGAGGGAGAACCGAAATGAGTAAGAAACCCCAGTATGATCCCGAGGAGATTCGGTTCCCCAATCAAAAGATTGAACAATCTCCCCTCGTTTCCGAAATGCAGAAATCCTATATTGAGTATGCCATGAGCGTCATCGTGGGCCGCGCCCTGCCGGACGTGCGGGACGGTTTGAAGCCCGTTCACCGCCGGATTCTGTACGCCATGTATGAAGATGGCCTGACCTTCGAGAAGGCCTTCCGCAAGTGCGCTACGGCCGTCGGCGATGTTCTGGGTAGATATCACCCCCACGGCGATCAATCCGTGTACGACGCGCTTGTGCGCCTTGCGCAGGACTTTTCCATGCGCTATGTGCTGGTGGACGGACACGGCAACTTTGGTTCCATCGACGGCGACCCCCCCGCTGCCTACCGTTATACGGAGGCGCGCCTTTCCAAAATTTCCGAGGAAATGCTGCGGGACATTGAAAAAGATACCGTGGATTGGGACCCCAACTTTGACGAGACGCGGAAAGAACCCCGGGTTCTTCCCGCCCGTTTCCCCAATCTGCTGGTCAACGGCTCCAGCGGCATCGCCGTCGGCATGGCCACCAACATCCCGCCCCACAATCTGCGGGAGGTTATCAACGCTTGCATCTGCGTGCTGGATAATCCGGAGGCAGAGATCGCTGATCTTATGCAGCACGTAAAGGGCCCTGATTTCCCCACCAAGGGCATTATTATGGGCCGCAGCGGCATTCGCGCGGCCTATGCCACCGGCCGGGGCCGGGTGGTGATCCGTGCCCGGACGGAGTTTGAGGAGTTTGGCAAGGATCGGACCCGCATCGTGGTGACGGAAATCCCTTATCAGGTGAATAAGCGTCTGCTGATTAAAAACATGGCGGAACAGGTAGAGGACAAGCGGTTAGAGGGTATCTCCGACATCCGTGACGAATCTGACCGAAACGGTATGCGGGTGGTTATTGAGCTGAAGCGGGACGCGAATCCGCAGGTGGTGTTGAATCGCCTGTTTTCCCAGACCGCGCTGCAATCCAGCTTTGCCATCAACATGCTGGCACTGGTGGATAATCAGTCTCAGCCGAAAATTTTGTCTCTGCGGCACATCATTGACGAGTATCTGCGCTTCCAAGAAGAGCTGATTGTCCGCCGGACAAAATACGATCTGCGCAAGGCGCAGGAGCGCGCTCACCTGCTGGAGGGCCTGCTGATTGCGCAGGATCACATCGACGAGGTCATCAAAGTCATTCGTTCCAGCTACGACAGCGCCAAGCAGGATTTGATGAGCCGCTTCGGTCTGGACGAGATTCAGGCGCAGGCCATCTGCGACATGCGGCTGATTGCCTTGCAGGGTCTGAACCGGGAGAAGCTGGAGACGGAGTATAAGGAGCTGGAAGAGAAAATCGCTTACTTTGAAAAACTCTTGGCTTCTAATGAAATGATCCGCGCCGTTTTGAAAGAAGAACTGATGGCCATTGCCGAGAAATACGGCGATGACCGCAAGACCGAGATTCAGGACGTAGAAAACGAAATTGATATCGAGGATCTGATCGAGGAGGAAGAGTGTGTCTTCACCTTGACGGAGGCGGGCTATATCAAGCGTACCCCGGTCAGCGAGTATACCGCGCAGTCCAAGGGCGGCATGGGCAAAAAGGGTATTACAACCCGGGACGAGGACGTGGTGGTGGATGTGTTTACCGCCTCCACTCACGACTATATCCTCTTCTTCACGGATACCGGAAAGGTCTACCGCAAGAAGGGCTATCAGATTCCCGAGTCGGGCAAGACCGCCAAGGGCACAAACCTCATCAACATCTTGCAGATTGAGCAGGGCGAGCGGGTTCAGGCCATGATCCACACCCGCTCCATTGAGGATGACGGCCGGTTCCTCTTCATGGTGACCCGAAACGGAACCGTGAAGCGTCTGCCAGCCAATACGCTGAGAAATCTGCGCAATAACGGCATCCGCGCCCTGCGGATGGACGAGGGTGACGAGCTGATTACCGTGCGGGAGACGGACGGCACCATGAGAATTCTCATTGCCACCCACGATGGACAGGCCGTCTGCTTTGACGAGACGGACGTTCGGCCTATGGGAAGGGACGCTATGGGTGTTCGCGGCATCCGCCTGCGGGAGGGCGACTATGTGGTTGCCGCCGCCCGGGCCACAGAGGGTAATACCGTCCTCTCTATCACAGAGAAAGGCTATGGTAAGCGTACACCCGTGGAGGATTACCGCATCACGAACCGCGGCGGCCTTGGTATCAAGAACTATATGGTGACGGATAAAACCGGCCCTGTGGTGGGCGTCAAAGTCGTGGACGGAAGCGAAGATATTCTGCTGGTTACCCAGAGCGGCATCATGATTCGTACTGCGGTGGACAGCATCCGCGTAGCGGGCCGCGCCACGCAGGGCGTTATCGTCATGCGCTTTAAGGAGGACGGGGATCAGGTCATCTCCATGGCACTGACCGATAAGGAAGAAGCGGAGCCTGTTCAGGAGGATGGAGAGCTTTCTCAGGGCGAGGGCGAGGTTCTTCCCGCGGAAGAGCCGACGCAGGACGAGCCGGAGGCGTAAGGCGCTTTAAATGAGCTTTCTGCCTGTGAGGCACAGAAAAATTCAATAAAAAAAGATCAGGAATGGCAAGCGCCATTCCTGATCCTTTTTTGCTCTATGAAATGCTCCGTAATAAAGTGTCATTTAAACTTTCTGCTCTCGGCCACTGCCAATTCGTCGCAGCGGTTGTTTTCGGCGGTATCGGCGTGACCCTTAACCCAGTGATAGCGGAGGGTATGAGTGTCCGTGAGTGCCAGCAGTTTTTCCCAGAGATCGGGATTCAGGGCGGGCTTTTTATCGGACTTGACCCATCCCCGCTTCTGCCAGCCCTTTGCCCAGCCCTTTTCAAGCCCGTCAATCACGTATTTGGAATCGCTCCAAAGGTCGACGGTACAAGGCTCTTTCAAAAGTGATAATGCCTCAATCACGGCGGTCAGCTCCATGCGGTTATTGGTGGTGTCTGCTTCACCGCCGGAGAGTTCCCGCCGGTGCGCGCCGTACAGGAGGACGGCTCCCCAGCCGCCGGGGCCGGGATTTCCGGAACAGGCTCCGTCTGTGTAGATGGTGACAGTTTTCATGAAAACTCCTTTTAAAAGAAGACGTGGGGGCCGTTAAAAACGGCCTCCACGCCGAAATCAAGGTTTTATTCCAGCGAATCCAACTCACTTTGCCAGAGATTCATACTTGCGTCGCTGGGCATTCGCAAGTCGCCCCGGGGAGAAACCGCCACAGAGCCAACCTTTGGCCCATCGGGCAGGCAATTGCGCTTAAACTGCTGAGAGAAAAACCGACGGTAAAAGGTTTTCAGCCACTTTAAAATGACCGTGCGGTCATACTTTTTTCCCCAGGCATCCATAGCCAGCCGATAGATTTTGCTCGGGCTGAAGCCCCACCGCAGCAGATAATACAGAAAGAAGTCATGGAGTTCATATGGACCTACCAAATCTTCCGTCTTCTGAGAGATATTTCCCTGCACTGCCGGCAGCAGTTCCGGGGACACCGGCGTGTCCAGAATATCCTCCAAGACAACGGTCAGATCCTCGTCCTTGTCTTGATTATCCCGGGCAAGATACGCCACCAAGTGCCGCACCAGCGTCTTGGGAATCGAGGTGTTGACCGCATAATTGCTCATGTGGTCCCCGTTGTAGGTACACCAACCCAATGCCAGTTCGGAGAGATCGCCGGTGCCGATGACAAGGCCGCCCGTCTGGTTGGCCACGTCCATCAAAACCTGCGTCCGTTCCCGGGCCTGTCCGTTTTCAAAGGTGACGGAGTGATCCGCCATATCATGGCCGATATCCTTGAAGTGACTGCGGACGGAGGCGGAAATGTCCACAGTTTTCAGGGTGGCCCCCAGCCGCTCCGCCAAAATCACGGCGTTGTTTTTCGTCCGGTCCGTGGTGCCAAAGCAGGGCATGGTCACCGCCACAATGTCCGTCATGGGCCGATCCAGCATCTTTAGGGCAAGACCCGTAATCAGCACCGCCAGCGTGGAGTCCAGCCCGCCGGACAGGCCCACCACGGCGGTTTTTGCCCCCGTGTGTTCCAGCCGCTGCTTGAGGCCCAGAGACGCGATCAACAAAATTTCCTGACACCGCTGATCCCGGTCCTCCTTTCCCTCGGGGACGAAGGGCATGGGCGCAATATAGCGGGTCAGTTTCGTTTTTCCCATGGTGAGGGAAAACGTATGCTCGTATTTTTCCTCCCAAGAGAGGTCTGCAAAACTCTGTGTGCGGCGGCGTTCATAGCAGAGCCGCTGCACGTCGATCTCGGAAATCAGCAGTCCGCCCTCAAACCGCTTCTCCGCCAAAAGGGTTCCATTTTCGGCAATCAGCTGATGCGCGCCGAACACTACATCGGAAGAGGACTCCCCTTCCCCCGAGCTGGTGTACACATATCCGCACAGAAGTTTTGCCGACTGCATAGTCACCAGCTGACGGCGGTACTGGTCCTTGCCAATGAGATCGTTGCTGGCGGAGAGATTTCCAATCACGGTGGCCCCGGCCTGCGCCATTTTCACAGAGGGAGAATCCGGCGCCCACAAGTCTTCGCAGATTTCAAAGCCCAGCACCAGACCGGGAACTTCTGTGCAGGCAAAAGTCTGCAAGGCCCCAAAGCGCACATCCTCCTGCCCGCAGAGCGTAATAAAATCACCCTCTGCCGGCGCAGGTGCAAACTGGCGCTTTTCGTAAAACTCGCTGTAATTTGGCAAATGCGTCTTAGGGACGACTCCTAAAATACATCCTTTTTGTATAATTGCAGCGCAGTTATACAATTTGTTATTACACCGGACGGGAAGACCCACTGCCGTTACCACCTCCAGATTCCGGGTGGCTTCTAAAACGGTGGAAAGGGCTTCCTCTGCGCCCCGCAACAAAGTCTCCTGATAAAAGAGGTCGCCGCAGGTATAGCCCGTCAATCCAAGCTCCGGAAGGACCAAAACTTTAACGCCCGCCTTCTCTGCCTTGCGCATCAGGGTGAACGTCTCCTCCGCATTGCGGGCACAGTCAGCCAGATGAATCCGGGGACTTCCGCAGGCGACAGAGATAAAACCGTCTTTCATGCAAAAACGCCTCCTGAGTAAAAATGATTTGTCTTTATAGTATACCACGCAGGGACTTTTCGCAAGAACGGAAAATACCGTCAAAACCCTCTGCAAAAGAGATATGGAACAGTAAAATAATTTTCTGCATATCAACGCAAAAAAGACCGCCGAAGCGGTCTTTTCTGCTGTGTGTGTTTTAGGAGGGAGAAAACGCATCGGGGTGGGAGTCCCCTTTGCTGATTCTTAAGATACCCGATAAACATGGCGGAATTATGCATTTCCTGTGAACAGTCTGTAAACGAATTGTCGTTTCTTCGGGGTGAATAAGAAAGTTTTCCACAAAACGAGAAAGAATTGTTGAAAAAGTTGGACCATTTACGGATAAACAGCCGCAATTGTAAGGCGTTTCCGCAAAAACTAAAATTTCTCAAAAAAAGACGCCCGCAAATGCGGACGTCTCGTTCTTAGCCAATCTTATTCAGCTTCAGGGTCATCGCGCTCTTGCGGCGCGCAGCCGTGTTCTTGTGCAGAACGCCGCTGGCAACAGCCTGATCGACTTTCTTCACTGCGACCTTGTACACGCCATCGGCCTCGGTGCGATTGCCTTCTGCGGCAACAGCCTCGAACTTCTTGATGGCAGTCTTCAGCTCGGATTTCTCAGCCTTGTTGCGGGCGTTTCTCGCCTCGGCGATCAGAACGCGCTTCTTGGCAGACTTGATATTCGGCAAACCAAACACCTCCTTTGGCAAACTCAATATACGTGAGATTTTATGATCTCACCGTGCAGAATGATATTTTAACAGTTCTTTGAACAAAAAGCAAGCCTTTTTTCAGAAAAAACTTTGATTTTTTGCATATTGTATCTGCTTCCGGAAAACATAACGAAAATGCACAACATTTAGTGGGAGGCGGCTTACAGAAAATGTATATCAAACGGACGGATTTGGCGATGGAGGCCCGGGAATTGTGGCAGGAGAGCGCGGAAAAAACCGCAAAGCTCTCCGGTGTCAAGGCCGGAAAATCCCGCCGGGAGGGCTATCCGGTGACGCGGGTGGAAATTTTGGATGGACAAGGGGCAAAGACGCTTGGAAAACCGGTAGGAACCTATCTAACGCTGGATCTCACCGACTATTGGCAGAGGAAAGAGGGCTATTTCGAGCGGGCGGTCCGGGCGCTCGGCGCGGAATTAAAGGCCATGCTGCCTGGAGATGGGGCGGCCATGGTAATCGGTCTTGGAAACCGGGCTATGACGCCGGACGCGGTGGGTCCGCTGTGCGTGGAAAGCGTGTTAATCACGCGGCATCTGCTGGCCGCCATGCCCCGCCAGTTTGGAGGCTTTCGCCCGGTGTCGGCTTTTTCCGTGGGCGTTTTAGGAACCACGGGGGTGGAATCCGCCGAGGCGGTGCGGGGATTGGTAAAAGAGGTAGAGCCGGATTTTGTCATCGCCGTGGATGCGCTGGCTTCCCGGCGAACGGGCCGCGTCTGTGCCACCGTCCAACTCAGCGACAGCGGAATCGTCCCCGGCTCCGGCGTGGGAAATCAGCGTTCGGCGCTGAACAAGGAGTCCTTGGGCGTGCCGGTCTTTGCCGTGGGAATTCCCACGGTGGTGGACGCGGCCACGCTGGCGGCAGACCTTTTGGAAGAGTCCGGGGTGACGGAATTTGACGAGAAAAAGCTGCGCAGCCGCCGCCAGCCCCTCACCGTGACGCCCCGGGATATTGACGCGCAGGTAAAGGAACTGTCCCGGATGCTGGGTTACGGGGTCAATTGGGCGCTTCAAGAGCTGGAAATTGAGGACATGGCCGCCCTGCTGGGTTAAAGCGCCAGTTCCAGACCCACAGGGCAGTGATCGCTGCCGAAAATCTGATCGTAGATCAAAGCCTCCCGCACCTGCTCCTGCATCCGCTGGGAGACGATAAAATAATCAATGCGCCAGCCCGCGTTCTTCTCCCGGGCGCGGAACCGGTAGCTCCACCAGGAATAGGCGATCCGCTCGGGGTAAAGGGTTCGGAAGGTGTCAGAAAAACCGGCGCTTAAAAGCTCCGTCATCTTCTCCCGCTCCTGATCGGAAAAGCCCGCGTGGCCCCGGTTGGTTTTCGGGTTTTTCAAGTCTATTTCCTCGTGCGCCACATTTAAATCGCCGCACAGCACCACCGGTTTTGTCCGGTCCAGCTCCAGAAGATAGGCTCTGAAATCGTCCTCCCACTGCATACGGTAGTCGATTCGCGCTAACTCGTCCTTAGAGTTGGGCGTATAACAGCACACCAGATAAAATTCTTCAAATTCGGCGGTGGTGACCCGCCCCTCGCGGCGGAGGTTGTCCCCCCCGGGAGCCAAAAGATGCACCCAGGGCGGGGAGGGGGG
>ERZ781272.956-NODE-956-length-13144-cov-3.819238_pt1 | contig 13144 bp, 18 predicted proteins | sample MGYA00375850_ERZ781272 | MGnify/ENA primary metagenome ERZ781272 (study PRJEB29790, sample SAMN06051246) | human gut metagenome | host: Homo sapiens | place: USA: Cincinnati, Ohio | collected 2013-06-21 | study: EMG produced TPA metagenomics assembly of the Gut...
CCTGATGCTGGGATGTGATTTTCTGCGCCTGCCGCATGCCCAGTGTTCCGAGGAGGAATACATTCACCAGCGCGAGGGTAAGGATGATGATGTTTTTCAGCCGGTAAGTCTCCATTCCTCGTTCTCCTCTTTGTCCTATTTACTCCGCAAGCCATTGCGCGGAGGCACTGCCGCCGCTGTCTACATAGTAGATGGCAAGCTCCTTGCCGGGATATCTGCGGGCAATCGACAATGCCTGCGCCAAAGGGAGAAGCAGATGTGCACGTTCTCCCGTGGTGTACTGCCGCACCCGAAGAGTCAGACGGGCGATTACAGGACCTTCCAGTGTGATCTCGGCGGCGGAAGCCCGATCCGCAAACCGGATGGGAAGCCCGTTGTACTGATAGCCAAAGCGCAGTGTTGTTGACGTTTCACTGGATTGTAGCTCCTGTAAATAAAGACTGGCGTCATTTTGTGAGGGAAGCAGGTCTCCCAGCAGCCGATAGGCCCCCACAACAGCTTCCGCCTCTGTCGGCGTTTCCCCTACGCAGTCGATTTGCAGCGTTCCGCTGCCACCCTGATAGGAAATTTCGCCGTCAGGGCGAATGCGCAGCGTCCGGTCACCCTCCAGAACCACCTCCGCGCCGGAGGGTTCCGTATATCTGGAATTGGTGTGAGGGTTAAAGGCCAGCCCAGACATCAGTCCGCTGGCGTCTGTAATGGCGCTGGACACGCTCAGGCTGGATGGTGTGGTGAGCTGCTCGGAAAACAGAGAGAACGGATCGACGTGGCTGTACTTCTCCGGCTGATCAAAGGCGAACCAAGCGCTGCCCAGCGGATACTCCGTTACCGTCTCTTTGAGACTTTTGGCGGTGAGGGCGGTGGAGCAGATGGAGAACACGTCGCCGCCGTCCCAGATAAAGAGACGGACTTTGTCCTCCTCAGCCTGAAGGAGAAGACGGCGGGCCGAAAGATCGCCGCCGGTCCAGTCAGCGTTCACCAGACCCGCGAGAAGGGACAGGGGCAGTGCACTGTCAAAATCATAGTAGATGGAGCCGTCATAGTTCGTAGTGCTGCGCAGGGCGGATTGAAAATCCTCCGCACTGCATTTTTTCAGGGAACCGGCAGAGCCTAGCGCTTCCATCAGGAGGTTGCCCGGCTGCAAAAATTCTTCGCTCTCCGTGGTCAGAAAAGGGCTGGCCCAGCGGCCATAGGCTCCGGTGACGGCAATGCGCACCGGCATGGCAAGATCGCTTAGTCCCGAAATGCTCTGCGTTTTCTGGGCGGAGCCGGAGGAGAGCAGGCCGGAAAGATATCCGGTTTCGGAGTGCAGATTATAAATTTGCATTTGGACAAACAGCGCCACGGCGGACACGGTCAACAGCACGATGGCGATATTTTGCAGCAGATTCCGCCGCTTTTTTGTGTGCTGGCGCATGGTCGCGCTCCTTTCCGCTGCAATGGCTTCACGCCTGCAAGTCTTCCAACCGGATGGGCAGCGTCAAACGAACTGTGGTACCCGGCCCGTCATGCCGGGCCAAACGGATCGTCCCGTGGTGCCGTTCCACAATCTCTTTGGCGATGGAAAGTCCCAGACCGGTGCCGCCGGATTCCCGGGAGCGGGCTTTATCCACCCGATAAAACCGCTCAAAAATGTGATCCCGGTCCTTTTCGGGAATGCCGATGCCATCGTCTGAGACTTCCATCCAAACGTGCTCTCCCGCGGTACCGGCAGTGACCAGAATGTGACCGCCATCCGGCGTGTATTTAATGGCGTTGCCCAAAATATTCATCATGACCTGCTCCAGCCGCTGGCGGTCGCCAAAAATCAGGGGCAGAGACTGGGCGGGCTCCAGCTTCAACTCGTGACTTCGGCGCTTGGCTTCCAGAGCGTTGGCCCGGACCACGCTGGAAATGGAGGCGCCGAAGTCGAAACGGGAAAAGTTCATTTCCGTGTTGCCTGCGTCCAGCCGGGACAGAGTCAGCAAATCCTGCACGATGTGGGTCATGCGGTCCGTCTCCGTGATGATAATATCCAAAAAGCTGTCGGCGGTGGCCTGCGGAATGTCGCCGCCGCTGTCTCGCAGAGTCTCTGCATAGCTGCGGACGTTGGTGAGGGGGGTGCGCAGCTCGTGGGATACGTTGGCGACGAATTCCTTGCGCCGCTCCTCGCTGCGGTGGTGTTCCGTCTCGTCGTGAAGCACCACCAGTACGCCGCCGCTGGCCTTGTCCGAAAACGGGGCAAAGTACAGCTCCAAGGTCTTGTCCGACACCATCATTTCCGCGTCGGCATAGTTGGGCCGCTGCAATGTCAAGATTTGGGCCAGCGGATACACGGAGCCGAACAGTTCGTCAAAGACTGTCTCCTTCGGAATGGAGCGCTGAAGCAGCTGGGTGGCGGCGGGGTTGCAGTGGATGAGTGTTCCGTCGTGGTCAAAGGCCACCACGCCGTCAGTCATGTGGAGAAACAGCGTGTCCAATTTGTTCCGCTCGTTTTCCACGGCGTTGAGGCTGTCCTGCAAAACGTCCGCCATGTGGTTGAACGTGCCGGTGAGAATGCCGATCTCGTCCGGAGACTCCACCGGCAGTTTGTTGCCAAAGTCGCCGCCCGCCAGACGTTCGGCACCCTCCGTCACCTTTTCGATGGGGCCGACAAGGGTTTTGCTCAGAAGATAGCTGAACAAAACCGAGATCAAAAGCCCGATCACCAGCGCCTGCATAATGATGGTGAACAGCTGGCTGTTCAGGCTGGAAACGGTGGCCCGGCTGTCCAGAATATAGATGATATAACCGTTTTCTCCGCCGGAGAGGGGAATGGCCACATCCATGTAGTCTGCGGTCAGATCACTTTTGTCGCCAACTTTCCCGTTGAGGGCGGAGAGGAGGTTGGGTGTGGCGGCCAGGGTTGTGTCGATCTCGTCGGATTTCACCAAAACCGCACCGGAGGAGCCGTCCAGAATATAGTAGTTCCGGGTGCGGTAGTCAATGCCCAGCTTGCCGGCGTTGGCGTCCAGAATATCCTGCATCTGGCTCGCGCCGTCAGCCACCTCAGCAGCGGACAAAAGGTCGGACATGAAGCTGGCGTTTTTGGCCAGAGCAACGCCGTCCGCCTCCACGTCGGAGCCGAACATGTCGTTCATCTGTTCACGAAAGCTGTCGATGTAAAAGCTGGAATCGTTGGTGGACACAAACGCGCCCACCACCGCCATCAGCGAGGTAATCAGAAGCAGCATGATGAGCATCAGCTTCATATGAAGACTTTTGAACACGGCTGACGCCTCTTTTCTCCGCAAATTCTGGGGCTGCGCCCACCAGCCGCGCCGCCGCGCGGTTTTTAAAAATGTACTCAAAGGAAAGGAGGAGCAGTTTCCCCCTTACGTTGAAAAGTAATACCCTGCGCCGCGCCGCGTAAGTATGAAACGCGGATTGGCAGGGTCCGTTTCAATTTTTTCCCGCAGACGCCGGACGGTCACATCCACGGTCCGGGCGTCGTCGCCCACGTACCCGTAGTTCCACACCTGTTCCATCAGGTCAATGCGGGCGTATACCTTATTGGGATGGCTGGCAAGAAACGTTAAAAGCTCATATTCCCGCTGGGTCAGCTCGATCACGGTTCCGGCGCGGAAAACCTGATGGCTGTCCGTGTTGATGGAGAGATCCCCCGCCACGGTCATAGCCCCTTCCGCGGCGGAGGCCGCGGCGGGCGCACTCATAGCGGTGCGGCGGATGTTGGCTCTCACGCGGGCCACCAATTCCCGCATGGAAAAAGGCTTTGTGATGTAGTCGTCCGCGCCGATCTCCAGCCCCAGCACTTTGTCGGTTTCCTCCTCGCGGGCCGTCAGAATCACCACAGGCACATGGTTGTGGCTCTCCCGCAGGGCACGGCACACGTCGAATCCGTTCATCTTCGGCAGCATTACGTCCAGCAGAATCAGATCCGGCTTTTCCTCCTGCGCTTTTTTCAAACCGTCTTCGCCGTCATAGGCCTCCAGCGTGGTGTAGCCCTCCCTCTGGAGATTGAAGCCCAGAATGTCTACGATATTTTTTTCGTCCTCAACGATTAAGACTGTTTTTCCCTGTTCCATGGAGTCTCCTTCCTCAGATCTCAAAGATTCAGCAGAATTTTCGTTTTCAGCACGGCGGCGATGGTTTTTCCGTCCTCAATCTCGCCCCGGACGCAGCGGTGAACCATCTCGTCGAAGGGAATGCGCTCCTGCACGAGGAATTCGTCCTCGTCGGGATGGGTGTTCTCCATATGGAGTCCCCGCGCCAGAAACAGATACAGTTCTTCGCCAAGACACCCCGGAGAGGGAATCAGCTTTCCCATGGGCGTGAAGGTGTCGGGAACCGCGCCGGTTTCCTCTTTCAGCTCCCGCAGTGCGCCTGACGCCGGGTCTTCGCCCGGCTCCAGCTTTCCCGCCGGAATCTCCAGCAGTGCCTTGTCAAACGCATAGCGGTACTGCGTCACAGTCAGCACGTTATTTTCGTCGTCCAGCGCCACGATGGCGACGCAGGGGCAGTGATCCACCACCTCGCGGACGGCGGCCTTTCCGTTGGGCAGCCGCACCTGATCCACATGGACATTCAAAATCTTCCCGGCGTAGATATCCTGCCGGGAAACAAGGGTTTCTTTTAAATTTTCATACACTTGCATATGCACCTGCAATTCTTTTATTTAGCGTCGCCTCTGCCGCGATTGTACCACAGGCGCGCGGCGCCGTTAATAGTCGCTCTGCGTTTATTATAACAAAGAACAGAAAAGATGACAATGTTTCTTTTACTTGAAGAATGGGCAGGATTATGTTAAAATACCAGCATCTGACACGGCGAAGCCCGGAAGGAGGCGCTTTCCACGGAGAAAAAGGGAATTAAGATCGCGGCGCAGAACCGCAAGGCGTACCACGACTACTTCGTGGAGGAAAAATACGAGGCGGGCATTGAACTGTTCGGCACGGAGGTGAAGTCCATTCGGGCCGGAACGCTGAATCTGAAGGACGCATGGTGCTCCATTCAAAGCGGCGAGCTGTTCGTCAACGGTATGCACATCTCCCCTTATGATAAAGGCAATATTTTCAACAAGGACCCGGAGCGGGTCCGCAGGCTCCTGATGCACAAAAAGGAAATCCGAAAGATGCAGGAGCTTATCAAGCGTGACGGATACACGCTGGTACCCCTGTCCGTATATTTTAAGGACGCGAGGGTGAAGCTGGAGATCGGCGCGTGCAAAGGCAAAAAGAACTATGACAAGCGGGACTCCATCGCCAAGCGGGACGCGGAGCGGGAGATGGACCGTCACATGAAAGAGAGGAATCGGTAACAATGTCTGAAGTGAAAAATCCCATTGCAACCATTACGATGGAGAACGGCGCAGTGATGAAAGCCGAGCTGTACCCCGACAAGGCCCCCAACACGGTAAACAATTTTATTGCTCTGGCCAATTCCGGCTACTATGACAAATTGATCTTCCACCGCTGCATTCCCGGCTTTATGATTCAGGGCGGCTGCCCGCAGGGCACCGGCACCGGCGGTCCCGGTTATACCATCCACGGGGAGTTCTCCGGCAACGGCTTTGCGCAAAACGATCTTGTCCACACGCTGGGCGTTCTCTCCATGGCTCGGACCATGGCCCCTAACAGCGCCGGAAGCCAGTTCTTTGTCATGGTGGACGACGCACCCCATCTGGACGGACAGTACGCCGCCTTTGGCAAGGTGCTGGAGGGCGCAGACGAGGCCGTTCGTATCTCCGAGGTGAAGACGGATTTCAACGACAAGCCCAAAACGCCGGAGGTCATTGCCTCCATTCGCGTGGATACAATGGGTGTTGAGTACCCGGCACCCGAGAAAAAGGCCGAGCGGTAAGCGTGACCGCCCGATATTGATCGGAAGGAAGTGCCTTTTATGAAAATTGCGATTGTCACCGGTGCGTCTTCCGGCTTGGGTCAGGAATTCGCCCGCCAATTAGTGGCGGAGTATCCGGAGGTGGAGCAGCTTTGGTTGATTGCCCGACGAAAGGATAAACTGGAAGAGGCGGCCGCGTCTTTGTCCCGGCCTGCGGTGTGTCTGGCACTGGATCTCTGCGATCCCATGAGCTTCACCGCGTTTCAGGAAAAACTCCTTTCGGAGCAGCCGCAGGTACAGATGCTGGTAAATAACGCGGGCTGCGGATATCTGGGCAATCTGGGCGAGACGGACACGATGCTGGAGACGCGTATGATTGACCTGAATCTGCGGGCGCTGACCGCCATCACGAACCTGACGATCCCCTATATTCCCCGGGGCGGGCGGATCATCAACGTGTCCTCCATTGCGGCGTTCTGCCCCAATGCCCGGATGACAGTCTATTCCGCCACAAAGGCATTCGTGTCCCACTTTACCGTGGGACTGAACGAGGAACTGCGCAAGAAGGGCGTTTCCGTCACCGCAGTCTGCCCCGGGCCCATGGCTACCGAGTTTTGCGATGTGGGAAACATCACTGGCAATTCCAAAATGTTTGAGATGCTGCCCTATTGCGATCAGGTCCGGGTGGCTCACGGAACCCTGCTGGCGGCAAAGCGCCGCCACACGATTTATACGCCCACGGTTTTTTATAAGGCTTTCCGCGTTTTGGCCAAGGTGACCCCGGTTAAGTTGATGGTCAAATTTACAAGAACTTAATTTTAAAAAAAGTCACGGAATTGTAACACACTTCGGTGGAGAAGTGTGTTACAATTCCAGATAGTAAATCTCACCTCAACCCCAAATCGCCAATGCAACCACTTCCTGATTCAAAATAAATGTAGCGTGTTTGTTTTGAAAGAGGAGGGGCAGCGGAATGAACGAACTTTGCCCAGAGGGCAAAGCGAGGGATATGGAGCTTGCTCCGACGATAGGGGGGTGTACCGGTTTCGACGGGGATATGGAGGCGAGACCAGCGGGCGGATGCGCCTGTCATCCTAAAAACGGGCAAATTATAAATTAAACAACAATAATACTGTTGCTTACGCTGCCTAACTAAAGGCAGCCGTCCGACCCGGAAGGACCGCGAGCCGGGAAGGGCGTCGTTTAGCGGTAAATGTGCGTACGCAAAGCTTTGCGCGTGCCATAAATTATGAAGCTCACCTGACCCGCCGGCGTGACGGCTTGCCGGCGGAGAGGGGAACGGGGAGAGTAAGACTCCCAAAATAACCGCCTGCGCCCGGAGAAAGTCTCGTTAAAGTGTTTTCGGACGGGAGTTCAACTCTCCCCACCTCCACCAAAAACACCCCTACAGCCGCAATGGCTGTAGGGGTGTTCTGCGTCTTGGATAACCCACCTGTTAACCCGTTCTTATTATTTTGCGGAGCTTATAACCTGTTTGAACGCGTCATCTATATACTGAGCTGCAAGTTCCATATCCCCTGCTTTTTGGTGACCATAGGTGCCTTCGGTGTCCATGTTCTCGCTGTGACCTATGACCATCTTCTTCAGCCCCTCCGGCATCTCGCAGTTGACGCTGACAAAGGTGTGGCGCATTTCGTATGGCGTGACCTGCTTTATTTTGTTGTATTCGCAGTATTTGTACCAGCGTTGCCGAAATCTCTTTTGAATAACAAAATCACCGTCAGTATCGGGGAACACGTACTTTGAAACAATGCCAAGCTGACGCAGTAGCTCTTTTTGAGCATCAAGCTCTTTTTGTGCCAGAGTACTTATTGAGATTGTCCGGATCGCATTGGAGTTTTTTCCGCCTGTTGTGTTCTGGGCGTCGTTGATAGAGCGTCGGACAGTGAGCTTTGAACCGGAGATATCACGCCATTGAAGGCCAGTGCGCTCACCCGGCCTGATTCCGGTCAGAACAGAAAAGCGATAGGCATGGATATGAATATCCGGTACAGCTTTGCCGTAACGCGAAGTCATGTCAGAAGAAAAGAGCGTCTTGATATCATCGGTGTCCACGATTTTTTTGTTTGGCCTCTTCGCCCCGTTGGGAATCTTCAGGTCTTCTGGATGCATGATAGTGACTTTTTCCTTACGACAGTATTTCATAAATGCAGAGATCGTTGCCCGGATGTTAGAGAGCGTTTTCCACGCGAGAGGTTTTTTGCCAGATTTATATGCCCGGTCTATGATACGCTGCAAGTCATTCTCGGTCAGCCGTCCAATGCGCTTAGCTCCGATTACAGGCTTCATATAGCGTTCAATATAGTTGCCAATTTGCCTGCAGTTTTCGTATGCAGAAATGCTCTTTACGCGATCATAGTACTGATCCAGCAACACAGAGACTTTTGTGTTTTCGCCAATGGTCACAGCCTCGAGCCATTTGTCAGCGGCACGCTCGGCTGCGACTTTGCCCTTTTTTCCGAGCGTGGATGATGTAAAGGTGCGGCGGGTGCCGTCAGACTGTACCTTAATCTGCCAGCGGCTATATTTTTCCAGCCATACAGCCTCATTTTTTCGCTCACTCACTTGCAAAATCCTCCAAATCTGTTAAGATAAGAGGGCAGACGGCCTACAAAGCATCTGCCCTCGTCCCGCCTCTGGTGTTAGCGCACCGGAGGCGGGATTTTTTTATTCCGCTTTCTTTAGGTCGTTGATCTGTGTGGTGTGCATTCGGATGATATCTTTCAAGAATGCGATCTCCTCGCGCATTGCGTCCATTTCGCTGCGGGTTACCAACTTTGCGTTGATAGATGTAATTCCTTCTGCAATTGCTTGGATTTGCGGAAGAACCATGTTTTCCTGCGTGACCTCGACCTTGGCGACGCGGCCTTTGAGGTCAGAAACGTCATCTTTCAGGCAGGAGACGTCCATTGCCAGATTTCCCAGTATTTCACCCTGCTTCTCCAATAGGGATAAAATCTTTTCTTCGTTGTTCATAATCGAATCTCCTTTAATTTTTAACGTCTTCCGGCAGATAGGTCTTCTTTGTATTGCTTAGCGTAAGCTTTCGCGTAATCGCCCAGTGAATCAAGACTTTGAAACAGGGCGATCCTGTTGGATGGATGCGCGAAAAGAACGTCTGGTAGGCGATGCTGCTCTCCTTGAATAGCTGGCGTCTTCAACCTCAATTTTACAGAACAGCTCATTGTAGTTTTGAACGTTTTTTGCGATTGCTGTAAAGGGACAACATTAAATCTGCCATTTTATCAGCCTCTTCTTGCGTAAATTCTGTTACGCCCTCTTCAAAAGTGATGTGGAACTGGCGCATTCCGGTTCGTTCACCAATATATCTGTATAATTCGTCAATGTTCATATATTTGCCTTCCTGCTGTTTCAATTAAACAGATTTCTTCATTGATTCGATTATCTCGCAGTCCCATAAGAAAATACCAGCCTCTTCGGCGAGTATCTTCGCAGCATGTGTAAACACGCTGTTTGTGGCAACCACGCCTACATGTGCGCCGTAATGAATCTTTGCCCCACACACTTGCTGCACGGCGTCGATTCCGACCATGGAAGTATAGTACTTGCACTGCACAACATACTTGACGCCTTCTTTCTCAGCGGTAATATCTCCGCCGTAGTCCCCACTCTTGGGGGTAACAACAACCTTTGTAAATCCGTTCGCAGCAAGTACCTTAGAAAACTCTTTTTCGAACTCGAAGCCTTCCTGCGCTGGTGTAAAATTGTGCGCCTTGAATTTTTCTGCGTCCTTTTGTATCTCTGCGAAAATTGAGCTTTCTTTTGCATCAAAACGCTTTGCATAGTCAATTACGCGGTATTCTGTATCGAGGAGCGCTTTTGAGTACTCGTGGGCACTATTGGATGCCGACTTAATTTTATCGAGTGATGCGCGTTCATGCGTTTCAATTTGAGCCTCTCTATTTTTTAGGCGTTCGCTATATTGTTGCAGAATAATGCGGTACTTTTGCAAGTCGGATATGTGCTGCACAGTCTTCGAGCCAACACATGAATCTGTGGGTTCTTTCTGGTGTTCTTTAGGTGAAGAGGGAGCATTCTTGTAGAATTCCTCATAATCTCCTCGCAGACTGAACGGGAAATTTTTTAAACTGTCCAATAATCCCATTGCAACACGCTCTCTTCCATAAAGTTACTGTTCTTTGGCGGTGGGGCTACATCGGCAAATAATCTTTACAGTCCAGATTACCGTAGACGTGCAAGCAAACAGCTTTGCGTGCAAAATCTTCTGTCACTCCGAAACGCTCCGCGAGGGCGTAATATGTATCGCAGCCGTCCGCTATGGCCTCGTCTAATTCATCTGGCGGTATTAGCCTTTGAATAGCCCATTTATCAGCCTTGTTTTCGTGCATCTGAACTATATCACAGGTTGCGTATTTATTATAAAATGCTCCACGTTCGCAGTGCCCAAGTTCGTGCGCCATGCACTCAGTTTCCATCGCTATGCCATCCATCTTCCACGGGTCTATTGCGATAGCACAACTTCCATCCGGAAGCAAAACCGACAAAGATGGAGATTCCTGCATGGAGAACCAGTCAACATCAATTTTTTTACTTTCTGCGTATTCATATAAGGAAACGAGATTATTTCCCATTCTCCTGTTGCTTCCTCCTTTGCGCAATCTTAAAGCGGAAATAGTCCTGTGCATCCTGCCACATCGCGTCGCGGTCTTCCTTCGTCAATGTAGGGTCAGCACCATTAAAGAATGCGGCCTTAATATCTTCCTCTTGAATACCCTTGCCAGATTCGGCAGGGGTATTTTCTTTTTCTTTGCCGGTCAAAAGGTAGTCAACAGATACGCCGAAGTAGTTTGCAATTTTATTTGCCGTTTCTGCGCTCACGCCTTTTTTTCTACCCATTTTTAGATCCGTCATTAGTCCACGGCTGATTCCTAAGTCATTACACATTTTCCCGGGTTTCGTTTCATTTAACGCGCAGAGCTCTGAAATGGTTTCATACAATGTACCCATACAAGTACCTCCGATTTTGTGCAAGCAAACAAAAGTACTTAATTAAATACATAAGTACTTGACTTGTACACGATCAAGTACTAGTATAAATACATCAACAGTACTCGTTCGTGTGCTTATTGATTGGTGGTACATTCATATTAGTACATTTACGCGTACTTGTCAATCGCATTATATAGGAGGTGAACTATACCAATGGCACAACTTACTGCATATGGGAAGGAAGTCAAGAAGCGTCTGATCGATATCGGGCAGCCGCAGGAGTGGCTTATCGGTCAGGTAAAAGAAAAGACGGGTCTTTTCTGTGATGCCGGGTATCTTTACAAGATTTTCACAGGTGAGCGCAATGCCCCGACCATCGTGGCCGCCATCAGCGAAATTTTAGATATTAAGGAGAGAAATTGATGTATCGATACTTAGCTGGCCGCTTGAAGCAGCTTGGCTATCACCAGTACGACCTCGAAAGCATTCTTGGCATCAAAGCCCCTGCCGTTAGTTGCAGGTTTACCGGGCGCGTACCTTGGACAATCGACGAGATGTACAAGCTACTGGAAGTATGCCAAGCACCGCCAGAAGACCTGCACATCTACTTCCCAAAAGGAGGAAACCAATGAGCCAGAAATCTGAAAAAATTCACCGCCATTTGGAGCGGCAGGACGACGAGCTGAGATATCAGGGGCAAAGGATTGACGCCCTTGAAATCAAAATCGCCACCGACTACGCTGCCGCAAGCCGCAAAGCCCGGGACCGGGTGCGGCAGGCCGAGAACACCGCCCGGAAGTGGCGCTGCTGCACATGGCTGGCTGTCATTTCGCTGATGCTGTGTGTGGCGCTGTGCCTGACAATCAAAGTCAAGGCGGACGCGAACAAGCCCGATACCGGAATCACGGCATCGGAACCGCAGGAGGACTACGAAAATACCAGCATCGAAGCCGCCTTGCTGGAAAAAGCCAACGTCATTGAGGACTGCACGGTCACTTGGTACACAGAGGCTACCTGCGGCAAGAAGCCCGGAGACCCGGCATACGGAATCACCCGCAGTGGTATGCCAGTGGTTGAGCATCTTACCTGCGCCGTTGATCCCGATGTAATCCCCTTATACTCAGATGTTTTTGTGGAATACGCCGACGGCACGATTGAGCAGCTTTGGGCGACAGACACCGGCGTGACCGGAAACGCCATTGACATTTACACGCCTGACTACGATTACGCCATCCAGTGTGGGAGGCAGAGCTTGACCGTGTGGTGGGTGGGGCAGGAGGCAATACAGTGAATTCATGCAACTTTGAAAAGGCCATTGTCTGTTTCAGTGGCGGTCATTCATCCGCCGTGTGTGCGATTGAGGCGGTAAGGCGGTACGGTAAAGATAATGTAATTTTGCTGAATCACAACATTTCAAGTCATGTTGAAGACGCTGATATCAAGCGGTTTAAAGAGGATGTTGCAAATTACTGCGGCGTTGATATTACTTATGCGAATATGCCGGGGTACGAAGAAGCACCCCCCCTCGAAGTGTGCAAGAAAAAATCAGGCTTTAGCGCTGGAACGTTCCAGACATTTTGCACCTACGAACTTAAAACAAGGCCGTTTTACACCTTCCTTGAAAAAATCCCCAAGAGTCGCGGTATCCGCGTTTTATATGGATTTGACGAGAACGAGCCAGAACGAATCAGCCGCCGGAAAGATATTATTCGTGCCATGGGGTATACGCCGGAATTCCCACTTGCCGAATGGCGGCGAACAATCGAACGCACAGAAGATATCGGGATTCCTCGGCCTAGCACCTACAGCATTTACAAACACGCAAACTGTACTGGCTGCTTGAAAGCTGGTAAACAACATTGGTACTGCGTTTACTGCTTGCGCCGAGATATCTTTGAGGAGGCAAAGCAAGCAGAAACGCAAATCGGACACAGCATCATCAAGGGCATATTTATGGAGGAATTGGAGCCGGTCTTCCGAGGGATGCAGCAGGAAAAACGCATCACCCCCACAGATAAAGGAAACGCATCAACTTTTTGGGCGGAGGTTGAAAGGGCGCTTCCGGAGCAAGAAAGCCTGTTTCCGTGCGATTGTGCATTTTAAGACGGAGGTGGAGACGGATTGAAACATCTGGGCGATATCACGAAAATCCATGGGTGCGCCGTGCCGATTACAGATTGCGTGATTGGTGGTAGTCCGTACAAAGCCCTCGGTAACTCTATCGCCCTTCCGCCATGGAAATGGGTTCTGAAACGCCTGTGTGCCTTTTATGAGCGGGATGCTACCATGGCAAGCCTGTTTGACGGTATTGGCGGGTGGCCCTATATCTGGGAGG
>ERZ781272.957-NODE-957-length-13142-cov-3.185528_pt1 | contig 13142 bp, 14 predicted proteins | sample MGYA00375850_ERZ781272 | MGnify/ENA primary metagenome ERZ781272 (study PRJEB29790, sample SAMN06051246) | human gut metagenome | host: Homo sapiens | place: USA: Cincinnati, Ohio | collected 2013-06-21 | study: EMG produced TPA metagenomics assembly of the Gut...
GCACAAACGCAGGCCAGTTCGCCGGAACAGAAGCCAGAAACCACGCCAGAGCCGGAAAAACCGGAAGCATCGGCCGAGGACGAAACGGAATCCCCCACATAACGTAGAAACCGCGCGCCGTTTTTCGGCGTTTCTTCGCTCCGACGCGCGTCTTTTTGAAGTTTTTCTCGCTCCGTGGGCCGTACCTTTGGGCTTTTCTTCCCCCGGCAGGCCATCTTTTCGAGAGGGTTCTGCTCTGAGAACACAAAAAAAGGAGCTGCTTTCAGCAGCTCCTTTTTTAATCGTAAACTGTGGGCTTCGCTTACGCGGCCTTCTTCGCCAGCTCGGTCAGCTGGGTGAACGCAGCGGCGTCGTTGACGGCCATCTCAGCCAGCATCTTGCGGTTGATGGTCACGCCGGCGGTCTTCAGACCATGCATAAACGTGGAATAGTTCATGCCGTTCAGCTTGCAGGCCGCGGAAATACGGGTGATCCACAGCTGACGGAAATCGCGCTTCTTCAGACGACGGCCGGTGTAAGCGTAGCTCAGGGACTTCATGACCGCTTCATTTGCAATCCGGAAGTGCTTGGACTTGTCGCCCCAATAGCCCTTCGCCAGCTTCATGACCTTATTTCTTCTCTTGCGCGTCATCAACGCGCCTTTAACTCTTGCCATATCGAAATGCCTCCTATTCTAAACCGTTCAGTATCTTATTTGTAGGGGATCATCTTGCGGATCGCGTCCACATTGGTCTTATCCGCATAGGTACCGGTGCGGAGGCGGCGTGTACGCTTGGTGTCCTTCTTGGTCAGGATGTGGCTCTTGAAGGCGCGGGCGCGCTTGACTTTCCCGCTCTTGCTCAGATTGAATCTCTTCTTGGCACCGCTGTGAGTCTTCAGCTTCGGCATAATAGAAATCTCCTTCCGTGTGTTTGAAAAACCTGTTATTTACCAGTCTTGGGAGAGATGAAGATGGACATCATCCTGCCCTCCAGCTTGGCGGTCTTATCCAATGCGGCGGTCTCGGCGCACTGCTCAGCAACCCGCGTCAGCAAAGCCCGGCCGATGTCGGTATGGGCCATCTCGCGCCCGCGGAAACGGACGGAAACCTTGACGCGATTGCCTTCGGCAATGAACTTCTGGGCATTTTTCAGCTTGGTGTTGAAATCCCCAATGTCGATTCCGGGAGACATACGAATCTCCTTGATCTCCACCACATGCTGATTCTTCCGGGCTTCCTTTTCCCGCTTGCTCTGTTCAAACCGGAACTTTCCGTAGTTCATCAGCTTGCACACAGGCGGCTTTGCCTGCGGTGAGATCTTCACCAGGTCCAGGCCCTGCTCGTCGGCGATCTTCTGCGCGTCGGCGGAAGCCATGATGCCCAGCTGCTCGCCGTCGGCTCCGATTAAACGGATCTCCCGGTCCCGGATCGCCTCGTTCAGTTCATGCTCTACACTGCTAATAGTCCAAGCACCTCCATTCAAAATTCGCAAAAAAAGCGGGTGCCAAATCGGCATCCGCATCACTCCCCAGACAGAGCGTCTCATTCCGAAAGTTCCGGGACGACGCCTGCCAACAAACCGCCAGAGACGGCTTGAGTACGATGTTGACCTCTTTACCAAACGGCGGGAGGTGGAGCAGATGCATTCAGCTCTCTTTGTTTTGCTCAATTAGTTTATCAGGCCTGCCCGTATTTGTCAACCGTTATTTTCTTTTTACCTAAGAAATTTTTAATACGCATTTCTTTCCCACCCTTTTGTATAAAATTCGGTTCCTGCGGCAAACTATCTTCCGTACTCAGTGAGTCGAAGGGAGGTGTTACCATGGCCCAGAACCGTGAGAACAATCAGCGCGAGAATCGCCAGCAGAGCCAGCAGGAGCAGAATCAGCGCCAGAATCAGCAGAATCAGCAGAACCAGCAGGAGAACCGCAAGCAGAACCAGCAGGAGAACCGCAAGCAGACCCAGCGCTGAGTTGTTCGCAGACCGTCGGGAGCAAGATTTGCTTTCGGCGGTCTGCGCGTTTTATGCCGCGCGATTCGCAATAAAAATCGGCGAAGGCGGCAGATCGTCTCTTGCGATTTTGCATAGAACGTGTTATCGTTGCTTTCATATTGTGTGCGCCACGCGCAGGAGGAATTCCAAATGAAAGCAACAAAGCAGACCTCCCTCGGATACTTTTTTGCCCTGTTCACCGTGGTGGTATGGGGAACTACATTTGTTGCCAGCAAACAGCTGCTGGCAGTTTATACCCCCGCCCGCATTATGCTGATGCGGTTTGTTCTGGCCTACCTCGCGCTGTGGATCATCCGCCCCCGCCCGCTGAAGCTCCCTTGGAAAACGGAGCTGCGTTTTCTCGTGCTGGGCGTGTCGGGCTGTTCCCTGTATTTTCTGACGGAAAATACCGCTCTGCTTTACACCACCGCTGCGAACGTCAGCATCATTGTCTCTGCCGCCCCGATTTTCACGGCAATTTTGGCCCATTTTATGATTGATGAAAAGTTTCACAGAAATACCCTATTCGGTTTTCTTGTGGCATTCGCCGGAGTGGTGCTTGTGGTATGCAACGGCGCGTTTGTCCTTCACCTCAGCCCGATGGGAGACCTGTTGGCGCTGCTGGCGGCTTGCTGCTGGGCCGTATACTCCGTTTTGCTGCGCCGGACAGCGGCAGATCTGGACCCAATCCTTGTCACCCGGCGAACCATGCTCTGGGGCATGATTACCGCCATTCCCATGTCTATTCCCGGCGGAGCGTTTACCCTCTCGCCGCTGTCCTCCCCCCTGTTGGCGTTCGACCTGCTGTTCTTGGGTCTGATCGGCAGCGCTTTGTGTTACGTGCTGTGGGCAAAGGCATTCACACTGCTGGGCGTGGTTCCCACCAACAACTGCATTTACCTGATTCCCTTTGTCACCATCGTGGCGGCTCATTTTACGCTGAAAGAGCCGATTTCCGCAGCCGCGATTCTCGGCGCGGGCCTCATCACCGCCGGGGTAGTTCTGGCTCAGCGGCGAAAGATTGATGACGGTGCGCCGAAGGCGGAACTTTCAGAGGAAACCTGATCTCCGGCCCCTTAAAAGCAAACTCCCCCATGGTTCAGCAGGGCAACAGCCTGCTGAACCATGGGGGAGTTTTTTCAAGCGAATAGATGTCTGCCGATGGGCGGCAGACTCCGCACAAGGCCGCCGATCCGCATATCCTATGTTATAAGGAAGTGCCGCAGACAGACCTCGTTTGAAATTTACACATTTTTCTCCACAAATTCCGAAATACGGGCAAAGGTTTCGTCATTCAAATCATGCTCAACCTTGCAGGCATCCTCTGCGGCGATCTCCTCCGAGACGCCCAGAATCGTAAACAGCTTTGTAAGCGTCTTGTGGCGACGATAGATTCGGGTCGCAATCTCCATCCCGCTGTCATTCAGTGAGATCAGCCCGTCCGGTGCCATGGTAATGTATCCATTTTCCCGCAGCTTCTTCATGGCGATGCTGACGCTGGGCTTGGAGTAGCCCAACTCATTCACAATGTCAATGGAACGCACGGAACCCAGCCGCTCCCGCAAGATCAAAATTGATTCCAAGTAGTCCTCTGCCGACTCATGAATCACCATAGTCCCGCCTCCTCGGTGACAGTTTTGCGGCGGCACTCTCGCATCGCCGACAGTCGAATGTATCTATGTTAACACAAATAGAAAAATTTGCAAGTCTGTACCCCCGAAGTTTTGGCAGCCCCCGCTCACATCGCCCCCAGCGCGTTGGGAATGGGTGTGGACATCACGATCAGCGTCTGCGTCCTGCCAAACCTTTGAAGCGTCTTCACCATTTGCTCCAGCTCATCGGTATTTCGGAAGGAGGCGAAGATGCTCATGGAAAATGCGCCGGTGACATGGTGCATCCACTGTACCCCCTCCAGTTCCCGCACACACGCCACAAACGCATCCTGCCGCTCCGGCGGGAGAGTGACGTTGATGATAGCCCGGACATTTTCCTCCATCTTGCGGGTGTTAACAACGGCGGTATATCCGGTGATAACGCCCCCGCGCTCCAGCTTGCGGATGCGTTCCGCAACAGCCGGAGGCGTAAGAGCCACTTTTTCGGCAATCTTTTTCAAAGACATTCTGCCATCTTTTTGAAGGCACTGCAATATCCCGTGGTCCACTTCATCCATGAAAACGCTCCTTTATTTTCCTATGGTTCTCTTTATAAAAACAGGTAAAAATATGGTTGTAACTTCTTTTCAAAAGCAAAAAGTGCCTCATGCGCTTTCCTTTTCATTAAAATCGCAGGTCCGGTTGCTTTGATGCATCAAGTATATTATAAATAAGTCAGAAGTGCAACCAACGATTTGATTTGTGAAAAGCGCCAAATTTGACGCAGAATATTTTAGAACGGAGAAAACTGACATGGAATTTCTGAGCAGCAAGCCTCTTCTCATCACCGATACAATTCTGCGGGACGCACACCAGTCCCAAGCCGCCACGCGGATGCGCCTTGAGGACATGCTGCCCGCTTGTGAAATTCTGGACTCTATTGGATATTACTCTCTGGAATGCTGGGGCGGGGCCACCTTTGACGCCTGTATGCGCTATTTGGACGAAGACCCGTGGGATCGGCTCCGGGCCTTGCGCCGCCATCTTCCCCACACAAAGCTGCAAATGCTGTTTCGGGGACAAAGCATCCTCGGCTACCGAAACTACGCCGACGACGTGGTGGACTCCTTTTGCGCCAAATCCATTGAGAACGGCATCGACATTGTGCGCGTCTTTGACGCGCTGAATGACCCAAGAAATCTGGAGCAGGCCCTTCGTTCCGTAAAAAAATACGGAGGGCTGGCGGAAGCCTCCATCTCCTACACCGTCTCCCCCATCCATGACGAGGCGTATTTTCTCCGTCTTGCCCAAGAGCTTGCGCAGATGGGCGCGGACTCCATCTGTATCAAAGATATGGCGAATCTGCTGTCTCCCATGGCGGCATATTCCTTGGTGAAGCGGCTGAAGGAAACGGTGACCCTTCCCATCCATCTCCACACTCATGATTCCGCTGGTACCGGCGCCATGGTAAATCTGATGGCGGCGCTGGCCGGTGCGGACATTGTGGACACCGCCCTATCCCCTCTCGCGGGCGGCGTGTCTCAGCCGGCCACGGAATCCATGGTGGCCGCCCTGAAGGGAACCCTCCGGGACACCGGGCTGGATCTTTCCCGCCTTGGCTCGGCGGCGGCGCACTTTCGCACAGTTTCGGCTTCTTTAGAGCAGGCGGGTTTTCTGGACTCCCGCGTATTGCGGGTGGATGCCAGCGCGCTGATCTGGCAGGTTCCCGGCGGAATGCTGTCCAATCTGATTGCCCAGCTGCGGCAGATCGGGCGGGAGGAGCTGTATGAATCCGTTTTGGCGGAGATTCCCAGCGTCCGCCGTGATTTCGGCTATCCCCCGCTGGTGACCCCCTCCAGCCAGATCATCGGCTCGCAGGCCGTTTTAAACGTGGTCACTGGAAAGCGCTATCAAATGTTCTCCAAGGAATCCAAGGCCATGCTGCGTGGCGAATACGGCCAACTGCCCGGGCCAGTCAATCCGGAGGTCCTGCAAAAAGCCGGAATTCGGGAAGAAGACCGCATCACCTGCCGCCCGGCGGATCTTTTGCAGCCGGAGCTGCCAGCCAGCCGTGAGAAGTACAAAGCCCTTGCCCAAAGCGAGGAGGACGTTCTCTCTCTAGCCTTATTTCCTCAGGTGGCTGAGGAATTTCTCATGAAAAAAAGACAGGCGGAGTAACTCCCCGCCTTCGATAGGCTTCATGTTTTTTCATTAATTTTCTAAAACTCTATCGTTACAAAAACGTTGAACGGACTCTTTTCCAGCTATTTCGTAAATCGTACAAAAATAGACGTTTTATAGACGCTCCATCATGTAAAATGTGGACAATCACGGAGAGGAACTGGAGAGAGTCCTTTGCAAACGAATTGTTTTTCCGTGAAGTCCCGTCGAAGGAGATTCGGAACGGCTGCGTGAGGACGCTGTTTTGCCCAAACGGCGTTTGTCTGCTCCCGATATTCTTCGGCACTCACCGCCCGCTTAAGGCGCGGGCGGTATTTCCTGTGTTGTTGCAGCAAATCTGTCCGGGAAGGAGGGCAATTACGGAGAATGTGAAAGGCAGACGCATCGGGCAGCAGCCCGCCAGTCTGCTGTACAAGGTTTCCCGTAAAACTGCAAAAATCAACTTTTATAAGGAAAGAGGGATTTCAAATGCCTGAAATTAAGGAGAAAAAGGTACGTACCGTTCGCCTGCCCAATATTATTGAGGCGCTGCTCCCCATCGTTGTGATGATGGTTCTGATGGTCTACGGTCTGGCTAAAGGGGATTACGTGGACGCGCATATGCCTCTGATGGTCGCCATCGTGGTGGCCTGCATTGTGGGCTGCGTCTGTGGTCACACCTTTTCCGATATGCTGGCCGGTATGCTGGATCAGCTGAACGCCTCCATGGAAGCCATTTTGATCCTTTGCACCGTGGGTATTCTGGTGGCCTCCTTCATCATGTCCGGCACCATTCCCGCCCTGATCTATTACGGTCTGGATCTGCTGACCCCGAAGCTGTTCCTTCCCATCGGGTGCATTATGTGCGCCGTGGTGGGTCTGGCCTGCGGCTCCTCTTGGACCGCCACCGCCACCATCGGTATCGCGTTCCTCGGCATTGGCGCGGGCCTTGGCATCAATCCCGCCATCACCGCCGGTATGATTATCTCCGGCGCGTATGTGGGCGACAAGTTCTCCCCCCTGAGCGACACCACCAATCTGGCCGCCGCCGTTGCGAAAACAGGACTTTTTGACCACGTGACCGCCATGGTTTCCACCACGGCTCCTACATTTGTTATCGCACTGATCCTCTACACCATTCTGGGTCTGAACATCGACACCGCAGGCTACGACCCCACTGTGGCCACCGATCTGCAGGCCGCCATCTATAACGGCTTTAACATCAATCCCTTCCTGCTGGTGCCCATCTTGGTCATCATCGCGGCCTGCATCATGAAGCTCCCCGGTCTGGTGGGCATCGCCATCTCCGTGGGCTGCGGCGTGCTCTTTGCAGCCATTTTCCAGGGTATGACCGATATCAGCACGATTTTCAATACCCTGCATTATGGCACGGGCTTTGAGTCCGGCAATGAGTTGGCGGATAATCTGCTCAGCCGCGGCGGCATGGACCATCAGATGTGGACCATCAACCTGATTTTGCTGGCAGTTGCATACGGCGGCGCTCTGGCTCGCTGCGGCTGCGTGGAGTCCCTGTTCGGCAAGCTGAAGAACAAGCTCCACTCTGTGGGCAGTCTGATTCTGGCAACCCTGCTGACCTCCCTGTTCTGCGACGCCACCATGTGCGACCAGTTCCTGGGCATCGGCGTTCCCGCCCCGCTGTACGCGGAGAAATACGACGAAATGGGCCTTGGCCGCAACATGCTCTCCCGTACGCTGGAGGACTGCGGCACTCTGTGGGCCGTCATGTTCCCCTGGACCGGCTGCGGCGCCTATCAGATGGGTGTTTTGGGCATCCACCCCTTCGTATATTTCCCGTTTGCCTTCGTGAACCTTCTCAACCCCATCTATGCCGCCATCACTGCTTTCTTGGGCCGCAACATCTTCTGGGCTGACGGCTCTTACACCAATCTGTTCGGCAAGACCCGGGCCGGCAAGCCTGCAGGTGCTCCCGAAAAAGAGCATGAGATTGCTGTAAAGAATCTGGCAGAGCGCCGCGCCGCCGGCAAAGCCCCCTCCATCAACGCCTGAGCTGTCTGCTGAGAAAGGAATCGCTGCGTCATGATCGAACATCTCCCATGGGAATCCGTTGAAGGGCCCAAATACTACCCCAAGGATCTGAAGCCCCGAAAAAAGTGGGTGACGGTGGGCAGCTGGTTCATGTCTGGCCTGCTGATTCTCGGCGGGCTGACCACCAAGTATCGCGTTGCCGCCATTTTCGGTCTGCTTTACATTCTGACACTGCTGATGGTAAAAAGTGTAGCCGTGACCAGCCGGGGGCTTGAGATCTTCTATCAGATGCGAATTACCACGCACTACGATTTCCTGAGCTGGAACGACGTTCGCGCGGTCACCCGTGAGGACAAAGACCATCCCGAACTGGTGGCGCTTTACTTTGCCAACGACATCAAGAGTAAGCGGCTGTTCTTTACCAAGAGCGACGCGGAAAAGATCATGAAGCTGGCAAAAGAACAAAATTCCTCGATCAAGATCAGTGACCTCAGCGAAAAGGCCAAGCCCGCCCCAAAGCGGAAAAAAGCCTGAATACAACGCCCTCGGAGAATTTCTCCGAGGGCGTTGTTTACTCTTGGCGGCGGCAACCCAAAGTAATGTCTTCTCGATATTCTGCTGCGTCAAATTGTCCGGCTCTGCTAAAGCAGGGCATCCGTGCTTACTTCCGGTCAGTTAAACCGTTTGCCAAAAATCTCCCATGCTTTCTCCATCCGCAGGCTCCAAGACGGGAAATCTCTCATTTCTTCTCAGGCGGGTGTTTTGCATTATTTTCCGGGTATAGCAGCCTGAAAAGCCTTTTGCACAACGTATGCAGCATATATAGGGTGATTTTGGCAGTGTATTTTACACCCGCCGCCGTGTGGTGTTGCCCGAATACTCAGCAAGAACAGCAACATTTCCACACGCAAAAAAATGCTGAAAAGTCATTGGTTCTATGAACAATCAATCGGGATAAGATCCTCCCCCACCGACCGCTGATTGCACACTCGATTTCAGCGTTTCAAGTCCCCATCGTTTCTGTCCGTCTGTTAAGCCCGAGCAACGCAACGCCGCCGCACCGGGAAACCGGTGCGGCGGTGTGTCAACTGTTCTGCACTTACTCGAAGTCAGGGATGTACTCCTTGACAATGTCCAGCAGCTCGCCGCTGCGAACCATCTTTTCCACCTCTGCAATGTCCGGCCAGATCTCGCGGTCGATCTCGTAGAAGTCCACCTTCTCGCGAACATGCTTATGAATGGCCTCATGGACCGGGGCAAGACCCTTGCCATGGGTGTTCAGATTCCGCCGGATGTCGATGGCTTGGCATGCGGTCAGCAGCTCATCCGCCAACACGGACAGGGTGTTCTGGACGATCCAGCCCGCCTTGCGGCCTGCGGTGGTGCCCATGGAGACAATATCCTCCTGATTGGCGGAAGAAGGAATCGAGTCCACGGACGCGGGATGCGCCAAGACCTTGTTCTCAGACACCATGGACGCCGCGGCGTACTGCACGATCATAAAGCCGGAGTTCACGCCGGGCTTGGTGGTCAGGAACGGAGTCAGTCCGTTGGACAGTGCCGCATTCACCATGCGCTCGGTGCGGCGCTCGGAAGCGTTGGCAATCTCGCTGCACGCGATGCCCAGCGTATCAAAGGGAATTGCCATCGGCTCGCCATGGAAGTTACCACCGGAGATGACCGCCTCGTCCTCCAAGAACAGCAGCGGGTTATCCGTGACGGCGTTCAGCTCGATCTCGACCTTGCTCCGCACGTATTCCAGCGCGTCACGCACAGCGCCGTGGAGCTGGGGGATGCAGCGCAGGGCGTAAGCATCCTGCACGCGATCCTTCTGGCAGTTGTCCAGAATCTCGGAGCCGTCCAGCAGCTTGCGCATATTGGCAGCCACCAGCATCTGGCCCTTCTGGCCGCGAACCGCATGAATGCGGGCATCGAAAGCATTGCGCAGACCGGTGAGCGCCTCGAAGTCCAGAGAGCCGATTGCGTCGGCCAGCTGTGCGGCGCAGATGGTATCGAACAGTGCCAGAGAACCCACAGAGGTCATGGCGCAGGTACCGTTGGTCATGCCCAGACCCTCTTTGCAAACCAGCGTGTCCAGCGTCTGGATGCCAGCCTTGGCCATGGCCTCCGCGCCGGTCATCTTCTCGCCCTTAAAGGTCGCCATGCCCTTGCCCAGCATGGGCAGAGTCATGTGCGCCAAAGGCGCCAGATCGCCGGAGGAACCCAGAGAGCCCTTCTGAGGCACCACAGGCGTTACACCCTTGTTCAGCATCTCCAGCATCATCTGCACCAAAATAGGACGGATGCCGGACACACCCACGCACAGCGCATTGGCGCGCAGCAGCAACATACCGCGGACCACTTCTTCAGCGTAGGGGTCGCCGGTACCTGTACAGTGGCTCAGAATCAGGTTGGTAGAGAGCTGGTTGCTCATCTCCTCAGGAACAGCGACCTTTTGGAAGTCGCCAAAGCCGGTGGTAATTCCGTAGGCCACGCGGTTTTCCGCGACAATTTTCTCCGCAAGTGCACGGGATTTCTGCATCGCTTTCAGTGCAGAATCAGCCAGTTCCACCGTCGCCCCATAGCGGGCAACAGCCACAAAGGACTCCAGCGTCAGGCTGTGTCCATCGACAACAACATGCTTGATCTCAGAAGGCTTCATAATCACGATTCGTTACCTCGATTCAATTTTTTGCCCCGAATGATGCCCCGTGCCGGTATCCGCGTTTTTACGCGGATACCGGTCAAATTGGGACATGCCCCAGCGGCAATTCAAAGTCGCGTGAGAAAAGTAGCCGGAACGCAGTGCTTGGCGTGCTCCCTGCGCAGTCTGCGCCGAAAGTGCCGTCACCCTGCCCATGGGTGAGCGTCCACGATCCTGTCTGTGCTGTGCGCTTGTCGGTTTTGTATTTGCTTGCTCTTATAATAGCACTGCGTTTGTATAAAATCAACATTAATTTTTGCATTTTCGCGTTTTTATTTGTGCATTATCACGGTATACTGATAAAGCATTAGTCAACTAACACGTCAACTTAAAAGGATATTGCTCTGTTTCTCGTAAAATTTTTGATAGAAAGAACGAAGCAGATTGACAGCCACAGAAAAGTCTGCTATCCTGTCAACTATAAGATACCGTATTATTGCGTTAAAGTTTTTCCCCGTCGGAATCAGTATCCGGCGGCGCTGGATTTTGAAAGTGAGGCTTCAAGATGTATGAGAGCAGAATGAACTCGGACATGACAGACCATCTGTATCAGGCAATTCTCTCCTTAAGGGACCGTGAGGACTGCTACCGCTTCTTTGACGACCTCTGCACCGTTGGAGAGATTCAGGTCATGGCGCAGCGATGGATGGTGGCCCGGATGCTTCAGGAGGGCGAGACCTTCAACGCCATCAACGAAAAGACCGGCGTCTCTTCCGCTACCATTACCCGTGTTCGAAAATGTCTGGTCTACGGTGCAGACGGCTATGCCCGAGTGATTCATCGTTTGACGGAACAGGAGTCATCAAAAAAGGAAGAAGGATAAGATCTCCTTATTTTCATAAAAATAGCGGGGAGCGGCATTTACATGCCGCTCCCCGCCGTTGTTTCTATGATGCGACAAAGCGGACGGCCTGCCAGCCGTCCGCTTTGCCTGTATGGTATAGAGAAAGGAGAGGGAAAACTTGGAGAAATGTATCAAGTGTCCTGCTTGATGAGTTCATGATACCGGGCCTCCAATTAAAAGTCAACGGATTAGGCTGACCTTTCACAATTTGTTTACAAACCTGCTGATTTTCAAGAATTTGTTCATAATTCGTTCAAATTAAATGGCAATTTGCACATTGACAACTTTTTTGTCCGGTGTTAATATTTAGCGTGCTAACATTTAGGACACAAAGCAAAATTGGAGGAGTGCTGACGCCATGGAAGAAACCAGATCGCTCGGGCAGTCAATCGCCTGCGCCGCCCATCTGTTCCGGGAGCGCGCGGATGCGCGTATGTCGAAATACGATGTGACGCCCTTGCAGGCCCACGTTATCATTCATCTGTCCCGCTGCGGCGGCCAATCCACCCAGCGGGCGCTGGGCGATCATTTTCACGTAAGGCCCTCTACCGTGAATGGTATCGTGGACCGCATGGTGGAGCGGGGTCTGGTGGCGCGCAGTGCGGACGACTCCGACGCCCGACGCCGCTGCATCTCGCTGACGAAGGACGGGCAGGCGCAGATGGATCAGCTTTGGCAGGAGCTGCGGGAAACAGAGCGTCAGTTTGTCGCCGACTTCACGCCGGAGGAGCTGGCGCAGCTTCATTCGCTGTTGAATCGTGTGATTCAAAATTTAGAGGAGGACCGTAAAAAATGCTGAAGAAACTCTCTCCTTATACAAAAGGATACCGAAAATGGATCGGGTTGGGCGTTTTCTGTTCCGCCATGGACGCCGTGTTCCAGCTGCTGATCCCGCTGGTAATGGCGGACATTGTGGACATCGGCGTTGCCAACGCCGACACAAATTATATCGTGCGTAAAGGCATTCTGATGGTGGTCATGGCGTTGGTCGCTCTGTTGTTCGGCCTTGGCAGCGCCGCGTTCTCATCCCGGGCGGGCATGGGCTTCGGCGCAAATCTCCGGGCGGCGGAGTACGCCCGCGTGCAGAGCTTTGCCTTCTCCAACATTGAGAAATTTTCCACCGCGTCTCTGGTAACCCGCCTGACCAGCGATGTGAACGCCATGCAGATGACCCTGATGATGGGAATGCGCCTGCTGGTTCGCGCTCCGGTAATGCTGGTATCGGCTCTGATTCTTGCCATCAAGCTGAGTCGGGATCTCTCCCGTGTGTTTTTAGTGGCTATCCCCCTGCTGTTGGTGTTCATCTGCATCCTGATGACAAAAGTAGGCCCCCTTTTCCGCGTTTTACAGGAAAAGACCGACGCTTTGAATCTGGTGGTGCAGGAAAACCTGACCGGCATTCGAGTGGTGAAGTCCTTTGTCCGAGAAGATCACGAAAAGGGAAAATTTGAAAAGCGGAACAACGACCTGCGTTCCACCTCGGAAAAGGCCTTTGGCGCCGTGGTGGTCAATATGCCGGTCATGATGCTGATTGTCTATGGCACGATCATCGCCGTGATGTGGTTCGGCGGCAAAATGGTCTACGCCGGAACGATGGAAGTCGGTAATCTCACTGCGTTTTTCTCCTATATCACGGAAATCCTCATTTCTCTGATGATGGTCTCCATGATCTTCATGATGATGTCCCGCTCCATCGCCTGCGCCAAGCGTATTTGTGAGGTACTGGATGAAACGCCCGCCATCAACAACGACCACGCCCTCACCGGCGCGGCGGTGGAATGCGGCAGCGTGGATTTCGATCATGTGAACTTCAAGTACAGCGAGGACGGGACAGAATGGGTTCTGGAGGAGATAAACCTCCC
>ERZ781272.958-NODE-958-length-13137-cov-3.153646_pt1 | contig 13137 bp, 13 predicted proteins | sample MGYA00375850_ERZ781272 | MGnify/ENA primary metagenome ERZ781272 (study PRJEB29790, sample SAMN06051246) | human gut metagenome | host: Homo sapiens | place: USA: Cincinnati, Ohio | collected 2013-06-21 | study: EMG produced TPA metagenomics assembly of the Gut...
ATTCGGATTAAAAAAATCGGTCTCTAAAAAATTGGGTACAATTGGTGGTTTCAGGCCGCTCTTTTTCATAACTAGTTGTTGCAGCCATGTAGCAATGACGATGTTATATAGTCCAAGGCGAAAGCTGTTGTCCTCATAATCTTCTCCAGCAACCCACGTTTCATACGTTTGTATAAAGTAACACTTTCTGCCCTTCGATGCACCTGCCTTAGCAACAAAATAGCTGGTTTCAACACTCGTTGCAACTAAAATATCAGCATCTTTCAACTGCTTACTAGTCACAACGTTAAATTCAAGCGCAATGCTTGAGTTTAACGGATACCAGGTAACCTGTTCTTTGTTCTTATGAACAAGGCCTAGAGAAGTTCCCAAGAACTTCAAAGTCCGAAGCCAATTGCTATGATCAAATCTTGGCGAAAATAAAAATGAAATAGTGACATCATTCCCGCGATTTATCAGCTGATTTGCATACTGATAAATTACTTTGTAACCTCCAGCCACAACATCCTCATTGCCAGGTAAAACAAAATTTATTTTCACAGAAATTCTCCCTATATTTTTATTAAAAAACAGAGTCAGGAATCAATCCAATCGTATAAGCTATATAGCGACCCGATTCCGGGTAAATTGCAAAATTCTGCAACCAGAAAATTGCTCCGGCGATAACTAACACGTAACTAAGTACTATCAGACGTTTATGTGAAAATCTGTCTACAAGCTGAGAATATGATACAAAAGCAAAAACAGATGCATCGCGAAGTAATCTGACATAGTCTGAAGACAGTAAGGTTAAAATTACAGACAGCACCCCCAAAAAGGTGGGGACTAAAACATTCTTGGAATCTGGATCATAAAAATACGTCCGAATTGATTGATTACGTAAAAAGAATGGAAAGAGAAGAGTTACCACAATGAAGATAGTTAGTAACCAAGATTTCAAGCCAATCGCATTATTATAAACAGATACTAAGTCAACAGAAAAGTCAGATCTCGCACCAGTCAAATTTAGAAAAGTTGCAAAAATGCGTTGAATTGATTCAACACCGAACATTAAAAACATAATCGAAAGCGGTAACGTAGCATAAGAGATAATCTTCAAACCATTAAGCAAATACTTCCATGGAACAAAGAATAAAATACCGCCAAAAAGAAAAAAATAACCTAAAGTATGAAAAGTCGTTGCTAAGAATAATACAGAAACACCCGCAACACTGCTAATTCTTCTTCCTCTTTTAAGTAACGAGAATCCCAAAAGCGCTAAAGCAACCATAATCATATTCCGAATCTGAATTGCCTCTATGGTAAACAGCGCAATGTTGTAGCTCAAAACAACTAAACTAGGATTCTTGGATAAGCGGAAAATTGCCACACCAAAAATAATAAATATTGCGCAAGCCAAGTATACTCGAAAAGTTTCATACGGTACTCCCCAATTGTAAAATAATTTAGCTAAAAGAGTGTAGCCTTTTTCGAAATTTTCAAGTTGTTGAGTATAACTCAGTTTGTATAAATTATAATCAACGGTGTGACGTACAGCTGGATTTGCCATTAGAAACGCATCAGTGACAAGCGCCGCAACTGAAACGGTTTTTTGAAATTTATTAATTAAGAAAGAAACAGCCAAAATTATAGTTACGCTTATAAAGATCATCTGTTAGTACCTATCCATGGTTGAGTGGTATATTCATTAGTATGAATGAATATCATAAGAATGAAATGCAACCAGCGTCTTCTGTGATGCATTAAAGGATACACTCTAACAGCAGCACGAAGACGTTCAGTGAAACCATTTGCATCGTAATACTTCCTATAAATTGAGATGATTGATTCCACCCCATCATTCGTTTTAATATGATTTTTTTCAACGAGATCCCCAATACAAACATCATCGTGGATTAGTTGTCCCGGAACTGCAATTGCCTTGTTAATCTTTTGAGTTATCGTTTCTCGTTTCTTTAGAGCTCCGATAACATTCCCTTCATGTTGTCGATAATACACTGTAGGCTTGTCAAGTAGGTGCAATTCTCCGGTTGCTGATATTAGCAATGCTAAAAATGAATCATGCATATTGACCGAATTGATTAAGTCAAGACTCACACTATTTTTAAACTCTAGCCTTGCAGCATTGTTAATTGCAAAAGCGCAACCAACGACTCTATAATCAAACGATAAGAACTTGAAGTCAATTATTCCTTTCTTCCAATGAGCAATCTGGCTCATTTTTTCCCCTGTGGAATTTGCATTTTTATCAGCAATCCATAAGTCTGAGTAAACCCCACAAGGTTTATCTTTTGACATTTCAGAAAACAGCTCGAGAAAATCGCTGATCTTATGTTTTTCCCAAATATCATCTTGGTCACTTAAAAAGTAATAATCGGCCGTTATCGATGGTGATTTAATTAGAGAAAAGAAAGAAGCTTTTACACCCACATTTTTGGAAGGCTCTGTGATAATTGTGATTAATTCCTGAAATTCTAGCTTTAATGCTTTTAGCATATTTAACGTATGATCCGTCGAACCGTCGTCATGAACGTATAATCTCACCTGCACATCTTGACTCACTACTTGACCAGCAATACTACGAATTTGGTCGTCTATATACTTTTCGCCATTGTATGTCGACATCAGTACTGCAACCCGACGTATTTTCTTATCCAACCAGCTCACCACATCTTCCTTTTACGCCATCAACTATACCTCGCATTATGAAATGAATTCTACTTTTCCGATTATCATTAAAAACGATCTCAAATACTGCCCGTTTCAGTAGAAGACCAACAACATAACTTGACCGGTTAAAAACAAGTTTTTGCTTGATTAGTAGAATTGCATTTCTAAATACATAATAATTACGAAATGGCGCCGATTTAGTATGTTTCAGAACCTGTTGGGAGTTTGTTTGATGGTGCAATTGCGTTCCACTAACAATTCCAATACGATACCCAGAAGCGCGCATACGCCAACAGAACTCATAGTCAACAAAATCGATAAATAGGCTCTCATCAAAACCACCCAACTTTTCAAAAACCGTCCTCAGAACGATAGAACCTGAACTAATAACTTCATCGACATCTTTGATATTTGTCCTTTTTGATTGCAAGCCATCGGTAGACAAAGCAAGCATACTATACGTTTGATTCGCTGACAGAAGAGAAAACAGTTTTTCAAGGTCCTTTACTGATGTCCAAGAATCTTGATCAAAAAAGCAGATTTTATCAATTGATGCCGCTAGATGAAGGACTCCAAGATTTTGGGCATATCCGATGCCTTTGTTCTCACCCAAGGAAATATACGTGACATTTTTCATCAATGCCAACTGATGGGCCAACTCATGATTAAAAACATCTGAATTATCAACAACAACAAGTTCGTCAAAAAAGGGTTTATAATGATTAAGGTTAATCACAAATTCTCTAACATTCGGATTAAATAATACGCAAACTGCTCCGTTTTTATTTTTCATCCTTGATTGCCCCTACGTTGTCAAAAAAGGCTTGCCAACCATTTTTGTAACTATCTTCGAATTTTCTTTTTGAGAGATTCATTTGCAAAACTTTCAACAGCGCTGAACTGATTGAATCTCGATCATCCGGATTAAAGTAAGTAACTGAGTCATACCCCTCCGTTACCTCAATAACTGGACTAATATCTGATGCTGCTATCTGACGCTGAAGTATCATTCCCTCAATAAGTGGCAACCCAAGAGTTTCAATCTTTGAAGGGAAAACTAAAATTGAATGACTCAAAATAGTCAAAACTTCAGATCTAGGGATTCTTCCATAAAACTTTATATGGGGATCATCCTCTGTTTTTTTATATAATTTTGTATATTCATCTTTAGAGATGGTTAAAATCAAATTATATTCTGCTTTTATTTTTTCTGGCAATGATTTATAAGCCTCGATCAAGTTCTGGTGATTCTTATATATCATTGCAGTGCTTGGAAAAAAAAAGTTCTTGCTTTTTTTCCCAAGCACTTGACCAGAGTAATCGCTCCTATCAATAGAAGGTCGTGTCACAAATATTTGTTGACGGGTATAGTGTTTCAATTCTTTTTTCATCCAATGTGTTTGAACCGTAATGGCACCATTGTGAAAGAGCCTTAAGTTCATTTTGATTATACTACCCACGAAATGCTGATAAAAAGCCATTTTTCTTTCGGACTTCTTAAAAAAACTGAATCGATAATTCTTTTCAAAGGGTAATGGCTGATGTACATACAGCATTTCTGGCACATTTAATCCAAGAACAGCGGTATTCTGCAAGGATATTACAACATCGGCATGAAGAGAGTTAATGAACTTTGCTCCACCAAAAAAATCAAAAAACAATCTTTTGGTGTAGCTTCGTTGCAAATCGTGACGCAAAATGACATTTATGTTTGGAGCTGGAACCACCAAGTTCTCGGTTCCAACGACAAATGTAAAAAAATCCCCAGAATGTCGTCTTGCAAATTTATTGACGTCTTGTAAGATCGATAATATTCCACCGGAGTTATCTCGTACTACAAAGTCAATGACAACGTAATGCATGAAAATCCCCCTTAAAAAAGTTTCCAACCCCACTTGTTATAATACTTAATCATACTTTTGAGCATTTCACGAACACCTGAAATTTTGCGATTCGCCTGTTGCCATTCATGAACTACAGAAAAAAATGGATAATATACTGACTGACTGATGGAATTTACCTTCATTGTGATATCGGTATCCTCCATATAAAGAAAGTATCGTTCATCAAACCCTTTAATTGATTCGAATGTGCTCGATCGAAAAATCATGAAAGCTCCATGTGCGTTTTTTGTAGGCATAACTGTTGTGTAACCATTGCTTGCCTGCACAAATCTCAATCGCCTCTTTTTGAAGAACTTTCCGCCAAGCAATCGTATTGCTTGGTCGAAAACTGTCGATTGTAACTTATTCGTTAATTGAACACTGCCGTCGGGATTTACTAGTTTGGGCACTAAAAGCCCAACTTCTGGGTTCATTACCAGATAATTAATCGTCTCATCAAAGTCTCGTGTATTAATGCCCTGAATATCTGGATTCATCACCACAAAATATTGTGACTTAATTTGATCAAACACAAAGTTGTGTCCGCCCCCAAAACCCAAGTTGTCTTTTGAAAGAAGAACTTTTACACCTGGACATTTCTTTGCAGTCTCTATTAAATATGTGTTTAATTCACTAATGTTTGAGCCATTTTCAAACAATACTAACGTCAATGCGTATTCAGATTCATTACGAAGCACTCCAAAATCATGAATGATTTTTTTGATTGTGCTCACAGGCGTACGGTAAAGTACGACAGAAAATACAATATTCATGACTTCTTCTCTCTTCCCAAGGCCTTTAAAGCTCTGACATTCACAATCATTTCTACGAACATTATCAAAAGTAAAATTACTGAGCTCATAACTCCCCACTGCATAAAATAATTCACCTCAATCATCACTGCAATCCCAATAAGTGACAAAAGTAGTTGATTAAAATTTGCTTTCAAGAATATGTACCTTTGAATATCCCTATATCGAAGTCCTGCAACCAGCAAAAATCCCAACGCTGCCCCAAGCCCAGCACCCTGAACGCCAAAACCAGGAATTAAAATTGAATTGAACAATACATTTGCTATCATCCCAAAAACAGTGGAACTCATAATTGCACGAGTACGCTTAGTCGCTAAGTACATTGTTCCAATAAAACTAGAAAAATTAGCAAAAACTGCTGCAATCAATAGTAACGGCACGAGTTTCCAAGATTCGTAAAACGAAGGCGCTACAAAGACCTTCATCAATGGTTTGAGAATAACTAAAAGTCCCGAAAGTGAAATCATAGACAATGCTATATTTGCATTCAATATTTTAGAAAAGAATCTACTTTTTGGATTGTTTTGATATTCTTCAACTGCTGATATTTGCCATGCCTGGGTAAAGATGTTGTATAGAACATTGATGATTGTAGGAATTTTATTTGCTACTGCATATAACCCATTAGCTGACAATCCGACAATAGCAACTATGAAAAAACGACTTGCATCATTTGTGAAAAACCACATAAAAGCATTTGGTATCAGCGGAATACTATATTTCAATAAGTCACGTAAAACACTTCGACTATACTTTTTAAATTTAAAGAATCTCCAAGCACGCGCTCCAAAAAAAATTAAGAACACAGAACTGACTGCCGATATAATCATGGCAAGAAGATATCCATCTACCCCTTGATGAAGGACAGCAATCAAATAATAGCCGAGTGCAGCCATAATAAACGTTGAGAATATACCATTAAAGGCAAATAGTTTTACATAGCCAACAGCACGAATAAAGTTCTGTAATAAGGCCTGAAAAATAACGAGAACAAGATAGGATAAAATGTATCCGCCAATATTGATCTGAAAGATCTTCAATATTGGGTATATTAAAAGCAGGATAAGTGCTACTAAAGAAGTAAATGTTATGCCTGTCGTGAATATTACTTGTTCATCAGATTCGTCATCCATCAAAAATCTAAAAACGGCATCTGCAATACTGAGAGCTACAATAGGAGAAAGCATATTTACTGTGGTTGTGACCAAATCAACGGTTCCAAATTGTTCTGTTGAAAGATACTTTGTAAACAAAGGAACCATCAGGAAGGTAATCAGTTTGCTTCCTAGATTGCCTACTGCAAAAATTGCTGAATTTCCAAGCAATTTTTTTGTCTTTTGTGTCGCCATAGAAGCAGGTCCCCCCTTTTTAATTGCTTAGCGTCCATACCCAAACCTGAGCTTCAATTTTCAAAAGATTCAAAGATTTCTCTAACCCGTATATTGACTCAGAAAATCACTTGGCAAAATTTGCAAACACAAAAATCGTTTTCTCACCCATTACATTCTTAATGAAATGATGCTTAAGGCTACTAATTTCCCACCATCAATGAAGGAATTATTGCCGCGAACCAGACATTATCCATAAATTTTGAAAAGTGTGGTTGTTTAGTTTTCGCTTTAGTACAAACTAAACGCCATAGAACTGATCTAATCGGGTTTCCCTGACCCATCAAGATAGGCAACTATTGTTGTTGCAAACAACTAACTTTTTTAATTTCCCCAAAAAAATAATTAGCATCAATGCCCCGCCTAAAAATTTAAAGCGCATTGTAATCTCGCAAACTCACTCTGTCCTAAATGCCACTAGTTCGACCAGAATCGCTTGTGTATCCATAGCCATAGCCATAGCCATAACCACGATCTCCACGTTTGGCCTTCACACGTTCTACAGATCCAAGGATCTTCGCTTTTGCTAATTTCAATACCTCAACAGTACGCCGAAGATCGCCTTTTAATGTCTTACCCATGTTTGCGACAACTACAACACCATCCGTCTTAGGAACTAAGACCTGCACATCTGAAACAGCCAAGACCGGAGGAGCATCCAGAACAATAATGTCGTATTTTTCACGTGCCCAGTCCACCAAACTAGCCATGCGTTTTGAATTTAATAATTCTGAAGGATTCGGTGGTACAGGACCAGAAGTAATAATACTCAAGTTATTGACAAACGTTTCTTCAACAACATCATCTGCCTTTTCTTTACCAGTTAGTACAGTAGTCACACCGTCAACATTCAAAGTTCGAAAAGTGGCATGCACCGTTGGCCGTCGAAGATCAGCATCGATCAACAACACCTTCTTGCCTGCTTGTGCCCAAGTCACGGCAACATTTGCTGAAACTGTTGATTTACCCTCCGACATCGCTGATGAAGTGAACATAATGACCTGACATGTGTCTAAAGCAGCTCCTGCGAACTCAATATTAGTTCGTACTGTTCGAAATTGTTCTGACACAACATGTTTAGGTTCAGCAAAAGTAACTAACATAACCCCATTTTTTTGTGTTTCTTGATCTTCTTTATGCCTATTTAAAATTCTGTCAAATGACAAGTTCATGTTTGGCTCTCCTTTCCTAAATCCGTCTACGACTGCGTTGAGGGAACTCCATGCTATCCGGTTCTTTGACAGAACCATCTGCGACACCCTTAGACTGTGCAATAGCTTCGTCAAGATCCTTCATTTTCTGAACATAATTAACCAAACCGAGATTAACCAAACCTAAATCATCAGTTATAAAGTCAATGCTCTTAATAGTTTTATCGGTTAGTTCTCGTATCAAGCCTATGATAAATGCAACTAGCATTCCTAGAATCAGACCTATTAAAGCAGACACCTTAAGATTTGGCGTTACTGCCACCGGATCAGCCGTTGCTTTTGAAACGATAGAGACATTGGAAACACTCATAATGGACGCAATCTTAGCTTTAAACACTTTGGCAATTTCGTTTGCAATATCCCGTGCACGAACAGGGTTCGTGTCACGTATATTCACCGTAAAAACTTGTGAATTTTGTGCATTGGTAACTGTAACCATTTTATCCAAGTCATTTTCTGAAATATTTGAATACTTTGCAGGAGACAGCTTGTACTTCGCCGGTTGCTCTTCAGTCATTACGTAACGTTCCTGAACACCAGTTGTCGCGTTGTATCGCGTACCATAGACAGCCTTTTTTGCTTTTTTTACGAGTACTCGACGTGGACTTGTAAGGTCATCAGCAACTTCACGTAAGATAACTGGGCGCGTGATGATGTCCTTATAAGTATTAATAATCTGAATATCTGCTTGCTGTGCATTTAATTGCATATTAGGATTATCGTCCTGTTTGCGGTTGACCAACATTGACGTTGATGCTGCATACTTAGGTGCAATAAATGCCTTAGCACCAAAATAAGCAACACCCATCCCCAAGATTCCCAATAAAATCATCGCAATAAAGCTGCGTTTAAACACGTTCCACAGCTGTGAAAGGTCGATTTGTTCGTTCATTAACTCTTTCCCCACCTAATCCCTTAATTTGTTGGAACTAACTAAAATACGGACTGCAAGCAGCGCAGCCCGCAACTAAAAATTAGAAGTTCTGATAATGCTACTCCAAAGCATAATACCCTAGCTTGTGTAATCAAGTCTACCCATCATTGGTTAATTAACATGATCTAATGCTTCTATTGCTAGTGTCGTAAGTCGAAAGAGTCCCCTTTTGACGTTGTTGTTAACCACAAAAGACATTTTATTACAGTCTCTTTACAATTTCCTATAAACCCGTCAGAATGACCCTAACTTGTAACCAGACTAACCTGATTTTTAGTTTAAAATATAAGCAATGCAACTTTTGGGGGTTCACTAAATCATGAAAAAAAACAAGCTACGTCTACGGGACTGGCTATTGAGTATCGCGTTGGGATTGGCAATTGCTGGTGTCGCGGGGTTCTTCTACGTCAAGCATTATCAGTCTGAGCAGGCGATTGCGGTTAACCAATCGACGCGTCAGCGCATTCAGAAGGATTCTAAGGCGAAGGTGAAGAAGGAAAAAGTGCTGAATCAGTATCGGCTTTATGGCTTAACTGACAGCGAGATTAATGCGGCCAGAACTTTGCCGGTGTCGGCGATTGGCGATTCGATTATGCTGGGGAGTTCGGCATATTTGAAGGTGCTTTTTCCGGAGATGTCGATTGATGCTGAGGTTGGCCGGCAGGTGCAGGCAGCACCTGCGATTATTAGTCAGCTGAAGTCTAGTGGTAAGTTAGCTAACACGGTTGTGATCAGTTTGGGTACGAACGGACCGATGACGGAGGCTGACATTAACGGAATTCTGGATCAGCTCGGTAGTGATCGCCAGGTCTTCTGGGTGACCGCGTATGCTCCCGGAAAGGCGTGGATTGATCCGGTTAACAAGTTGATTCATGCAGCAGCGAAAACCCATGCCAATCTGCATGTGGTGGATTGGTATTATCTGGCTGGTGGCAATGACGACTGGTTTGCTGATGACGGTGTCCATCCGAACGACGCTGGCCGACCGCATTACTACACGTTGATTGCTAAGGATGTCATGCAGACATTAAAAAAGTAACAACGAAAAAACCTCATTACCTAGGATCAGCATCTTGCTAAAAAAGATTCAGGGTGTATCCCTTCCATTAAAAAAGCATCGAGACCATTGTCTTGATGCTTTTTTGTATTTAACCAATATTTGGCCAAAATCAGGTGCATTGGAAACCTAACCCCTGCGACAACTTTTGACCACAGCAATCAAACCTGCTTGCTCTTCTGCCAGATCGAAAAGCTTCAGCGAAACCTTCCTGCCAGTAAACGTTTTTTCTATAGGAGCCTCTTTCAATAGCCTTATCGCTTACTTATCCAAATCCACAAACCGTGTCAAAATCATCATCACAACGCCACCGACGGCCATCGAGATGGCTTCGCCAAGCGCGATGGTAGCGTAGGTTGGCCAGAATGGGACTTTTGTGAGGATGGTCAGTTCGCCGGCACTGGTGAACATGGATAAGGCGAAAAGGATGCCCATGATGGTGAATTTAGCCCATTTTGGCTGGACGAGTTTGGCTAACCAGCGACTGATGATGATGAAGACGAGCGTGCCGAGGGTGCCGATTGGGACATCGAGGAGTGCGGTTGGTGAGGTTAAATTGGCCAAAAAAACACCCAGCGTGACGGCCCAGACATAACGGCGGTTGAAGAGTGCCGTGTAGTTGAGCATCTCGGAGAACCGAACTTGTACGACCCCGAAGCTGAGTGGACTGAGTATGAGGGTCATCACGACGTAAATGGACGTGATCATGGCGGTTTTGGCGAGACTGACGATTGAACGATGGGTGGTTGAAGTTGTTTGCATGTTTGTTCTCCTTTGTGGCTATGCCAGTAGTAACGACGATCAAAGGAAAGTAAGTATCGTCGTGGAAGGATTGCCTTCCGTTTTCAGTTTTGGTGTTGCAATGCATTAAGTTTACTTTTCGAGCCAGCCGCCGTCAATGGGAATCACGGTTCCATGAATATAATCAGCAGCATCGCTGGCCAGAAATAAGGATAATTGCGCGACTTCCTCGGGCTTGGCCCAGCGTTTGGCTGGGGTTTCGCGCGCTACCCAGGCAGCCATTTTCCCGTCGCCGGCAAAATCAGCGGCGTTCATGGGCGTGTTGATAGCGCCTGGTGCGAGCGCGTTGGCGCGAATGCCCTTGGCGGCGTAATCGAGGTCTAATTGCTTGGTGAGGCCGATGACGGCGTGCTTAGCAGCGGTATACGCCACGCCGCCGCCACCACCGACGGAACTCATATTGATGAAAATACCGTGACCGCGAGCCAGCATCCCCGGCAGCAGCGCCTTGATCATTAAGAACTGACTGGTGAGATCGACATCGAGAATGTGCTGCCATGCCGAGAGCGCCGTATCGGTCACAGTTTGATAACCATCCAACACGCCCGCCGTATTGCAGACAATATCTGGCTGGTATTGAGCCGCAATCGCTGCTGCCGTGGCAGGATCGCTCACATCGGCCTGAATGGCGTCTGTGAGGTTGCTAATTGGTTGGAGGTCAATTCCTACCACAGCGGCACCAGCTGCCTGAAAAGCCGCCGCCTGCGCCGCACCGATGCCAGAAGCCGCGCCGGTGATGATGACGGTCTTGTCGGTGAAGTCGAAATGCGTCATGCGTTCACAAGCTGCCAATCTTCAGCCAAAATGTCACAGTCAGTCGGTGACCAGAGACTGAAAGCTTCGTCGGCAGTTTTGATCAAAAAATACGGATTCAAAGTGTCGCCTTCGAATTTGCCTTCCGGAACTAGTTGCACATACAACTCAGTACCTTCCCAGCCGGTGCGAACGGCGTTCTTGCCGGCTTTAAGGGACGGTAAAATTGCTTCAAATGTCATGTCGATCATTCTCCTTCTTTTGAAATGCGTTCTCCAGATGGTGGTCGGTTATTGTGAAGAAAGCCTGTTAGCCGAACCAATACTTGATCAACTATCCAGTGCCAATTTGTCAAACCAAGCTAACCGTGCCAGGTCGCGCTCATTGTCTAAAATCAGTGCATTTAGTATACGCGTTTTACCAGCTGACTGACAACGGGTTGCGCCATCCTTTTAAGGTCATTCTGACATTTTTGATATCAAAAAAGAACAGCCTCAAGTGACAGACTGTTCTAAAAAGGTGGTACTTACAGGTTAATCACCTGCATGAGTACCTCGGAAACACGCGCCCGTTCTTTCTCTGGTAAGTGGGTTAAGTATTTCACCACCGCTAATGTGCTAATATCGCTCATTTCCGGAGCAATGAAGAAGTCGCCTACCTGCATATTTAAAGCCCGCGCAATGTCGGTCAATTTTTTTATGCTGATATTGTTGACGTCTCCACGCTCCATTCGCGAAATCAGACTGATCGAGACGCCGGATCGCTCCGCCAACTTCTCAATCGTCAAGTTCAAACTGCGGCGCTGTTGGTGCACCAATTTCCCGATATTGTCTAACATGGTTTCCCCCACCTTTAATGTGCGGCGTTATGCTTTAACATTAGATGAAACGCCGGGCTATCAAAAGATTTTATAATATTATTTAATAATCTAAAGATGGCCTATTCTCACAGAACATAACCGCACTGATCCCCCACATCAACTCACCAATTCTTGCTCTATAACTATTGTAAACGCTCGCAATGAGGAACTGCCAAAAATCAGCTTAATTAATTAAAAAATACACAATAAAAAAACAATGCCAATTTATTCAGCATTGTTATTTACTTTCCGCGGTTGCTGGCACAAAGGCCCATAAGCTGCCACGTGTGAACTGTTCGCCATCCGAGGTGTCCAATTCACTGATACTATTATTCGGCGGAATGCGCATCGCATCACGCGCAGAATCGAGATCGGCACCGAGGTATGTGCTTAATAACAGCATGCCGATTAAACCGTGCGCCACAACGAGCACTTTGCCGTCTGGATGGGCATCATAAATCCGATTGATTGCCCGCCGTCCACGTTTTAACGCATGGGCAAATGATTCTGCACCGATACGCTGGTTATCAAACGCCGTCAAATGATGATAATAATGATCAATCTCAGGATCATCCTGGACAGAAGTGAGCGGCTGACCATCCCATTTGCCTAAATCTACCTCGCGCAAATCACGATCCGTCACAATCGGCGGTTGAACGACTCGGCTTTGGGCCCCAATTAATTCAGCCGTTGTTTGCGCCCGCGGCATCGGACTGGCATAGATGCCCGCAAAACCAGTCGTCGCCAAAAAGCGTCCAACTGCGATCGC
>ERZ781272.962-NODE-962-length-13051-cov-4.256771_pt1 | contig 13051 bp, 10 predicted proteins | sample MGYA00375850_ERZ781272 | MGnify/ENA primary metagenome ERZ781272 (study PRJEB29790, sample SAMN06051246) | human gut metagenome | host: Homo sapiens | place: USA: Cincinnati, Ohio | collected 2013-06-21 | study: EMG produced TPA metagenomics assembly of the Gut...
GGCGGGAGCGTTGGCGCAAGCCGGATATTTTTGTCCTGCGGGTCTTTGTGATACGGATAGGTCGCCCCTGCCCCGGTCAGCTTGACTCCAGCCTGTGCACACAGCTCGTCCGTGCGTTTTGCACATCCCTCAAGCGTATCCACACTAATAAAGTAGCCACCCTTCGGGCTGGTCCACTGCGCGATGCCAAGGCCGCCGAGCTCCTGTTCGAGCGTCCCGGTGACCATATCGAATTTTGGTTTCAAAATCTTGGCATGGCGTTTCATGTGCGCTTTGATGCCGTTTAAGTCTTTGAAATAGCGGACATGGCGAAGCTGGTTAATCTTATCTGCGCTGATCATCTGGACGTCCATCAGCTTTTTGAGATACTCGATATTATGGACTGACGCCGCCATGGCCGTTACGCCTGCTCCTGGGAATGTGATTTTGGAAGTGGAGGTAAACATGAAAACATGGTCTTCTGTGCCGTATTTCTTAGATTCCTCCAGCAAATTCAGGATTTCATCCCCGTCGTCGGTCAGATGATGGACTGCATAGGCGTTGTCCCAGAAAATTTTGAAATCGGGAGCTGCGGTTTTCAGTTTCGCAAACCGGGTAACGACCTCATCCGAATAGGTAATCCCCTGCGGATTCGAGTATTTCGGCACGCACCAGATACCCTTAATGGCGGGGTCACTTCCGGCAAGTTCTTCGATGACCTCCATATCTGGCCCGTCCGTTTTCATCTCGACCGGAATCATCTCAATGCCGAAATGCTCGCAAATAGCAAAGTGGCGGTCATACCCTGGTGCCGGGCAGAGAAATTTCAGCTTCCCGCACTGTACCCATGGACGCTCGCTGTCTGCAAAACCATGCAGCATACCTCGTGCAATTGTGTCATACATAAAGGTCAGCGTGGAGTTGCCGCCGACAATGACCTCCTCCGGTTTTGCGCCAAGCAGCGAGCCAAACAGTTCTTTTGCTTCAGGAATCCCGTCGAGAACACCGTAGTTGCGCACGTCCACGCCTTCCCTGCTTTTAAGGTCGGAATGGCTGTTAACCACGTCAAGCATGTCCATCGAAAGATCAAGCTGATCCGAACCGGGCTTTCCACGGGACATGTCCAGCTTCAAGCCCTGTGTACAGACGGCATTATATTCTGCCTTTAGCGCGGTATGTAACTTTTTCAATTCATTTTGTGTCATTTGTGTGTAATTGTCCAAAGCAACCCCCCCTAAATCATTGCTTTCATTTATTAAATAGAGAACGCTTTACAAGCCTTTATAGGTGTTATATCTCCGCGTCGAACTTGGACGATAAATGGGGCGTCAAACGACATTTTGAAGCCGCCAGCGCAGGAATGCACAAAGTCGAAAAACGGCTTTATGCTATTTATTTTAAATTACAGGTTATTTTACTATTTTTATTAAAGCATGATAGAACAGCTTTACCTGCCGGCCCGGTTTTCTCAGGCCGGCAGGTAATCTTATCTTTTAAAATTCTGCGGATCCAGTAGTGCGCGGGAACAGAAGTACATCACGGATATTCTGGACACCGGTGATATACATAATCAGGCGTTCAAATCCAAGGCCATAGCCGCCGTGACGGGTGCCGCCGTATTTTCTCAAATCAAGATACCAGTCGTAATCCTCTGTTTTCAGGCCGAGCTCGTTCATGCGCTGCACCAATACATCATAGCGCTCCTCACGCTGACTTCCGCCGATGATTTCACCGATACCGGGGACCAGCATATCCATAGCTGCGACGGTCTTATTGTCATCATTGAGGCGCATATAAAACGCCTTGATTTCCTTTGGATAATCAGTGACAAAGATCGGCATCTTGAAAACCTGCTCGGTCAGATACCGCTCATGCTCGGTCTGCAAATCGCAGCCCCAATAGACCGGATACTCGAATTCATCCTTATGGTCTTGTAGAATTCTGATGGCTTCGGTGTAAGTGACCTCCCTGAATTCAGCGTTGACAAGGGTTGTCAGGCGCTCAATCAGTCCTTTATCATAAAAATTATTAAAAAATTCCATTTCCTGCGGGCAGGTATCCAACACATATTTAATGACATACTGAATCATGTCTCTGGCAAGATCCATGCAGTCATGCAAATCCGCAAAGGCAATTTCCGGCTCAATCATCCAAAATTCCGCTGCATGGCGGGGAGTGTAGCTCTTTTCCGCACGAAACGTCGGCCCAAAGGTGTAGACCTTTCCAAACGCCATGGCCATACACTCCGCTTCCAACTGTCCGGAGACGGTCAGACTCGTCATTTTCCCGAAGAAATCCTGGGAATAATCCACTTCCCCGGACTCGGTCAGCGGCGGATTCTTTTCATCAAGCGTGGTCACGCGGAACATCTCGCCCGCACCCTCCGCATCACTTCCGGTAATAAGCGGGGTCTGTGCATAAATAAACCCTCTTTCCTGGAAAAAGCGGTGGATGGCAAAAGATGCAACCGAGCGAACACGAAACACTGCATTAAAGGTGTTCGTGCGCGGACGCAAGTGTGCAATCGAACGCAGAAATTCCAGTGAATGGCGCTTTTTTTGCAGTGGGTAATCACTGGTTGAGGCCCCCTCCACCTGTATTTCCTGCGCATGGATTTCCAGAGGTTGCTTTGCCTCAGGCGTCAATACGACCGTACCGATGACGATAAGGGCAGAGCCCACGTTGAGCTTGGTGATTTCTTTAAAATTTTTCAGCTTATTATCTTCAAAAACGACCTGCAGATTATTGAAATTGCTTCCGTCGTTAAGTTCAATAAAACCTAAGAGTTTGGACGAACGGATTGTTTTGACCCAGCCGCAGACCGTGACGGTTTTTCCAGCATAGTCTGCCGCGCTGCTATAGAGCTTCTTGATTTCAAGCCTTTCCATAGCAATACCTCCATGTTTCTATATTTCAGCGCAGAAACGCTGATTTTTCCCCCATTCAGTATCCGATTTTCCGATTTCTGCATTTAGATAAGCATTGGATACATGTTTTTATTATAGTACAAAAAGACCCTTCAAACAAGAATTTTTTGCTTTTTGGGGGAAAATATACAAGCTCATACCAAAAAAACAACAAGGACACTCCACACGAAGTCATCTCATCTTTCCCTCCTGCTAAACTGCACCTAAACACAGATAGGTTTTGACCAAAAAAGAGTTTTCCTTATAATAGCATAAATATGGTTTATTTTACCAAATATAAACCATTTTGTGCTGTGAACAATTACAAAAAATCAGGAACGGCAGCAGTAATTGTTAGAATTTCATTGTCAATGTTTGAAAATTATGTTAAACTTTTTAGTAGTTACGGGACTAGAAAATCCGGGACCGTAGCAGGAACAAAGGACAGCAGAAGTTAAAAATATGCGGAATGGAGCGAAACGTTTCGCGATTTGAAGGGAGGTGTACAGATTCAACCGCATAAGGGAAGCGGCCAGAATGGGAATCCCCATCATTCCCGTTGTCTGTTCACAGACAACGACTCCAAATTGTTCCGACAGGCGGCAGCGCCGTACAGGGACCTGCGGAGCGCTTCCCGAGAGAGGCTGATGTAAGCTTTGAGCCAAAAAATGAAGAGAGGTGTGAATGTTGTGAAGAGAAAAAGATTTCTGGCATTATTTTTGTCCCTTGTTCTCATGACATCTATGGTGACCTGTATACCTGTGCATGCGGAAAAAACAGAAAGTAAAAACGACAATCTTCTGCGGCTGTGGTATGACGAGCCTGCCACAGATTGGGAAACTGAGGCGCTGGCCATCGGCAACGGCTATATGGGCGGCCTCGTTTTTGGCAGTGTTGCCAAGGAACGTATCCACATCAATGAGAAGTCCGTTTGGGATGGCGGACCGTCGGCCAACAATCCCGACTACAACTACGGCAATACAAACCCCACCGCAACGGAAGAGGACCTGAATCAGATCAAGGCTGATCTCGCGGCCATGCGCGAGAAGCTGGACGACAAGTCTCAGTACGTATTTGGTTTTGATGAGGCGTCATATACGCCGTCCGGCACCAATACCAAGGGCGAGGCGATGACCTGGCTGAACAAGCTGATGGGCGACCTGAACGGCTATGACGCGCCTCTGGACTATGCTGAATTCTATCTGGATTTCTCCAAAAGCGGCGTCACAGAGGAGAATGTGACCAATTATATCCGCGACTTGGATCTGCGTACGGCACTGTCCACCGTCAGCTATGATTACGACGGCGTCCACTATACCAGAGAGTACTTCAACAGCTACCCTGACAACGTGCTGGTTGCCCGCTTGGAAGCTGACAAGGACGGCATGCTGACCTTCGACGCCAGCCTGGAACCCAGTTCGAATTTCTCCAAAAACGGATACAAGAGCTGCGTGGCTGAGGGCGACACCATCACCATGCTGGGCGAACTCAACAGCAACGGCCTGAAGACCGAGGCGCAGCTGAAGGTCATCAACGAGGGCGGCGAGATTCAGGCTAATGAAAATGGCTCCATCTCCATCACAGGCGCCAACGCCGTTACGCTGATTCTGGCCTGCGGCACCGACTACAAGATGGAACTGCCCACCTTCCGGGGCGAGGATCCCCATGAGGCCGTGACTCAGCGGGTGCTAGCTGCGACGGAGAAGGGCTATGAGGCGGTCAAGAAAGACCATGTAGCCGACCATTCCAACTTGTTCTCCCGCCTGGAACTGGGCTTAAATGAGGAGATCCCGCAGATTCCCACTGACGAATTGATTAAAAAGTACCGCAATATGGTTGATGGTGACGGCAGCAACATCCCCACCGAGGCTGAGCAGCGGGCTTTGGAGATCATCTGTTATCAGTTCGGCCGCTACCTGACCATCGCCGGCTCCCGCGAGGGCGCGCTGCCCACCAATCTGCAAGGCGTCTGGGGCGTCGACGACTTCGCCTGGGGCGGCGATTATCACTTCAACATCAATATCCAAATGAACTACTGGCCCACTATGGCCAGCAACCTGGGCGAGTGCCTGCTTCCCTACAACGAGTATCTGGAGGTGCTGCGCGAGGCTGGCCGGGAGGCGGCAGCCGCAGCCTTTGGCATTAAGAGCGAGGAAGGCGAGGAGAATGGCTGGCTGGGGGGCTGCTTCAGCACGCCGTACATGTTCGCGTCCATGGGCCAGAAATTCAACGCAGCCGGCTGGAACCCCGCCGGTTCCGCCTGGGCGCTTCTGAACGCTTACGAGTACTATCTGTACACCGGCGACGTGGCGTATCTGCGCGATCACCTCTATCCCTCCATGAAGGAGGTCGCCAACTTCTGGAACGAGGCTCTGTGGTGGAGCGACTACCAGCAACGGTATGTCTCCGGTCCGTCCTACTCTCCGGAGAATGGCCCCATTGTCAACGGCGCTTCCTACGACCAGCAGCTGATCTGGCAGCACTTTGAGAATACCATCCAGGCCGCCGAGATTCTAGGTGTGGACGAGGATCTGGTGAAGACCTGGAGAGAGAAGCAGTCCAAGTTGGATCCCGTACTGGTGGGCGACAGCGGACAAGTCAAGGAGTGGTTCGAGGAGACCACCTTCGGCAAGGCCCAGGCCGGCGACCTTGACGAAATCGATATTCCCCTGTGGCGGGCGAGCCTGGGCGCGACTGTCTCCGGTCAGGAGCCTCCGCACCGTCACATCTCCCAGTTGATGGCGTTGTATCCTGGAACCCTGATCAATAAGGACAACGACGAGTTCATGGACGCCGCTATGGTCACGCTGAAAGAGCGCGGTCTGGACGCCTCCGGCTGGTCTAAGGGCCACAAGATGAACCTGTGGGCCCGCACCGGCCAGGCCAAGGAGACCTTTGAACTGGTCAAGTCCTCTGTGGGCGGCGGCAACTCCGGCTTCCTGACCAACCTGTTTTCTTCCCACGGCGGCGGCGCCAATTACAAGGATTACCCGATCTTCCAGATTGACGGCAACTTCGGCTACACCGCCGGCGTCAACGAGATGCTGCTCCAGAGCCAGTTGGGCTATGCTCAGCTTCTGCCCACCATTCCCAAGGAGTGGAGCACCGGCTTTGTGAAGGGCATCGTGTCCCGCGGAAACTTTGTCATCGACATGGATTGGACCGACGGCCAGGCTAATTATTTCAAGGTTGAATCCCGTAACGGCGGCACCTTCACTGCGGAGTACAATGGACTGTCCTCCTTCAAGGTGCTGGATTCCGCAGGCAAGCGCGTTGCGTTTACCAAGCTTTCCGAGGATAAGATATCCTTTGAAACCCAGCAGGGCGAGACCTACACCATCAAGCCCGACGACGGCTCGGTGGATTCCATTGATCCTCCTGTTGATCCCGACAAGACCGCCGTACCCTCCAGACCCAGCACGTCGCAGCCTGCGGTTAGCGATCTGCCCTTCACCGACGTAAGTGCCTGCGATTCTTATGATGCCGGGAAGTACGTCTACGACAACGGCCTGATGAACGGTACCGGCGCCACAACGTTCGCCCCCAATTCCTCCCTGGACCGCGCCATGGTTGTGACCATCCCTCGCCGTCTGGAGGGCGAGCCTACGGTTAGCTATACCGGCAAGTTTGCCGACGTGACCGACGGCGACTGTTGCACCGCTTGCGGAATGGGCCGACAAGAAAGGCATTGTCAACGGCTATACCAACGGGAAATTTGGTCCTTAGGACCCCGTGACCCGTGAACAGCTAGCAGCCATCCTGTACCGCTATGCGCATGTGCAAGGGCTATGACGTGACAGCCTCTGCGACCTCGCTGCCTTCTTTACCGACGGCCCCAATGTGTCCAGCTACGCGGTTCCCGCTGTGAAGTGGGCCGTGGCCAAGGACCTTCTGGAAACTGACGGCAACAAGCTGCGGTCCCGAGACGCGGCCATCCGCGCCAAAGTGGCCATCGCCGTGGCATGCTTCCATGAGCGGTATGTAAAATAAATTAAACCAAACAGCTAACCAAGAGGGGCCGTTGCAAAATTTCAATTTTGCAACGGCCCCCTTCTTTCCTACTTCACTTCTATTACATCGTGTACTGCGGTGGTAATCAGATTTCCATAATGTTTTCCGAGGTCAAGCGCCCGTTCAAGGGACGACTCCCTAAGCGGGCCAAACTCGGCATCCGAGACCTTAAATGATGCGATATGGTAAAAGCGTTCCCGCTCAGTGTGGAGAAAGGGCAGAAGCTGAATCTGAGATGCTCCATATTCCGCGATTAAGGAAAATAAGCTGTCCAGCGTCTCATCGTCTGTGTTGAACCCCTCCACCAGAGGGATTCTGACGATGACGTTATGGTGAATCGAACACAGTTCCTTCAGGTTTTCCAAAATCAGCTGATTGGACACTCCCGTGTATTTTGAGTGAACCTTGGGATCGATATGTTTAATATCATAGAGGAAATAGTCCACATAGGGAGCCGTCTGCCTTAAGTGCTCCATCGAGGTATATCCGCTGGTATCCACCGCTGTCGGCACGCCGTTTTCCCTGAGCAGCTTTAGCATTTCGAGTGTAAACTTCGGCTGCATGTAGGGTTCTCCGCCCGTCAGAATAACGCCGTTCGACTCTCCATCCGCAAGAATCTGCTCCAGCAGCTCATCAGTACGTACCGTATTCCCGATAATTTGAATGCTATGGTTTGGACATACGGCAATACATTTCTCGCACATCTGGCAGTTAGAGACATTATGGATAATGCGGGTTCCCTCCACATAAAGTGCAGCGGAGGTACAGGAATCCACGCATTTCCCACATTTGATACAGGTATCATCATTGATATAAAAGTCAGGGGTGCGGCGAAAACTCTCCGGAGTGTCACACCACTTGCAGCGCAGCGGACAGCCCTTGAGGAAGATTTTCGTCCACCCCTTTAAATATTCCTGGTCGGATGTCTTTGCTATTTTAAAAATCGTTGCCTTTTCCAATGCACTCATCCTAACAGTTTGATATATTATTGTTTTATATTTTAATCCATCACTTACTGTTTTTCAACGGACTTTCGCCCAGAAAAAGGATTTCGACGATTTTCATAGGAGTTTCTAGTTTTGTTTCAACGGTTTTAACTTTTTTGGGTGTTCCATGAATAGAAAATTCACCCAGGTTCAAAGTTTCGTCATTTCTGTGGGAAGTTTAGGAATGTCCATTTTGTTCTTTATTTATCCAAAGGTATTTTTTAATTTTCCCAATTCCGTTTTCCCTTCAACCCAGTTTTCTACATACCCACAATCACAGCACACATAGCGGATAACAGGTATTTTCCCTATTAGCGTTACGGTTGTAGTGTAAATGTTGTTTCCACTGGCATATCGGTTAGGGTTGTCAGGAATACGGACAATATTTGTTGAACAGCACTTCGGGCATTTCCATGAATTTTTCATTTAGCACCTCTGACATTGAAAAAGCAAAACTGCAATTTCAAACAGTAATAGAATAATTAGAAGAAAGGTGATCCATGGAACTGTACCGACAATTCCTGCAAGCAACAGCATGGCTGCCGGAACAATGTACTTTCTCGGATGGTGCCAAAGGTCGCTTTCAATTTTCCAGCCCCGGATCGGGTAAAACCATTCCAGCAGTACAGAACAAACCGCGCTTTGCATGGCAAAGTAAACGGCGGTCAAAATCATAAGGCCGGTGACACCACCGATCTGGATTAGCCAACTGCAAAGAAAAATAATATCCGCAGCCAGGTTGCATAGGAAAATAAACAGGCAATAAGGTACACAAAACGCTCTTTTTTGACCCGGCAGGAAGCGGACAGCCTGCTCTAATGCTGGGTCACAGGAGAGCAAAATACAGATGGGAGTATTCAAAGAAAGAATAGCAAACCCAATCGGTACGACAAACAGGTTTTCCATCTGTCCGAATAAGACGGGCAGCACACAGGCAACACACCACATGGCCGCTGTATTCATGAGATAATTTTTGTGGGAGTTCAAGTACCGAAACAGATAACGCCACACAGAATAGTGTTTGGAACTTCTGACCGTTCGATTGTTTTTGCTTGTTTGGAGATAGAAAGAATATCCATCAGCTCTCTGTAAAAACAAAACCGCCAGTGAGCAGTTGACTATCATCATAGGAAGAAAGTAAGGTTCGTTCCATAGGAAGATAATTACAGCTATTACAGCAGCAGCCCATAGAACACCCACATACCGAACCTTTTTCAGCGAATAAACACAGACTGTCATAAGGATTGCATTGATCGTACAAAGGACACTCCCTAAGACTTCCATTCCGTTCCATACCGAAACGGCCAGCACCACTGCCAGAAGTCCCACCGTTTTTGTCAGAAGTGTATAGGCTCCCATAGCAGTCACATAGGAAAAAACAAACTCCCGTCCTTCAAAAGGGAGCATTAACATATTTTGCATATTGGCGGCATTATCCTCCGAAGAAAGAGCTTGCCACATCACACTGGCGGTAAAGGTGCTAACCATCAGATACAGAATAAATGGCGCAATCTGAATCTGAAAATCGGCAATATGCAGCCCCAAAAACACAATCAGATAGACAAGAAGTACTTTTTTCAGTCGCTCATATTTCGCGCCGAATAGTTTTTTTGCAAAAGCCTCAAACATCATCCTCATAGCGCAGGGCCTCCCGAATGTCTGCGGCATTGATTTGTCCGCTTTCAAAAGTCTGTTGGATATGACCATCTTCCAGAACGAATACCCGGTTAGAAGTCAATGTGATACTTTCCAAAATGTGAGAAGAGAATAGAACCGTCCCATATTCCTTATATCCAGCAATCAGTTGATACAAGTATTCCGTACTCTGGAAGTCCAGTCCATTGACCGGCTCATCCAGCAAAAGCAAATCTGGCTTTAACGCAAACGCTGTAATCAGAAACGCTTTTTTTCTGTTGCCGGTTGACAGGTCTTTTATCAGAACATCGGCATAGTCCTCAAAGTGAAACCCCTGTATGAGTACAGATATATCGGGCAGCTTTTTGCCATAAGCTGCAAAAACATAGGATAGGTATTCTCGGAATGTGAAATACTGAAAGGAATTATCCTCGGCAAATACGGTATAGCGGCAAGTCTTAAAATCTCTGTCCCGGAATTTTGTGGGGCGGCCATAAAACCAGACGCCCTCGGAACGAAAGGTATCGAGCAGACCGGACAGGACTTTCAAGAATGTTGTTTTCCCTGCTCCATTCAGACCGATCAGCCCCACTACTTCATGTTCAGCCAGTTCTAAAGAGAAGTCGGACAGCACCATTTTTTCTTTGCTGTACCATGTACTTAGATTTTTTATCGTTAAAAGAGGGCTTTCCATCTTACTTGCCTCCTTTGTTGTCCTTTTCCTTTTTCCATGTAGCATAAGCAGAGTACAGGAACACACCGCCGATAATGACATAGAGTGCAGTCATCTCCATGTTGCCGGACACTCCATTGACAACAGCAGCTACCAGCCAAATGATAGCCAAAATACCTCGAATATATACATGACGCATAACTTTTACCTCCTTGAATGCTCTTTGTTTGTTATGTCTATATCATATCCGAAAAAGGAAGCCTGTGCAGAAGTGTCCGCAATCGGTAGGTTTTTGACCGCGAGTAAATATCCACCGGCGAAGCCGCTGTGTGACCCCTTTCCCGATTTGCCGGACAAAAAAACAATCTACTGCGGCACATTAAAAAAGAGATGGATGATTACATTTGAATGAACAGCGCCCGGCATACTCTTTGAACTATCTGACGCCAAAGCAATACCGTGAGTCCTACTCCTCCGCTTTTAGTGTCTTATAGTTGAAATAGCTAAGTACTAAATTTGAAATCTCGTGTCCAATTTTGTTAACTACTGCACCCCCGGCACAGCCGGGGGGTATATACAAAAAAGCTGCAAAGCATTTTACACGCCTTGCAGCTTGAAAGCTATTGATTTATTCCATTGATACCCCTTGATAGGATAGCGTGGCAACCGCCCGAAACGTGTTGCCTGTGTAAGTAGTCTGTACCATCCCATCGTATTTCTCTGCTGCGGTCTGGGCACTTTTCAATCCCCATCCATGCAGCCCGCTTTCCTCTTTCGTCGTTTTCAGCAATCCGTTTTCTTTTATGGGTGGGGCTGAAAAACTGTTTTCAACCTTTATCACCAGCATTTGATTGATACGGCGAATAGTAAGCTGAATAAACCGCTGTTCCGGCTCCGATACTTGCCGGGCTGCTTCCAAAGCATTGTCCAGCAGATTTCCCAATATGGTACATAGGTCTGCGCTTCTGATATTGGTATGGCGGGGAAATTCAACCTGTATCTGCAACTGTATTCCGTGGCTTGTAGCTATGGCCGCTTTGCTGTTAATCAGATAGTCTACCGTTTCATCGCCTGTCAAGACGGTATCTGTCATTTCCTGAACCGGCTCTTGTAATTCGTCCAGATATTGTGCGGCTTCCTTATATTTCTCATGAAAGAGAAGCTGACGCAACGCCCCGATATGATTATGAAAATCATGGAACAATTTTGCGTTGATCGCATAGGCATGATTCAAAGTGGCATAGTCACGTTCCAACAATTCTGCCTGCTCAGATTTCAGCTTTGCAAGTTCCTTTTCTACTTCATATTGCCGGTTCATATTGAACACCAGAACAGACATCATCAGCACAACCGTCAAAATCGTCCACATATCCAATGTATCATCGGGAAGCGTAAGGGTTTTTTGCTCAGACAAGGTTATGAGTGCAAGAAAGCCTGCTATAACAATCGCCGAAGCAAAACGAAAAGCACCTTTTCCTATCATATCCCCATGTTTGGAGAGATAAAACACCAAAGCAATCAGCAACACATGAAGCAGCCAGACAGCGATCTGCCCGTTTCCCGTCCCATAATCAAGGAACGCTGGTGAATGAAACAGTACGCCCAACCATGCCGCAAAAAGAAATTGCCAAAAGGAAACAGCAATCTCATAGAAAATCCCTACAAACAGGCTCTTTCTGGTATTCGCCTGCTGAAATCGGCTGGCACAGACCGCAATCAAGACCGCTTCTAATGCCATGTGGTAAAAATCCGACAAATTTAGCAAGGAAAGCAGTACGGAAATGATAACCACACCAGCCAGCCCCGCTACAATACTTTTCTTCCCCGGTTTTTCGGCTGACAGCAGCCGAAAAATGACAATCAGGCAGACGGTAACGCGCACGCTTCCGGCTGCGATATTTGAAATTAAAATAAGCCACTGCGTCATATATGTGTCCCCCAATAGGTATTTATCTGCTCTTTAGCTTGCTGCAAATGAGAACGACTAATGGGGAGCGACACACCGTTTTTTAAGACAGCCATGCCATCTTTGATTTGCATAATGTGTATCATGTTGACAATACAACCCCGGTCAATATAAATAAATTCTTCTGCTCCCAGTTCTTCGTAAACCTGTTGCAGACTTTTCCGCACTTTGGATACCCCACTGGTGGCAGTAATGCTGGCGTTTTTTCCGTCACGCTCAATATAGTAAATCTCTTTGTAAGGTATTTTTTCAAGTCTGCTGTTCGTCTGGATCGTGTAGGATTTGCCATCTTCCAGTTCTATCAGTTTTATCGCGTCCAGTATGGCGGTGGGAAGCCTCTTGCCCGTATCGTCTTTTGGAACATATCGGAAAATAGACAGTTCAAAAGCATCTATGGCATATTCAATGTGGGAAGTTATGAATATAATCTTCACATTTGGCAGACACGGCTTGATTTTTTCTGCAAGTTCCATGCCAGTGCTGCCGGGCATTTCTATATCCAGCAGAATTAAGTCAAAGAAAAAGTTATCTTCGGTAATATCATAGAGCAGGTTATCGCTGGTGGTGTATGTCGCAATTTTCCCAACGCTCCCGCACTGTCTTAAACATTCTGCTGCAATTTTCGCATGGGATTGAACTGCGCTTTTTTCATCATCGCAAACCGCTATGTGCAGCATAGTATCACCTCCACAACGAATATTACACCGAAAAATTATCCCCGTCAATCTTCGGGCCAGCATGGCCAGAAGTGACAAAAATAACAGGGCGGCAAGTATCCTTACGTCTATGTAAACGGCTTCTATCTACGCCGCAACTGGGGCGGAGAGTTCGAAAATGTAGGATAAGGTAAGATAAATTGCGCAAATTGAAAAAGGGATAAAAAGAGACATGGTTT
>ERZ781272.963-NODE-963-length-13035-cov-4.929199_pt1 | contig 13035 bp, 17 predicted proteins | sample MGYA00375850_ERZ781272 | MGnify/ENA primary metagenome ERZ781272 (study PRJEB29790, sample SAMN06051246) | human gut metagenome | host: Homo sapiens | place: USA: Cincinnati, Ohio | collected 2013-06-21 | study: EMG produced TPA metagenomics assembly of the Gut...
ACACATCTCCTCGTATTTTCCCTTTACGAATTTCATTTGTTCTACAAATCGGAATCTGTCGAGTTCGTTACATAGATGAAATTTTACTAGCCCTCTCCATATAATTCCGTACGAATCAATCTCGCTGTTTCCATAAACTTTTCTGGATTTATTTCTTCTGCAAAAGCTTTATCCATTGTTTCAGCAATAATTCTTGCAATCTCCTCAACTGTGCAATTCTCTGAGATAACATCTGCAAACTTGTGTGAATAACTATCAAATTCATCATTTGGTGTACAACTAGCAAGTAATCCGTAATAATCAAACTCATCAATATATTTTTTAATTACATCAAATTTATTCATTCTAAGTCCTCTTCTAAAATTGGAAGTTATTACTTTCTGCATAATGTGTTTCCTAAAATGATAATTACCACGACATCAACCAAAATAATCCCCAATGCGATATACACAAAAAATGCGGGCAAAATATTTTCAAACAAGCCCATAGTTAATGCAAGAATTGCTATAATAGACATTCCAATTCCCATTGTTCTGCATAACTTCTTTTCTTCATATTTTTCCTTTTCTTCATTTGAAGCCGTATTATATCCAGAAATGAACCAGCTTCCATGTCCAGAAAGTAAAATAATAGAAAGTACAGCAAATATCGCAAAGACAATCCACACTATCCAATCAGAGCCTGTTGCTAAATCTGCTAATTTCATTTACATACTCCTCCTTAAATTCCATTTTCTTAATTTTATAAACTTGAATTTGTAATTACATTCCATACATATTGGCATTCTTTACAATCACTCTATCTCCTTTTTCTAATTGTTCCTTAGAAACTCCTCTTAACCCAAGTCCAACATGTTCTGTTTTATATCCACAACCATTTGATTTTCGTTCTTTTGTATGTATATCGATGGTAGTAATTATAGTCTCTAATACACCTCCATTTGTTTTATAAACACACGCATTTTCTCCTTCTCTACACATTCCTGTTGATATGTTTCCTGTGGCAACTGTTCCAACCCCCATAATTGTAAATACATCATCAATAATCAATTCAAAGTCTTCTTTTAAACATAATGGAACATCTAATCTGTTCATATACTCTTTTTCTCGCTCTTTTTGCTTTTACCAAATAATCCCATAGTGTTTCTCCTTTATAGCTTCCGATTTTAATGTTTCTATTATACCATAATGATACTATTATGAAAAAGGAAAAGAGTTCACCCACGATGTGGGCATCAATCAAACAAAGCCAATCCTTTACACAGGAAAGATACTGATGGACTACTGGTTTCTTATTTTCTTTATCATATATCTTTGTACATCTCATGCATCTATTATGATATTTTTTTCAAAATCTTTTTCTCATTTGTCTTAGAAAAATCACTTAACCGATAGGATCGGATCCGTGTCTTGACAATGATTGGAATTAACAAACCATTATTTACCAGCTTTGCACATCTATTAATAATCGTTTTGTTGGTTACACCAAGCATTTTGCTTACTTCAATTGGTGTAAACTCATATAATCGCTTTTTTAACAGAAAGGCTAAGAATTCCTTTTCTTTTGCATTTAAGTAAGACAGGCTTCCATCTAACTCATCGTTCTCGGATTCTTTTGATAATTCGTATACTTTTTTAGAATACAATACCATCATTCTCAAAAAATAATTGATCCAAATCTCTGGATGAGGAGGATTTTCTCTTCCCGAATAATACAATGCCGGTAATCCCATTTGCAGTGATGCATAATACTCATCTGGGTCATAGGCAAAATATTCTTCCAAAGAACCTATTCCATTAAAACCATAACCATAATAATCAAGGATATATCCTGACATTAATCTGGCGGTTCTTCCATTTCCATCTTCAAAAGGATGAATGGTAACCAATTGATAATGAACTATAGCAGCGATAATCAGCGGATGGTCATCTGTAGTATTTACATATTCAACAAGCTCTTCCAGTAAATCCGGAATATCAATGTACTCTGGTGGAATATATTCCGCTGCGCCTGTCTCGGAATCATATACTGCAAATAACATCCCTGGTGGCATAGGGCCTCTTAGGCCTATCTTTTCTTTTGAAGCACCTTTTTCAACCATTGCCTGCACTTCTAAAATCATTTCTTTTGAAAAACGTTCCTTCTTTTTCAGCTTTTCTTCTAAAAAATTTAAGGCCAAAAAGTAATTTCGCACTTCCTGTTCCGGTTTTAAAAAATGTTTGTGCGGGTCACTATCAATAGCTTCATTTGCCTGTTTTTCAGTCAATGGATTTCCTTCAATCTTATTAGAAGCATAGGAGCTTTTTTTCTTCGAGTTTTTTCTTAGCCTGTTTTTTGTAACAGGTGGCATTTCTATCGTACTTAGTGAAAAACGTTTTTCGTCTATTTCCGATATTCTTTTTAAAATTTCATTTGTCAGAGTAACTTTAATCACATGTTCCACCTCCATTTCATCCATATATTATATCGTTTTGCGAATTGTTTTTCCACTAAAATTACACTATTTTTTCACTATTTTTCATTACTTCATCGTCTTCGCCACGCTACTTTTCTTGCAAGGGATTTTTCCCTTGATCCTTTATTTATTATATTTGATGGTGCTTTTCGCCCCAAAATGATGAAAGTGGGGGCACTTTCTGCCCCCACTCTGGATATGTTGCTAAAATACTGTTTAGATTTATCATACAATTGGAATTTTACGGTCTATCAGACTTTTTATTTACAGTTGTACTTTCGTTTCATTTCTCGTCTTGCCTTAATCTTTCCTAAAAGTCCAGAAAGATACATTGCAAGGACTATTAACATACCACAATCTAACCCAAGACCTGCACCTGCTACTCTTTCATAGACACTTCCAGGTGTATCTAGTCCTGTAAATTCAATAATCACGAACGCAATCATTCCTATTATTGCAATAACCGTAAGTACAAATAACCTTCCTTTAATTTTTTGATTAATTGTCTCTGTATAATCAGATAATTTTAATACTGTTTCTTTTACTTCTTCATTCATATTCTCGCTTTTCCTTTCTCCATCAATGATTTCAGATATACTAACATCATAAAAATCAGCCAATTCAGCCAACAAACTAATATCAGGCATATTAGAACCTGTTTCCCATCTAGAAACCGTTCGGCCTGAAACTTTTATCTTTTCGGCAAGCTGTTCCTGTGTAATATCCTTTTCTTTCCTAAGTTCTTTTAAAAAACGTCCAATCTTTTTCTGATCCATACTGTTTTCTCCTTTCATTGACAGAGTAATATTATTCTACTAAACATAACACGACACAAAGCGAGAAAATGCCGTATTTACGCTATTGGACAAATCTGTCTAGTATTATTTATATTGGCTTTAGCCCCAAAAACTGGAAGTTATCTATACTGCGATAGGTTTTAGTCCGTTTTTTCTTATGTTTTCTAATTCTTCTGCCATTAAACACTGCGACTCATAAAGACGCAGATATTCTTTGGATACGTCTGAGTCAAAGATCAAAACATCATCCGAATTTATCGTGACATCGACACCACTGCGATACAGTTTTCCAATTGGATGCACGGACATATCCGCAACCCTTCCAAGCAAAATATTACTTGTCGGTGTGATATTTAATCTGATTTTATTATCTGCCAGAAAGCGGATCACGGATTCATCATCGGCTGCCGCGATACCATGTTGCACCTCATCAAGTTCTAATTCTTCTACTGCTGTTCTTACGTCTTTCGCAGTCCCCCATTCTCCAACGTGTGCTTTTAACCTTAATCCTTCTTTTCTTGCCCGACGATAAATTCCTTTAAAATTTTCGATCGGTTGTGCTAATTCGTCACCATACAGATCAATCGAATAAAAATTTTTATTTCCCCAAAAGTGAGATAAACATTCTTCTAAATAATCGATAGGACAATGTCTTGATAATCCGATTTGAAGCCTTAATTCTATATCAGGAGCTATTTCCTTTTGCGCACTTGTAAAAGCATCAACCAGCTCATCAATATCATTATGAAAAAATTCATTTAACCCCCAGACATCCTCACCAATTTCAAGCACAGTTACTCCGTCTTCTTTGGCCTGTTGAAAGGTGGCTTTGATTAAAAGTTTTCTCATCTCGGTGCTGTTAAAATCCTGACCAATGTATTTTTGACTCCATTGATCCATTTCCCCCATCGATGACAAAGAATTCTTTAATGGCTCGATTTTTTTACCGGCTACCTGATATAAGAAACTTCTGCTCCCACCAAGCACAAAATGATTGTGCAGGTCTGCCTTAGGATACTTTCTTAATTCTTCCAGATTTCTTTGCTTCAATGCATATGTAAAACGATTCATAATTCAATTCTCTCCTAGCTGTTTGATTTTCTCCACAAATTCTGATTTATTTCATTTTTCTCTCTAAATTCTGCCTTTTTTAATTCTGCAAACGTGAATTTTATTGCTATATCATTGTGTAATCTTTTTCACCGGTAGCTTCATCTATACCTTCGTGTTGTATTTTAAATCCTTCTCTTTGATAAAAATGTATTGCCCGCATGTTCTTCCTGTACACATTTAAACACAGCTTCACTTTTTTGCTTTTTATAAAATCCAGCAGGCGTTTTCCTATGCCCTGCGACTGCATCCCATCCGATACAAAAATGCCTTCCATATAATCACCGTTTAAGCCTACAAAACCTTGTATTCCCTGTTCATTTTCATATACATAAACTTCTGCATGTGGCAACATTTCTCTCACCAGATCACAATTACTTTTCCAGTATTGAGAGGGAACAAAAGAATGGGCTTTTATATTCGTATCCAGCCATATATCCATAACTCTATTGATATCTGCTTTCTGTAATGTTCTAATCATAATAATGGTTCTCCCTGACTTCCGGCTTTTGAATTCATCCAACTGGAAGTTAATAATTAATGCAAATCATCCTGGTCAATTATAAATTTCCTGCATTTATCACAATAAAAAACTTTTACGGTCATACTATCCGTTATTGATGTCAGTTTAATTTCTCTCACAAGTGGAGTGAAATTCAATCCCCGCAGTTTTTCATTCGTTCTGTAAATCAAAAGGCAAAAGGGAATTCGAATTCTTCTCCTACAGCAAAAGGAGATTCTCCGGATATTTCCGTGACTTTAAAACTTGCTCCATCCCATCCATCAATTTTGATAGTTCCTTTTACACTTCCGTCTTTTGATGTAAAAAACAATTCTCCATTTCCATGATCGACAAAGCTACCCTCGGTTTCCCCCTGTCTGTAAATAGAAATCACCGCTTCATCTTCGTCTTTCCAGTTCTGTCTGGTAATCAGAAAACTATATATATCACCGGTTCCCTGATTATCTACAAAGGTTCCATACTTTGTAGAAACTTCCGGCATAACAAAGTCTTCCCCTTTTATCTTTGCTAGTTCTCTTGCAAGAACATAAGCCCTTTTTTCTGTAATCTCCTCCAGAAAAGAACTCTCAAGAAGTGGATACATACTGCCATTTTCTTCTCTGGAACCAATACTTAATAAAGTTATTTCTTCTTTCATATTTATCCAGTTTCTCTGGTCCGCGAGCAGGTTTTCCTTCGTCTGCCGGTCCGCTGAGTTACTGAATCTACTCCAAAGATTATTTAATTCCGCATCCCATATTGTATAAAGCCATTGAGCCGCTATATTCATTTCCCCCTGCGTTTGTGCAGCCTCAGCTAATGGGGTATACTTTTGTGTAATCTTGTCAATATTCGTCAATTCTTCCTGCAGCGATGTGGAATTCAATACTACATTATCTACATCAGCCTTAATATCCTCGGAATAATCATAAGTAAAATCAATTTTCAGTCCATCACTCAATTGAAACTCATCCTTTTCACTGCTTGTAGAAATGGATTGTTCTTCCTCCGTGGGATTTTCGATTTCTGTATTTTCTTTATCGCATCCGATACAAATTCCCATGACTAACACTAATGTCAACATATAGATTGTTTTTCTCATATATATTTACACATCTCCTCGTATTTTCCCTTTACGAATTTCATTTGTTCTACAAATCGGAATTCGTATAACTCTAAAATCTGAAATCTTCACATTATTTATTACAATGTAAATAATGCTTTTTCGTAGTCCTTAACATAATATTTAATATTAGTTCTTCCTTTTTGTATTACAGTATGCCCCTCATTTTCAAGCATTTCCTTTTGTGCCTCAACTCCTCCGGGATACTTTGCGTTTAATTCCCCATTTGCTTTTAATGTTCTCCAATAAGGAGTTTTATCTTCTACTCGCTGGTAACTTGCCCATGCAACTATTGAAACAAAAATTCCAGCTGTGATAGGCTCTGTAAAATCAGCACCACTTTGCTTAGCAAAGTAGTCTCTTATTGTACCTACTGTAAGCAATTTACCACAAGGCACAAGTCGCATTACTTTGTCATAGTCGATAGGTGGAGCAAAATACATTTTATCTCCACCATATTTTTCAATGCTCTTTTCATCTGTTATTATTTGAACTTTAGGCATATCTTTGCTATCCATAAGCATTGCATTAAAATCTTTTTTATCTTCATTTGCCATAACGGTTCACCTCCAAGCAAATCATATCTCAATAAACACACTCATGCAATGAGACGATTTTATGTTTTCTCTCAAAAATCAAAGCTTTCTCTCTGTCAAACACACCAACTTACTGGAATTTAGGAATTTCTAATTTTATTAACATTCCGATTCATTAAGTGTCTGCCTAAATTTCTGTATAAAAATGCCTTTATCACAGACATTTCCTGATGATGTTCTTTTAGTAAATCATCTGGTGAATCATAGACTCCAAAATCCTGATTGATTCCTTCACTCTGAATATATGTATTATTTCTATCAAAATCAATAATCGGATTTTTAAAGTCTTTAACTGCCACACCATAACCACAAAATGCACCTGTACAATGGCTATTTTTCCTTTGCAACTTTCTCAAATATTCCATGTCAAGAATAAATGCCTCTAACTCATACCATTTATCTTCAAAATACACTTCAACCCAACTATGAAATACATTTTGAGGTGCATTTTTATACACAATTCCTGTCATTGCACCCTTTTGTAATTCTTTATCAATAGTAAATCCATGTACTCTGCAAGGAATATTACAAGCTCTTAATAATGCCATGAACAAAGTTCCTTTTGTATTGCACTGCCCATAACCATCTGCCAAAACTTTTGATGCAGAAATATTATCATCAATATTATATCCGAACAATATCTCGTCTCTTACAAAATTATAAATTGATTTTAATCGTTCAAATACTTCTATATCATTCCAGTTTCTTTCCTGTATTAATCGCTGTATGTTTTTACTTGAATAATCCAACATTTTTGTTTCTTTCAAATATTTTTCCATCATACATCTCCAAAATTTTCCTTTTTATGATTCTTCAAATTCAAATAATCACATGCTTTCAGACTCAACAGAAGCCTGAAATTTTTGCTTTATAGAAATCACTTATGCTGAAAAAAACTATAAACTCTTTGATTGAAATCCTTAGCTTCTTCGTAAGCAGCATGTCCTAAATCATCATACATAAAGATTTCACAACCAAGTTTTTTTGCAATTTCCAAAGAAGCCTCTCCACTTACCACTTTATCCTGCATACCTCCAATTACAAACACCGGACATTGAATTTTATCTAATTCGTCATATGCTTCACAACTAAGGCAAGCTTTTGCCAAGGCGATAAATCTTGATACATTCTTTGGTTTCTGCAAAACTGCTAATAAAGACATAAACGGTTTGTATCGTTTCACATAAATGTCAGAATACATCTTTTCAGCCATATCTGTAATCAGCCTTTTCATATTATTCTGTTCCGTAATATGAATCCAATCATTGACTGTCCTTTCGACGGTTTCATTATTTTTCGAAAGTGTTACTGCGAGGACTAACTGATTTACTAAATCTGGTCTGTCTATTGCAAGATATTGAGCAATCATACCGCCTTGTGATACACCAAAGATATCAGCATTTGTAATCTTTAATGTATCCATCGCCATTGCTATATCTGCTGCTAAGTCTCTTACTGTTATGCCATCACTAATATTTTCCCTGCGATCAAACAGATAAACTTTATAATCTCTTGCAAACATTCGATACATATAAGCCACTGAAAATGCTACACCTTTTATGCTACGGGTACTAAGACCTTGAATCAAAATCAAAGGCTTCTCACCTTTTCCAAAAGTAATATAATTCATCTGTATGTCCTGTATTTCTAACAGTTTTTCTTTTGCATTATAAAACATAGAATATTTACCTCAAAATCCCGATTTATTTAGCTCATTTTACCAAAAAAGGTAAGAGATAAAACGGTTCTAACAATAGATTTTCTTCCTTTCCTGCATCTTTTTGTGATATTAAATACGCCTTGCTAATATTCTGAGAAAATTTTCTGCAAAATTCCCTTATGGATTCATGTTTTCCGGATCCTGAGGACTTAACTTCAAATGCATTTATCTTACTTCCTTCCGAAATCAGGAAATCCACCTCATAATAATGCGTACTCCCTTTTTTTTCCCAGGTATGATAGTACAGTTCTCTCCCGGAGGCTGTAATCATTTGAGCAACCAGATTCTCATAAAGATATCCCAGATTTGCCGGTAATTTATCAGAAAGTAACTTCGCATAAATATCATTTTCCGCCACCGGACGGTCAATAAACATCAGTGTAACAAATAATCCTGTATCTGAAAGATATAACTTGTAACTGTCAAAATCTTTTGTGTCCGTCAGGCTGACCCTTGGATCGTTAGAATTATAGCATGGCAGAACCGTTTTTGAATCTATCAGCTCGTATAATAATTCTTCTGCTTTCGTGTTATTTCTTTTTCCGATTGCTGTGGTAATACGATATTTTCTTGCATCCTTTGCCAACTGTGCCGGAATCGCATGATATAATGCCGATATTCTCCCAGACGCATCAATTTTCTTAAAGTCTTCCTCATACAGAGATATGATCTGCCTTTTTACCATATCTATTTCCGAAAAGTTTTTTCCATTAACATAGGCTTCTACTGCCTGTGGCATCCCCCCTACTGCCATGTAAATTCTCAAATCTCTCATTAATTTACGGTTAGTTGCCTGTCCAATAGCTGCTCCGCTATCATAAATCTGCTGTAATAACCCATAATTATTGCCCGTGGCATCACAGAATTCTTCGTAATCCATGGGATATACTTCCAGCTTCATTTCCTCGGATGGAATCAGGATGTCCTTTACATTTTTCTTTATCGAGATCAAAGAGCCTGTTTCCAGATAGCTGTACCTGCCGTCATGTACAAGATGCTTTATTGCCTGTCTGGCCTTTGGAAACAACTGTACTTCGTCAAAAATAATGAGGGACTCGTGTTCATACAATGTGATTCCGGTTTCTGCCTGCAGCCTCAGGAAAAAAATATTCAAATTTCCTATATCATCAAAGCATTCCAGAATATTACTTGTTGTTTTGGAAAAATCTATTAAAATATAGGATCTATATTCATTTTTTGCAAAGGTCTCCGCAATAGTCGACTTGCCAACTCGCCTTGCGCCTTCCAACAATACCGCATATTTTTCTGAATATAGCTTTTTCCATTCCAATAATTTATCGTAGGCTTTTCTTTTAAAATACATAATTACCTCCACCAATATAAGTATGTTATATCACAAAATATGCATTCCTTCAATTTATATATTTTATATTATGTGCGTTTCTTCAATATTTATTGCAGTGGTTTTGTGCCTATATTCAAAAAATAGTGTGGTTGTGGTAAATAATTCCTTTTACATACATAAAAATGCCCAGATTAGATTTATAAATCCAATCTGAGCAATAACTTGCTATCTCTAATTTGATAAACTTGAAGTTGTTGTTTTATCACCAGTTCATCTTTCCTTCTTTAAATTGTGCTAATACAAAAGATTCTAGACTTTCAGCTTCAGGATACACTTCCAAGTTATCTAATCCCCAGTTGACAATCTCCCCAGTTTCATTATTCAAACAATACGCCAGCTCACCATCTCCTTCAATAACAATATATTTCTTTTCCAGACCATTTTTTCTAAAGCGGAGCGTGTCTTCAACAAATCGAGAATGTCCATTGCGACCACACGCCGCAATCTCCACACCATATCCAATCAGAACGCCATATTTCCGTATAAATATTTTCACTTCTTCCCTAAATACAATACTCAGCTGCTTTTCCAATTCAGATATTTTATCGTCTGTCCATCCACCAGTAACAAGAACTTCTTCCGGATTTTCTGCTATAAACTTATCCAAATCTTCAAACATCATATCTACCTCACAACTTCCAATTTTATCAATCACAATCAACATATAAAAAATGCTCTCCACAATGTAAGCACCTAAAAAGATATCCTTGCATTCCACCCTCATTATACATACATTCTTTTACATCTTTTATATCAAACCCATTCAAATTCTGATCATAGTTCTTTTCAATTTGACCATCTATCCCCATATCAACCAATTCTTTCCATCCAACGTATCCAACAAAAGCACAATAGTCATCACAATGTGCAATCCAATATTCTTGCTGCCAACCGAAATATCCCGGTGTCCGGTGAATTAATTCATCTAATTTGTCAGGATCAGAAACACGATCTGTACTTTCCGGATCCTGAAATTCTCCATCAAATTTTGAAGCAGCCATTCCGTTTGCAATGCAATTTGGGCATAAACATTCTATTCCTTCCTTTGCAGTATAAAATGGGTCGCTGTACCAAATATTTGTGCTTTCATTACAACAATCGCATTTTCTATATTCTCCCCGACTAAACGCTCCCGTCTTAATAGGATCCGGGTGATACTTAAATTCTGGAATTTTCATCTTAACCTTATCTCCTTCATGCTATCAAGTTATACAATTCTAAAAATTGGAATTACATATTTTTCTATATTTCTTTTCCATGAATATTTCACTATTAACTTAAATCACGAGTCGTATAGCCAAACTGATTGATTAGTCTTTGCAAATCGTGAAAATATGCCATATTTTTGTTATCAAAAATTCCTTTTTTACGAAACAAAATTTTAGTATGTGCGTATGTACTATACAATTCGATATATGGTGGTTTAGCGGTTACATCCCTTTCTCCGATACAGGTTCCACCACTGTTTGGATATTTTCGTTTAAAATTCAAGGCACATTCCCTGTATGTCAACCAATGAAAATCTTTAAATTTTATTCCATCTTCATCAATCGTAACAATATTATCGTAATCGACTTCATCAATCTCAAGATGGAAATAGTGATGTTTTGATTCAAAATACGCAATAGCTTCATCAGTACGTTCCAGAAAATATGCTGTTTGTTTCTCTGTCAAACTACATTCCCATGGGAAGTTATTAGCCATTCCTGTTTTCCCATACTGGTATGCTACCATACTATATTTTATTTCCGGTAATGTCCATTTTACAATCAAAAAGTCATTTTCCTCAAGCAATATTTCAGCATTTCCGGTTGATAATATTTGTTTTTTTACTATCTCAGTTTCATCTGTCATAAATAAAGTTCCTTTCCGAACAAACTACAATCCATTTTGGAAATGTATTTACGCAATTTTCCCACCTGTCACTCCCGATTTTTTAATTGGTTTTATCTATCATCCCAATTACTGACCTTCTCCTGCAAATAATCAGGAAGTTCTTTTATATCAATGCCTGTATCAATAAGAAAAACTCTTTGAAGATTCGCATGCCTGCTCAAATCAGGAAGACAAGTGACATCATCGAATTTTAAAAACTTCTGCATTGCCACAAGATAATCCATCACAAAATAATGAAATTCTCTATGTTCATCTGCATAACATCTGTCAAGCAAATCCCAGTCAATTATTTTTTTGCGTTTCTCAAATTTCAGAAAATCCTTGTAAATTGCTTTTCTTTTAGGTGTTGGTAAACCATAAAATGAAAACAAATTCCTCATATACGCCGCCATTTTTACAGCATTTTCATCATTTCTATTTGCTTCAAATTTTTCTTTTAGTTCAAGGTATTTATCCGTTTCCATTCCTTTCACACTTCCAAATCCCGATTTATTAATTGGTTTTATTATAGCATATATAAGCCTATTCACAATAAAGGTTCTAAAATAAGCCAGCAGGGATAATCCCAAACTGGCTATTATAAGTTACGGTATATGATCAGGCAAGTGCCTATAATAATGAAATTTGGCTTCTCCCAATAAGTTTTTCTGTGATCTCCTCCTTTCAAAGCGCAAAAAACACCTTAACCATGTTGGCTAAAGTGCTTAACTTTACATTCCCATTTCTTCTATCTCTTTTAGCATAAATTCTTCGAGTTTCTTCTTGTCAGGCAAATGTAACATATAAGTTGAAACAAATAATTGGTTATCCATTCCGGATAATGCATATTCTACCATCTGAGACCCCTTATCTGTACAAAGTAGTATTCCTACTGGAGGATTATCTCCCTCTATCATCTCATTTTTCTTATAATACCCTACATAAGCATTAAGCTGTCCTAAATCCTCATGTTTGAACTCATCATTCTTAAGTTCAATAATAACATTGCAATGTAAAAGCCGATTATAAAAAACAAGATCAATAAAATAATACTTATCATCTATTATAATTCTCTTTTGCCTTGCCTCAAAACAGAATCCCTCTCCAAGTTCTAACATAAATTCCTGCAAATGATCCATAAGAGCTTGTTCTAAATCAGATTCTGACACAGCATCCCTTGCATCAAGTCCCAAAAATTCAAATGTGAATGGATCTTTTATTGATAGCATTGTTCCATTTTCTTTATCAGCAGATTTTTTTAATAAAAGTTCTGGTTTTTTACTTATGCCAGCTCTTACATAAAGATTAGTTTTTATCTGTCTGCGAAGTTCTCTTACATTCCAGTTGCATTTCATACACTCTGTTTCGTAAAAAAATCGCTCAAATGCATCATTTAGCACCATAATCTCTCGAATATGTGAAAAAGACAAGTTATTAACTAAACCCCCATGCCTCGCTTTTGGCACCACCATAAATGAAACATGGTGGGCG
>ERZ781272.964-NODE-964-length-13026-cov-4.623314_pt1 | contig 13026 bp, 11 predicted proteins | sample MGYA00375850_ERZ781272 | MGnify/ENA primary metagenome ERZ781272 (study PRJEB29790, sample SAMN06051246) | human gut metagenome | host: Homo sapiens | place: USA: Cincinnati, Ohio | collected 2013-06-21 | study: EMG produced TPA metagenomics assembly of the Gut...
CGTTGGCAGGCGACAATAAGGAAATAACCTGCTTGTCGCCCTAACATAACGATTTTCTTTAACTGGCTAAGTAGGCTCACGCTTTCTTTTGTCCCCAGCATTTCAAAAAATGCCACATATTCATCAAAGATAAGAAAGCAGGGCGGTAAACCAAGATAGGCGTAGTTTTCGCCCGTCTTATAATTCGGGTGTCGCTTCATTTCCTCACTTCGCTGTACCATGCCCTCATAAAAGGAATTGACGCAATCTATCATTTCTTCTTTGGTGTGAAAAACGTTCGGCATGACCGTTGCCAAGTCTGCAAGGTCAGCGTTCTTCGGGTCTAAAACGTAAAGGATAGCGTCAGTATGCAGTAGGGCTTCAATGAGCGTTAGCAGAAAATAAGTTTTACCGCCACCCGTACCACCAGCAATCAAAGCGTGAGGGAGTGTGTCATATTCCCACACAAGATTTTTCATCAGCCTAAGACAGCCGTTTTCTGCCCGTACTTCATCAATGGTAATGCGGTTTGCTATCATGTCATAAAGTAGGGTGTATTCGATATAACCGTCATGTAAGGTTTTGTCGGTTAGCTCGCAATACAAGCCACTTTCCAATTTGTCCTCTAACCGTAAAAGCTGGTCTTGATATTTTCCTAACGTGATTTCACAGCGGATATGGAGTAGTCCTTTTTCCATTTGATAATAAATCTTTGGAAACCAGACGATTTTTTCTCTGGATCTGCTTTGCAGGTCAGTAAAAAAATCGCTGTCTTGTACGGTGTCGGCTTCATACCACTTATTTTCCAGTATCATTCGTGCCAGTTTTTGACGGTGCAGGAGCTTCTTGAAACTGTCGTAACAAAAGCGGTAATATAGAAAAGCGACCAATGCACAAACACCAGTCGCTATCAGTATGGTTATGAAATTGTAAGGGGAAAGCGTCAAGCCGTTCTCTAACAAGCTGAAATGCTCCCAATCGGTACGCATGAGCTGTTTTATATTCAATAGCAATAGAACCGCCACGAATACAAACAGAAGCGTCCCTATGGAAAAGTGATAGACAAGGTGCTTGTCGCTGGCTCTGATACGGTGTCCTTTATTCCAAATCATACGCATAAATCAATCACTCCTTTCTGGGTATGAAAAAAGGACTTATGATGAATTATCAGTCTAAGTCCTTTTCAATCCATTTGAAATATAGAAAATATCATTTCAAATCATTATCATTTTTTACATATTCCAAAATATCTCCGGGTTGGCAATCTAATGCTTCACAAATTGCATTCAACGTGGAAAAACGTATTGCACTCACTTTTCCTGTTTTTATTTTGGATAAATTGATATTTGCAATTCCAACCTGCTCCGCTAAATCTTTCAAGCTAATTTTTCTATCTGCCATTACCCTATCCAATCTTAATATAATAGCCATAACTTCTACTCCTACAATGTTTCGTCAATTTCTTTTTGTAAACTGCAACCATATTTGAATATCAACGTAATACTTCTAAAAATTAAAACTACAAATATTCCCTCAATAATTGATAAAAAGCTAATATGGTAGTATGGATACAAAGGACAAACCATTGAAACAAATGTAAAAACAGCAATTATATTGATACATTTTGTGGTATTAGCAGTAAATGGAGACTCCTGCTTTGATATACAGTAAAATAATTTTTTTGAATACCTAATAGCCAGAAATATACAACTGCATTTTATGATAAAGCAAACTAATAAAACAACCCATTCGCTAAACACTAATTCCATTTCTGCATTTATCATTTGTTTTGCTAAATATCCAGGACGCATAATCTGGCTTAATAATGTACCACCTAAAAGCAGTACAGCTCCAATATCCACAATAATTGCAATTATACTGGCAACATTGAAGATAACGGATATAAAATGTGTTGACTTTTTTAATGTATTCTCGTTCATAATACATATCTCCTTTCTGATTATGCCATGATTATATATCTCAGATATATGTTTGTCAACCATAAATATACGATAAACATATATTTATATATCTTTTGAATGAATACAGAGAATAAATATATGAAAGTATAAAAATAATTAGCTTTAAAAATAACTATTTTGTATGTATAGGTATAAAATTATCGCTTTCTTTATGAAAATCTATTCAGCAATCCTATTTCTTCGGCTGTCCTTGCGGTGTATGGTTCTGTGGACTGCCTGCGTTCTGATTTCCTTTATTCTTCAATACAATATCCTCTGCCTTTACATACCAGTCCACATCTGCACCCGTATAGGTCTTTCTTGAAACCGTATCGGCTACGGGACTGACAAGTTCCACAACTGCATTGTACGGAAATTCCCTTAACGGTACTTCTGGCGGTACAGACACGGGGATAATTCCACCATGCAGACTGCACTTCAAATCATAGATACGCTTTTTAAGCTGGGTACTCGGTGTCCCGTCCTTATTCTGTAAGAACACATCACGCACCGCTGTAAATTTTAATTCTCCAAATGTTTTCTCTTTGTCAATGACAAACCCGTTTGATAATCTCATAAATTCTTCACTCCTTTACTTTTCTTCAACTGCTACAATATCATCAGCAAGCAACACATAATCGGTATGTCCCATATCCCCGATTGCGTAACCTCTGCCGTATAACTTCGGATTGACAAGTTTTACTTTCTGTTCATACTTAAAATGCTTTTCGCCAGCCTGCACGGGAATTTCCACCACAACATTTTCGCCTTTCTGTACGTCAGAATAAAGATTATAGCTTCTTCTAGTTAAGACCCTTCGGTTATTTTTATCTTTTTCAAAGACTGGCTCGCTTTCGCCTGCAAATTCAAGAGTTCCAAAAGACTGTGCCATATCTGGCACGACATATTTCATTTCCATATTGTTTTACCTCGTTTCTTTCTATATTTGATAAGTTAATTACAATCAATTTCTTATTCTGGCGGTTAGGAAAGTACCAGCAATCCCCCAGATAGTAAAGGGTAAATAAATGCTTCGCACCCTTGACTATCCGTGTGCTTGCAGGTTGTTGGCAGACAAGCCAGAATAAGTAAACGTCTGCCATTTAGTGCTTTGGCGGAGAACGTGATTTTTCTTTCATCATATCGTTACCGCCTTATGAATGTTTCATTTTACGGCGTTTCCAGAACCATGTTCCAGCAAGTCCACCACCAGAAGTAAGCAACATTACAAGAAATGCCATAAGGTTTGTGTTGTCGCCCGTTTTGGGACTGTCGCTAGGCTTGTTTGGCTTCTCTGGTGTCTGTGGTGTTTCGGGTTTCTCTGGGACTTCTGGTTTTTCCTTAAAGATAATCGTCTGTCCCTCGTCCGTGATGTCCTTATGTTCGGTAACTTTCTTCGGTTCGTCTGGATTGCTTAAATCGTATAATTCCTCAAAAGTTACAAGCTGTTTGCCGTCAAGGGAAGTAGCGTCAAAGGTAAAGACAACTTCCACTTTCATAGTTTCACTGTCAGCGGTAAACGTATAATCGCTTTCCACACGTTTTCCATTGATAAGAAGTTCTGCATTTTCTTCTTTCAACATCTGCCAGCCTACAAGTTTGTACTGTGTACCGACTTCCAAGCCCTCTAAGGTTACAGTATCAATGATTGTTACCTTTTTTCCTGCTTCAAGCTCTTTGTTGCCGTCCTTATCGGTAGCAGTCGTATGAATTTTGATGATACGCTCTGTGATAAGTACCGTCTGTCCGTCGTCCTCAATGTCTTTGTGTTCCGCAACTTTTACGGGTTCGTCTGGATTGCTCAAATCGTATAATTCCTCGAATGTTACCAGATTTTTACCGCCAAGCTCGGACGCATTGAATGTATAGGCAATTTCCACTTTCATTTCTTCATCATCAGCGACAAAGGTATAATCGTTTTCAACACGTTTCCCGTCAATGATAAGCTCGGCGTTTTCTTCCTTTAACATCTGCCAGCCTTTGAGCTGATATTTTGTGCCTTTTGTAAGTCCGTCCAATTTGACAGTATCAACAATCGTAACCTCTTTTCCTGCAAGGATAGCCTTTTCTCCGTCTTTGCTGGTCGCTGTGGTATGGATAGAGATTTCTTTTTCGTATTCATCAGTCAAAGTTCCTAAATCAATCACAAGATTATTTCTTGATACCACGATTTCAAAAGGTGGGATAAGTTTAAAGCCTTTGTTACTATCAGAGCGTAATTCTTCAATGATGTAGGTATCATGAGGTAACGCACCCTTGCTGTCGTCTGGTTCAGAAGTTCCAAACCACACACCGTCCTTACTGGTCTTTCCTGCGTTGGTATTATGCTTATGAGAAGCCCAGTCAGAAGAAGTGGAGAACTGCCCGTTATCATCAGTTACCACAACATGACTTTCGCCCGTTGTCTTGCTTGTGATCCTAAAGGGAACATCAGCAAGACGCTTGTGTGTGCCTGCACCGATTTTTACACCCTCAATATCTCCACGCTTAATCTGATTGTAGATAGAATGGGCTTCGTCGGTTAAGTCCACAATTTTACCATTTTCTGTGATTGCAAAATCAATCGGCTTTGCACCGTCAGTTAAGTAACCGTCGGGAGCTTCACTCTCAACGATACGGAATTTTCCATAAGGTAAGAGGTCAGAAGAAGTAGAAGCTACACCCTCAATATCGGTACGAATTGTCTTTACCACTTCATTTTTCTTGTATGACTTGCCCTCAACCAATACCACATTATCATTTAAGGAAATGATGTCAAAAGCAGTATCTTTTAAAGTGGCACTTCCTTGTGGCTTTGTATCGCCCGTTTCTAAATCTCGTTTCTGAATTTTCACACCGCCACGGATAACCTTGTCTGATACAGAAAACTGGTTACTTCCAGTTAATACGGCAAGGTCGCCGTCCTCGGTAATCTGTGTTACATATAAGCCCTTAATCTGTTCGGACTTATCGCCAGCCTGCATATACGCACCCTCTAACAAGTAACCATTTGGAGCTTTTGTTTCCTCAACGGTTAGTGTTCCTAAAGGAAGAACGGCTTTACCGTCCTGCATATAGAAGCTGTCGCCAGATACCTTGTAAGCGTCCGCTAATTTTGTGATGTAGTGGGTTGTCCCATTGCCGTCTGTTTCAGCGATTGTCTTTGTAACCCATGTTCTTGTAGCTTCGGCAGGGAGATTGTCTTTGTTATAGAAGCCTGCATAATATTTCCATGTAAACTCTGCTCCCTCTAAAGAAGCGCTCCCTTGTGGGTTGGCTTTCTGTGTTTCCATATCAATTTTGAAAAGTTCAATCAAAGTGTCTGTAACTTTTGGTGTATCTGATACTTTCAAAGTTGCTGTTTTTCCAGCTTCAACTTTTAAGGAATATACTGTTGTATCAATCTTAAACCCTAAAGGTGCAGACAATTCTTTGATATACACGGTAGTAGCTTTGACCTCTGCAACCTCTGTATTTCCATTGTCGTCAGTCGTAAGGGTGGCAAGTTGTTTCGTGCAGTCCTTATCAGAAAAGACACCGTATGTCGCACCTGCAATAGAGTAATTCCCGTTACCGTCTGTAATGCTGGTATTACTGGAAATCTTTTGCAGTTTCGCATTTCCGACATTGAGCTTCGCCCAGAATTGTCCTAATTCCTGCCCCTCGCCAGAGTAGATATAACCGCCACATTCATAGCGTCCTTTATTTTCTTTGACAAAGGCTTTTGCACCAGAGAAAACTTCGTCCTGCGTAGCCTTTGGAATTTCATCATAAGAAGCTCGCACGTTATCGCATTGCCAGCCAAGATGTACGCTCAATCTCTGCCAGACAACGCATTGTTCCAACAGATAAACTTGTTTGTAATTCAATTCTTTGTGAGCTTCGCCATACTGTTTGACATACTCTAAGGATAACGCCACATCTGAAATCTGGTCGGCACTCATACGGGTGCTTGCGTCAGCTCTGGTCTTGTAGCCATTCTTAAAAGCTGTATTGATGTCGATACAATAGGCAGTTTCGCCCTCAACTTTCATATAGCCCTCATTGAATGTAGAACCGATAGAACCGTCATTCATTACTTTTTCAATGATACCGACACGCTCTGCACTTTCCGTCCAGTATTGCTTACTCTCTGCATGAACGGGTGTACTCGGTAAAGCAGTAACGACAGTCGCAAGAGCTAAGAAGCCCGTACACAATCGTTTTAATATCTTTTTCATAAATCTAATGCTCCTTTCATTTTGGGTATAAAAATAGACGCTCATTTCTGAACGCCTACATTAAAAAGGGATACTTTTTTAACAAGTACCCCTAAAGTTTAGTATTTAATTGTTTGTGTTCCCACACTCTATATCAACTACTACCGAAACATTGATATAGTTTTTTATCTCTTTATTTCTGATTTTATCGCCCTCGCTCGTAAAGACGATATGCTTGAAAAAGTGCCTAAAATTAAGGATTTCTACATAGTTCGTCTTTGTAGCAACACACAAGTCTCTACATGTGTGGTACGCGGAAACAAATCAACCGGACGGCCTTTGACAAACCGATATCCATTTTTGGACAATCTTGCGATGTCCCGTGCCAACGTCGAGGAGTTACAGGAGATATAGACCAGCCGCTTCGGCCCCATCTTCACAATGGCATCCAGAGTGTTTACATCACAGCCCTTGCGCGGCGGGTCGACAATGACGACGTCCGGGCGTTCCCTCTGCATTGCGAGTGTCTGAGCCGCTTTTCCTGCATCCGCACACAAAAAAATGGCGTTATCAATCTGATTGCGTTTCGCATTGTTTTTCGCGTCCTCCACCGCCTGTCCTACTACTTCCACACCAATTAGCCTGTGAACCATTTTTGCCATTGTAAGGCCGATCGTGCCGGTTCCACAGTACAGGTCAAGCAGAGTATCCGTTTTGTCCGGTTTTGCGTATTCGGCCGCAAGCTGATACATCCGCTCGGCCGCGTCCCGGTTGACCTGATAAAATGCATGGGGAGAAATCCGGATGCGAATCCCACAGATTTCATCTTCAATATAATCTGTACCGAACAGGGTAAGATAGCTCTGGCCCAGAATCACATTCGTGTTTTTTTGATTGACATTGATTACGATAGAACAGATTGATGGTTCTGCCGCGATCAGGTTCGAGCACAGCTCCTGTACATGGGGAAGACGGCTCGCTGTGGCGACGATGCACACCATTGTTTGTCCGGTTTTTTGTGCAGTACGCAGATAAAGATGGCGCAGCAGGCCGGTTCCGGTTTTTTCATCATACGCACTGACCTTATACTTTTCGGCCCAGTTGCGGACCACATCGCACAGTGCGGAGAAAAATTCCGGCTGGAGCCTGCAATCGGAACAATCGATAATCCGATGGCTGCGCTTGGCATAAAAGCCCACGATCATCTTCCCGTTTTCATCGAGTCCAATGGGATACTGCGCCTTGTTGCGGTAACGTTCCTCCCCACAGGATACAATTGGTTCTAAAGGGATGGTTACCGAGGCAATTTTTTTCAGATTTTGCTCCACGAGCTGCTGTTTATAACGCAGCTCTTCTTCATAATGGATATGCCGCCAGCTGCACCCGCCGCACTTTTTGAAAACAGGGCAATCATCCTCTGCACGCAAAGACGATGCTTCGAGCAGCTTTTCGACCCTGCCGTATCCAAAGCTTTTATTCACTTTCACAACGCGGCAGAGTATTTTATCCCCGGGCGCAGTCATCGGTACAAAGAGGACAAAATCCTCATACCGTCCCACTCCGTTTCCTTCGTGGGACATGCCGGTGATATTCAGCTCCACAATCTCATTTTTCTGAAGTTGTCTTGTCATCACTTTCCCCTTATTCTTCTTTCCAGACCGATTTTTCGCAATACACTGATACAAAAACAGTATATCACAGCTAAGGGGCAAATGAAAATAGAATCCCAATTTTCATCTATGTTCAAACCACCCGAGCCTTGATTCCACAAAAAAGAGGATGTCCCGCGACCGGACGTCCTCTTTTTCTTATTTATCCTGAAAACAATCATAAATGGCCCGCAGCGCATTCTCAAATTCCTCGTCATCCACGCCGACAACAATATTGATTTCATTGCTTCCCTGCGCAATCATCCGAACATTGATGTTCTGCGCGCCCAAAGCGCCAAACAGACGGCCTGCAATTCCCGGCGTACAGGCCATATTGCGGCCAACGGTAGAAATCAGGGCGATATGGTCATAGACTTTGACCAGATCCGGTGCGCAGCTGCTCTTGATATTGGCAATGATATCATACAGATGCACCTGTACATCTTCACTGGGAACCACGACGGAAACACTGTCAATCCCGCTTGGTATGTGCTCAATACTGATTCCATAGTCCTCAAACGCCTGCAAAACCTTCCGGACGGTGCCAATTTCCTCCGCCATATGGTTTTTATGTACGGCTACCATGGTAAATCCCTTTTTCCCGGCAATTCCGGTAATCAGATGATGATCATCCTTTCCCCATGACGGGATGATCACTGTTCCGGGATTATCCGGCTCATTGGTATTGCGGATATTGATGGGGATGTTTTTGTCCTTGACCGGGAAAATGGCCTCCTCATGCAGGACGTTGGCTCCCATATAGGACAGCTCCCGCAGCTCCTGATAAGTGATGCGGCGAATCCGGCGCGGATGTTCTACAATCCGCGGATCTGCCATTAGGATTCCGGAAACATCCGTCCAATTTTCATACACCCGTGCATCAATCAAATTCGCAATAACCGATCCCGTAATATCCGAACCGCCGCGCGAAAACACCCGAACCGTTTTGTCGGGCATCGCGCCATAAAATCCGGGGATTACCATACGGTCATGCTCTTTCCACTGTTCAGCAAAAGCTTCCCGGGTTTTTTCCATATCTATCTGCCCGTCATAGCAAAAATGAATGATATCTTGTGCATCGACAAAATCATAACCCAAATACTCTGCCATCAACCGCGCGGTTAAATACTCTCCACGGGATACCAGATAATCAATACTTACCGATTTATTCAGCCGGGATCGAATTTCCGCAAAGTCCCGGTTCAAATCATAACTCAGCCCCAGCTCCTGTTTAATCTCCCGATACCGTTCCTCCACAAGAGAAAAAATACTTTCACAGGAAACGGAATATTTAATGTGGGCATAACACAGGTATAGCAAATCCGTTACTTTATTGTCATCCCCGCAGCGTTTCCCCGCCGCACTGACAACAACAAACCGCCTGGAATCATCCGCCTCAATAATTTTCTTTATCTTCCGGTACTGTTCCGCGCTTGCCACAGACGAACCGCCGAACTTTGCTATCTTTACCATAATGTTCCCCTCGCAAATTCTCGCTCTGCTTTAGTTACCGCAACATTTGTCCCACCGTATAGGACAAGGGCATTGTATCATATCCCCTATCTGAATTCAATCTGGCGACTAAAGTTTCATAAATGTTTTTCCTAAGATAAATCCTTTTCAACCTAAATTGATACGGCCTGATTCTATTTTATTCCCGCTTTTTTCCGTACATTCGGGCTGTATACTATTCATAAGAAAAAAGATTTCCCGCTTTTAAAACAGGAAAGCTTTTTCTCAGTCTATAAAACGCCTGCGCGCCGTGCCGGGCGTTTATAATGGTTGGATTTCCCCTGATTCAATTCCAAGCACTCCACAAACCAAAAACAACAGCATCCGCTTCCCGGAAGTCCCAAGAGGAACAGGCCATCCGGTGGTGGAAGCGATGAGGGTTGCTTGAAAAAACTGGAAGGAAGCGCTAGCAGTCCGGACAGGAAAGAACCCTGGCGATTTAAAAAACAGGTGGGGGAAATTTGTAAGGTCTTCCATGACAGAAAAAGCGGTCCGGATACACCCGGCGCCGCTTGAATCCGTTTGTAATACACCGCATCAGAAGAGTTGGACAAATCTTTTCCTACCAGGGTTTGACGGTTCCGACAATCCCCGAAATGCTGCCGATGGCACGGGAATCAAGATAGCCGCTGATTCCTTCCACCAGTTTGCCAGGCAAAAACGGATCGGAGAAGAGCGCCGCGCCGACCTGAACTGCGTCCGCACCCGCCATCATCATCTCAATGACGTCCTGCCACTTTGCAATGCCGCCCATGCCAATCACCGGGATGCTCACCGCATTTTTCACCTGCCATACCATCCGCACGGCAACCGGGAAAACAGCCGGACCGGACAGTCCGCCCACATTGTTGTGCAGAATCGGGCGGCCGGTATGAATGTCGATGCGCATACCAAGCAGGGTGTTGATCAGGGAGACTGCGTCCGCGCCCTCCGCTTCCACGGCCTTTGCAATGGTGGCGATATCCGTTACGTTCGGGGAGAGTTTGATGACAAGCGGTTTTTTTGTGTATTTGCGCACCGCTTTGGTGACAGCTGCCGCACTCTCACAGGAGGTACCGAACGCAGCGCCGCCCGCCTTGACATTCGGACAGGAGATATTGACCTCAATCATGTCAACGTCCTCGCCGCTCAGGCGCTCGACGATTTTACAGTAATCCTCCAAAGTACTGCCCGCGATATTGGAAATGATCACCACATCTGATTTTCTCAGGTGCGGGATTTCATGCTCGATAAAAGCTTCCACTCCCGGATTTTGCAGTCCGACGCTGTTGAGCATCCCCGACGGAGTCTCCGCAATGCGGGGAGGCGGGTTGCCTGCGCGCTCTTCCAGAGTCGTTCCCTTTGTGGAGATTCCTCCAAGGGTGGAAAGCGGGTACATCTGCTCATATTCCCTGCCAAAGCCGAATGTCCCCGACGCGGCGATGATGGGGTTTTTAAAATTCACTCCGCAGAGTTTGACCGATATATCTGCCATTAAAATACAACCTCCTCCGCCTCGAACACCGGGCCGTCTTTACACACATGGGAATAGGTCTCGCTTCCGTCCGGGCGTTTTGTTTTGCACGCGCAGACAAGGCATGCTCCAATGCCGCAGCCCATCCGTTCCTCCAAGGAAACCTGGCAGCGGATCCCATATCCCGCCGCCATCTGCGCGACAGCTTTTAACATCGGCTTCGGGCCGCAGGCATAGATGATATCCGGCTTGTCCGCTTTCAGTTCCTCTTTCAGAATATCCGTGACAAAGCCATGGGTTCCCCGGGTGCCATCGTCTGTGGCGAGCAGTGTTTTTGCACCGGTACGCCGATAATCCTCTTCCAGAATCACGGCATTCGCACTGCGAAAGCCGATAATCGCCGTGGCGTTTTGGCCATAGTATTTTGCCCCTTCCATCAGCGGAGGCGTTCCGATCCCTCCGCCGATGACAATCGCCCTGCTGTTTTTATCAAGCGGGGCAAAGCCCTTTCCAAGCGGCCCCATGATATCGATGAGATCGCCCTCATGCAGCTTGGAAAGCTCCTTGGTGCCCTCCCCGCGCACTTCATAGCCCAGACGGATCGTTCCCCGCTCCGGGTCGGCCTCGCAGATGGAAATCGGACGGCGCAGAAAAAAGCCCTCCGCCTTGATGTGGACAAACTGCCCCCACTGTGCCTCGCGCGCAATTTCCGGACAGAGCACGGTGATGTCATAAATTTCTTTTGCGCTTGCCGTTTTGCTCAGGATTGGATAAAGACCCTGTGTGTAACCCATAGTAATCCTCCCTTTTATTCGTCGATTGCAAACAGGCGGCCTTCCAGCATCAGAAGGCGCTGTTTCGTTTTCCTGCCTTCGTAAAAAGAATATCCTCCGATACTGCCGTCCGCAGAAATGACCCGATGGCAGGGGATGATAATTGCCAGGTAATTGTGCTTGACCGCGACCCCTACCGCGCGGTACGCCCTTGTCCCGAGTGCGAGAGCAATATCCCGGTAGGAAGCCACCATGCCATAGGGAATCTTGGCAACCTCCTCAAGCGCGCGTTTGCAAAACGGAGAGGCATACAGGGTATAGGGAATCGTAAACTCCCGACGCTGCCCTGCAAAATATTCGTCTAGCTGGCGTTTGACCTGTAGCGCCGGCGGATAGGAATCATCCCCCACGATGGTATAACGCTTCACAAAGCGGTCGAGCAGGGGCTGTGCATCCAACAGAGGATTTTTATGCCGGGAAAGGCAGATAAGCCTCCCATCCTCAAAAAAGGAGGTAAACGGACCCCAGTCCGTTTCAAAATCCGTGACACGAATCTCTTTCACGCCCTCGCATTCCCCTTTCCATTTCAAACCGTCCTCAAAGCTCATCACAAAGCCCCTGCCATACAAAGGCGAAGCAGGAGGCTCTTTCCTAATTAGGCTAGGACTATTTTACAATACCTGTGGCAAAATGTCCATCGCTTCTTGTACCTGCGGCATCTTCTCCCCCTCTTCTTTTTTCGAAAGGAAAAGAATGGATATTCCTTTTAAAATGTGGTATACTTAAAGTGGCATAAAAGTAACCCGGAGAATTATTTTCTTTAAAAGTTGCTCATATCCAGGCAACTTTTCCTCCGTTTGCAGGAGTAAGTGAAGGGCTTTTTCTATTCCAAAGAAGAACACCCTATCTTACAAAAGCAGGAGGAAAAAATGACACAGGAAAATTATGAGTACCGTACCAGCGAACGGATGCTGAGGCGGCAGTTCGAGGGCAGTGGGATATGGCGCATCCCGCTTATCCCAAAGGCGGAGTTTGAGCCGGGGGAATTTGAAGACCTGCGCGTGATAGGATTTGACCGGACGAAGTGGGACGACACCGTCCATCTCGGGAGGATGGTACACTTTTTCCTCTACGATTACAAATTCGAGCGGGTATGGAACAAGCCGGATCACGACCTGGAAAAGCTCAAGCGCTACCGCGCCGTGTTTTCGCCGGATTTCAGCATGTACCTGGAAATGAACCCGGTCATGCAGCTCTACAACACCTTCCGCAACCGCTGGTGCGGGGCGAATTTTGCCGCGCATGGGATGCGGGTTATCCCGACGGTGAGCTGGGGAGACGAGAACACCTTTGATTTCTGCTTTGAGGGAATCGAAAAGGGCGGCACCGTCGCCGTCTCCACCTACATGGTATCCGCACATGACGGGCGCGCCGACCAGAAGGATTTCTTTCTCAAAGGCTACGATGAAATGCTCCGGCGCATTGAACCGGAGCGGATTTTGTGCTACAACACGCCTTTCC
>ERZ781272.965-NODE-965-length-12995-cov-4.361515_pt1 | contig 12995 bp, 12 predicted proteins | sample MGYA00375850_ERZ781272 | MGnify/ENA primary metagenome ERZ781272 (study PRJEB29790, sample SAMN06051246) | human gut metagenome | host: Homo sapiens | place: USA: Cincinnati, Ohio | collected 2013-06-21 | study: EMG produced TPA metagenomics assembly of the Gut...
CGGTCATACATTCTCAGGCACCCACTCGACAGGCTGGTGCTAAACTGTAACTGCTTGTCCTGAAAAGTGAAAATCTGGGCGCTTCCTCCTCCGACATCGCAGCCAATCCCCTTTTCCAGCTTTTTCGGATAGGTAAGACCCAAAAAATCGCATTCTGCTTCCTGTTCCCCGCTCATTAATTCCACGGTGATTCCAGTTTTCTCTGCGATGACGGCAAGTACCTCGCCGGAATTGTCGATGTTGCGCAGGGAGGCGGTCGCAAAGCAATGTAGTTCTTTGCATCGCAGCAGCTCTGACAGTTTTGCCATACGGCCCAGTACATCGATCAGCCGGTCAATTCCCTCCTGAATTAGTACGCCCTTTTCAATAAAGCTGATAATTCCGATAAATTCCTTTTCATTGACCAGCTGAACATACTGCTTTTTTGAAATATCATAGGCAACAAACCGAATGGTGTTAGAGCCTAAATCTATCATACCATATCGCAATTATATCCCGTCCTTTTATGTTCTGAAAGCAAGTTTCGGTAAATTTTCCAGAACTCTTCCTAAAATGTAATCCAAATTTTCAACTACATTATATCGATTTTTCCTACTTGATGCAAGCAATGTCTTCCATTGTGTTGAAATTGCGCTTTTCATTCTTTTTCCAGTGCGGTATAATCACTACAGAACAGGAAACTCTCACTATCTTTCCTTTTAGCCTCGCTTGGTTTTGATTGTTCTGCATAGTGACAGCAAAAATCATTTACCCAAACCATACAGCGTAAGGAATGAAACCCGTGAGAAAAACAGGAGGAGTCATCCATGAAATATCCTATTATGCGCTGTCAAACCCCTGAGGGAGAAGGAAAACCTTTTTCCATCGAAAGTTATCCCTGGGGCAAGGAGTATTGTCCCAAGACTGCCGGCAGCTTGATTCTGGTCGAGGGGACGGGCTTTTTACTTCAAATGCAGTGTGAAGAGTCAAACCCTACCGCTAGGTATCGCCTGGACTCTGACCCGGTTCATAAAGACAGCTGTATGGAGGCTTTTGTGGATTTCTTTCCGGAGCTGCCCAAAGGCTATATCAACTTTGAAATTAACGCACTTGGCGCAATGAAGTGCAGCATCGGCCCGCAGAGAAATTCTCCGGAACACCCGCGCTTGTATTTTGAACGTGAGGGAATCCAGGTTCCAAGACCAATCGTTCATCTATCCGAAAACAGTTGGGAAATTATCCTACTGATTCCCCTTTCCTTTTTAAAGACTGCTTATGGAAGGGATGACTTCGTCCCTGGTCAAATTCTAAGGGGAAATTTCCACAAATGCGGGGAGGAAACTCCGGTAGAACACTTTGGTACCCTGTTTCCGATCAATTCCCCATTCCCGGATTTCCACCGTCCGGACTGTTTTGGAACCCTTGTGATTCAATAATAAATAGCCCTCCCACAAAATTGATATTTGTGTATAGCCTGCTGGTAATGGACATATGATTCGACGGCGAAACATCGGACAGAAAATTTCATAGGTACTCCACCTGTATTCGCAGCTCCACCAATTCCTTGTTGCGTCGTGTTTCTTCGTTCGCCGTATCTTTGGGAGGATGCCCTTTTAGCCGGGGAATGCAGCCGCTGGCAAGCAGGCGTTGCTTTCGATTTTGTCGTTTGACGAACCCTTTGATTTGTGCCGGACTTAACCCATAGCTATCGGCATTTCCCGATTTATTTCTCTCGCTCCTTTCGGCGGAATACCTTTTCGCTTAATGGCCACCTTTGTATATCTTTTTGACATGACAACACCTTCTGTTGTAGTTCCTATTCTACAACAGGAGGTGTCTTTTTTTCGGGTATCGTCCACTTATTTTATGGCTGCTGGTTATTGCGGCGAATATGAGATTTTACAGTCACTGTCACCTGCATCTGTGATAGATATTCAGTAATTTTCTCCTTTGGTAACTCTGTATTGGAAAAAACCCCAAGATAGTCCGCTCCGGTTTCCCGGATATGGTTTTCGTAGAACTCCTGTACAGCCAGTTCAATCTGCTGTTTTAGCTCCTGATCCAAAATATCCATGTCCTCTTCGGAAAGAGAACTCGGAGACTCGCTGACCACTTCAGCGACATCACTGGTTACATTGATATCAAAAACAAGCTGTTTTTTATCTTTGGAAAGCTTCATTGATGTATTCGAACCAACCGTCGTAAGCGTTACCTTTCGATCCTCTCCCAGTTCGCATACAAGCGCTCTTCGCTTGACAGATTCCCCTGTAAAGAGAAAGCCTATACACTCCTCCTGCGGAAGAATTTCCTGCAAATGGAATCCCTGAATTAAAGCCAGCCCAGTGAGCGTAACGAGTTCTTCCTCCTCTTCCTGCTGGATTTGCACGACAGGAAGTACAGCGTCCCCGTTTTGCTCCACCAGATTACGGGTTACTGTGATAAGTTCGCATTGCGAAGTTTGGCCGTATTTTCTTGCGCTGCTCAGTAGCTTATAAATAGAATCGGCCGGGAGGATTCCCTGTTCCGGCTGTGCCCCTACCACATCAGATGCTTTAGATTCTGAAATACACACGTTGACATCGGCTTTGATGTCGTCATTGCCGCTGAAATACTCGGTCAGGTAGGAAATCCCCTCTTCTGCTGCGGCCTTTCCGATGATAAGCAGCCGGTTGTGGATATAAAAAATGTCCTTCCCCTGCCGTTGCTCGGCTTTGGCAAGCGCTTCCATCAGGGTTCTTCCTCGGCTGGTGAGGATATAGCTATTCGGCTTGCTGACATCCAGCATAGCCTGTCCGCCACCGTTTTCTGGGCTGAAATACTGGATGGATACCACATATTCGCCGTTTTCCTTATCAATTCCACTCGCCTGAACCAGTGCCCGTTCGCTCAGCTCGATGGATTTCGTACAGCCGCCAAAGATGAAGCAGCAGGCTAGGGCAAGCAGGGATAGGAGGACTTTTTTCCTTTTAATTCCTTTCATCCTGTTTCCTCCTTATGAGAATGATGACCACGGGAAATACGATGATCAGCAGAAGGGTACAAATACCGCTGGATAAAAAGACTCTAAGACCATGGAGCAGGACAGAATGCTTGGAAACCATTGTGACCAGGAATATCAGCCCCGCAATACCGAGGACGCTAAGCACGCGCTTGGTCGTATCCCTAACCTTGAAGTGGGAAAAACAAACCCCGGCGAAGTAGAGATAGATTCCTGCGCGCAGATAGGCAAAGAAAGTCCACAGCGCAATATGGATGGAATCCATTCGGTCAAGCAGCGGGGCCTTTGCCATAGATGCCAGGGCGTAAAAGGGAAATCGCTGATACTGGGCAAGTTTACCTAAAGAAAACCACATCAAAAGGGTACAGAGAATAGAAAGTATTGCATAAATTCCAAGATACCATGCAAAGCCCTTTCGCTTGTCACCTTTTACAGTGGGTATCATCAGGACAAACAGCATCGCTTCCATATCCCTTACTGTTCCAGAAAAAACACTCTTTAGGAAAGTCCAGAAGGTATTTCCATTCTGGCTGCCTGTCATTGTGTGCACATCTAAGTAAGGGATAATCCCTCCCGCAATCCAGATAAGGGAGAGAAAAAATAAAATCAAAATGACAAAAGCTACCCTGGCTGCCGGTTCTATCCCCCGGGAAGCTCCATACCATACTGCCAGAACCATTGTGATGGATAAAAACAGCATGCTGACCTGTGGCAAAATCGTGGAGGAGATAAAAACATTAAACGAGGAAATCGTATAGAGTGCCACTAGAACTGCAAAAATGCCATAGCACAGGGCTGTCAGGCGTGCAAAGCCTCCGGATGCGTTGCCAATACATTCGATCACACTTAGGCCTGGATAACGTTTATTGAGACAGAACACCGGCGTCATCAGCGCAAAGGTCAGCACTGCGGAGCAAAGGATACTGATCAGAGCCCAAATTCCTTCCGCCTGTGCAAATTGTCCGGGTGTAAAAGTTAAAAACTGGTAAAACCGGCAGACAATCAGGACAAAGACCATCTGTGTGACGGTAATCTTATTGGTACGAAACATCCGACTCACCTCTCCCCTTTGATTTCAGAACCGGGCATATTCTGTACCTTGATATTATGCCGGGAAAGTGTTTTCCACCCTGCACGGACAAAGACATCCCGGAGGGCTGACCTTCCAAACGGCGAGATTGGGGAGGTATATGGGATATCCATCGGATGTATCGAGCATAGATTGATGCACAGCACTGCTGTCAGCAGAGAAATCCCATACAAGCCGGAGACCCCTCCCACGATGATATAGAGAAAACGCAGTACGGTGACCGGTTCATACAGGGAGGGCACCACAAACGAACTGACTGCTGTCAAGGCAACTACCATCACCATGGGAGATCCGATCAAACCTGCGGTGACTGCTGCATCTCCGATGACAAGTGCGCCTACAATGCTCACCGCGTGCCCGATTCCTCTCGGAAGTCTGAGGCCGGCCTCCCTCATTGCCTCATAGATGAGATGGATGATAATCGCCTCCGCCATCAACGGAAACGGGGTGGATTCCTGTGCCGTGGCAATATTGAACAGCAAGGCTTCCGGGAAGAGCTCCGGATGAAAGGTAGCTATCCCGACGTATAGTCCCGGCAGCAGGATGGAAATAGCAAACGAGATATACTTTAATATGCGGATAAAGGTACTGTAATACGGCCGGTGGGAATAGTCATCCACACTCTGGAAATTTTCTGCAAACAAATAGGGGATAATCAGCGCAAATGGAGTGCCATCCACGAGTATTCCTACCCTGCCCTCTAAAATCTTAGCGCACAGCGTATCCGGACGTTCGGTATTGCCAATACCAGAAAATACGGAAAGCGGATGCTCATCCAGAAACGGCTCTAGATATCCGGATTCCAATACATATTTGAGCTGGATACGCTTGAGGCTAGAACGGACATGATCGAGTATTTTCGGAGAGACGGTATCCGTCATGTAAACCATACAAATATCGGTTTTACTCTGCGTTCCGATGTTCATCAGCTCAAATTTCAGTTTCGGAGATTTTATCCGGCGGCGGACCATTGTCAGGTTGATTCGGATCGGCTCGACAAAGCCCTCTCTGGATCCGCGTATATTCTGCTCCGCAGAGGACTCCGAAATTCCGCGGAAGTTAAAGCCCTGCAACCCGAGGGCGGTTCCTTTGTCTGTTCCGTCAATGAGTACAACAACAAATCCGGACATAATAAACTGGAACAGTTCTTCAAAGGTAGATATCTCCTGCTGATCCGCTGCAAGGGCTGTATCATACCGGACCCAGTGAAGCAGGTCATCCGGTGTACTGTACCCCGGCAAGGTCAGTTTCTGAATCGGTTCCACCAACAGTTCGGACATTGTCTGCAGGTCGACCATTCCCTCACACATCACCAATGCCACAGAAAATCCGCTGACGGTAATCGGTTTAATAATCAAATCGGAGGAGTTGGAGAACTTTTCTCGGATAGATACGGTGTTCTCCAGCAGGTCTTTAGAAAAATTAGAGGGAGTCGGAGTCTTTGACTCAGGCTCCGTCAATTTATTTTTCAGGTATTTTCCCTTATCTCTGATAAACCGGAACAAACTGTCACACCCTTTTGCTGAAATCGGCCGGGATTTTTGATGAGCTTGTCACAATCCCGGAAACTCTCCTTAGTATAATCGCAAATTATAAGTTTCATTCAGGTATGCAGATGTGAATAAAGCTGACACTTCATCCAATACTACCATCGGTGATAAAATATGGCAGTTGTAGCAATAAGAACACTTTTTCTCTATCTTTTAATTGTATTGTCCATCCGTATCATGGGAAAACGACAGATTGGCGAACTTCAGCCGACAGAGCTTGTCGTAACAATTTTGGTATCCAATATCGCCTCCCTGCCCATTGAGGACACAAATATTCCTCTACTCGTTGGGGCGGTTCCAATCCTCATTGTCGTCTGCCTGGAAATTATTCTGACCGCCCTCTCCCTTTCCAACAAAAAGGTTCGCAACTTTATTACAGGTACTCCGCGTATGATTATCCGGGATGGAATCATTGATCAAAGCGCCATGCGTGCCATGCGTTTTTCCATTGATGACCTGATGGAGGAATTACGCTGCCAGGGAATTTTTGATATCCGTGAGGTGCTTTTTGCCGTTGTGGAGACAAATGGCAAAATCAGTGTCTATCAAAAATTCCATAGCAGAAATGTGACTCCGGCTATGATGAAACTCAAGGGCAATGACGACCATGGTATCCCGGAAATTATCGTCAGTGACGGCAAAGCAATCCCCCAGACACTTGACGGTTTTGGCAAAGATATGTCCTGGTTGCAAGGGCTGCTGCAAAAAGAGAATACTCCTCTTAAAAACATCTTCCTGATGACTCTGGACAAGAAGGGAGATTACTATATCGTAAAAAAGAATGAGGGTCAAAAGGAGAGGGTGCTATGAAAAGGGTTATCGTTTCCAGCGTGATTTTGCTGTGTATTGTAGTTCTTTGTGCCGGAGCCCAGTGGTATTTGTTTGATACAAAAGAAAAGGCAGTCTCCATGGTGGAGACTGCCTATGAAAGCGTAAATCGCGGCGATTTACGAACAGCACGGGCTCAGGTGCTTGAATTTACAGAATTCTGGGAAAATAAAGAAAAATATCTTACTATCTTTGTGCGTCATAATCAAATTGAGGAACTTAGTGTAATTGCTGCGTCTTTGGAGCCTATGCTCGCGTCCGGAAATATTGCAGATTATTATGCGGCCAACGCCCAGGTTATAAAACTTTTGGAAATGATTATCGAATCGGAGCGCCCGACTTATTCCACGGTGCTTTAATCGGTGTTTTTTTCTTTATCGGCCAGAAGCTTTTTCAGCTCCACCATAAAGGAGTTCACATCGCCGAACTGGCGGTAGACAGAGGCGAAACGGACATAGGCTACCTGATCAATATCCTTGAGCTTTTCCATCGCGAGTTCGCCGATTTTATAGGAAGGAACTTCTCGCTCCAAGGTATTTTGAAGTATTGATTCAATTTCGTCAACCGCCTTATTGAGCATTTCAAAGGTTACCGGACGTTTCTCGCAGGCCCGGAGCATACCATTGAGCAGTTTATTGCGGTCAAATGCCTCCCTGGATTTATCCTTTTTGATGACAACCAGCGGCAGGGTTTCAATGACTTCATAGGTGGTAAACCGTTTTGCACAGTGCAGGCATTCTCTTCTGCGGCGGATACGCTCCCCTTCATCGGTCGGTCTTGAGTCAATTACCTTGCTTTCGTAATATCCGCAGAACGGGCATTTCACGATATCATCACTCCGAATATTTTTACCTTATTTTATCATAAAAACCGTTCCTTTTCAACTCATCTACACAGATATACGGCCAGTCAACCAGATAGTCTTCTACAATATCACGTAACTGATAGAGCAATGGCTGTCCTTCGTTTAACCGATGACACAGGCAAACTACCAGGCTGTATTCATCCGAAATATCTTCGATCAGGAGACTTTCCTCTCCGGCATTTGCCAGGATTCCAAAAGTCGGATATTCCGTTTCCCCTTCCAAGTATATGGTAGGGACCACCTCAAAAGATACCTCTACATTTTCATTTCTTGTTCGTGTCACACAATCTGGCAAACGCACTGTCTTTTACTCTCCCTTCCAATGAATTTAAGCCTATTATAACCTTTTAACAATTTGTTGAAAAGAAGAAAAATTCGCACAATTCGACAAGATTCCGCAATAATTCATAGACTTGCATAAATGATTTGTATACTTATCAGGGATTCTCTCTGAATTTTTGTCGAATAAAAGCGAAACTTTCAGCGTATATCATCCAGATTATGTAAATTATCATCCAGTATTTTACTAATTAAATGACAGGATTCCACAATATTTTCAACACTTCCAAAACTACTCCGGTATAATTCCATTACAACACTGCGACAAGTTGTCTCCAATAGCATTTGGTGGAAAAAACGGTTTAAATCTAAGGTTCCCTGTCCGGCGGGAAGACAGTCCTTCTGCGCATTATGGTCGCTGAAGTGGATATGCTCCACTTTGTTTCCCAGGTGTTCCAGGAAATCAAAGGGGGAGACGCCGGAGCGAACAGCCTGTTTGATATCTAATACGAATCTAGCGTCTGGAAGCGCTTTAGAAAGCTGCAACAAAAAGTCAAGGTCATGACTTTTTGTTCTCACAACATTCTCATGCAGCAGCAGAAGATCCTGCCTTTTTGCCGCTTCCAGCAGCATCTGATAGCGTTCGAAGTATTCTTCCTCCGACTTTACAAAATGTTCTTTTCCGCCATGGAAAATGAAAAAACGGGCTCCCAGTTCTCTGGCCCGACTGAAGAGCCGCTCATAAAGCGCCAAGCCATCTGCCAGACGGGCAGGGTAATCAGAAAAAAAGAACATTGACTCCATTTCAGAAGTAAAGGGATGCACAGAGAGAATCTGTGCATCATATTCCCTTGCTATCCTTTTAAGCTTGTCCAAATAATTGGGTTGAAACTCTGAAAAAGTATTCAAAAACAGCTCGAAGCTGTGGATTCCATGCTGACAGAGCATTTCCAAACTCTCCGCCGTATCCTGCGGGTACATACATGCAGTGGAAGCTCCTACTGCTATCATCTTCTCTCCCCCAGTCTCTCGTATTCTTTTTTGCTATTATACAAAATTGCCGGACAAAAGAAAAGGAGCTATGCGAATTGTTTACGCATAGCCCCAAATTCTGTTACAATTACAGGATTACTTTTTCCCTTTTTCAGGTCCTTTGCCTCCGGCTTTCTTCTCAAGTATCTTCTTCTCTTTGTGCTCAATCCAGGTAACCCAGAGAGGACCGGCAATGAAGATAGTGGAGTACACACCGGAAATCATACCGACGAGCATGGGAAAAGCAAAGGAGATTATGGAAGATACTCCGCACACGACTGTAACCACGCAGATAGTCGACAAAGCGATAATCGTAGAAATAGAGGTGTTCAGAGAACGGGTGAGTGTCTCATTGATACTGGTGTTAACAAGCTCTGCAACCGGCACTTTCGGCCCGAGCAAGCGCTTGTTCTCACGAATACGGTCGTAGACGACTATCGTATCGTTGATGGAATACCCGAGTATCATCAGGACAACCGCAATAAAATTATCGTTAAGCGGTATCCGAAAGATAACAAACACACCAAATACCATGATAGCGTCGTGCATCAAAGCAATCACGCCCATGACACCGGCGGACAGGCCGCCGATTTTCTTGAAGCGGAATGCAATGTATATAATCATCAGGATAAATGCAGCCGAGACAGCGACCAGGCATTTCATCAGGAACTCCCGTCCAATCGCAGCATCGACATTACTGATTTCCAGCACTTCAATGCTATTGTCGGCAAAATTCTGCTTCAAAGACTCGGTAATGGCATCTTGTTCCTCCGCAGTCAGCCCGGTTGAAGACGGGAGCGTGACGACAAGACGCATTTCCCCCGTCAGCGAATCGTTCGCGCTTTGAATAGACGCTTCCATGCCACTGGCCTTTTCCACGGTACTCTCCACTTTGGAGGTATCGATTTCCCCGGAATAGGTGTATTTCAGAATCGTACCACCCTTAAACTGTACGTCAAGCTGAACACCAAAGAGAAAGGAGAACAGAATAATGATGAGAATCAATACGGAGGACAGGATAAAGAATTTATTTCTGTTGCCTACAAAGTTGATTGTTTTCATTTTGTCTTCCCCCCGTACAGCCAAGGTTTACGCGCAAACTTAAATTTAGAAATGGATTTAAGCATCAGGCGCGACGCGGTAACGCCAAACACAAAGTTTGTGATAACACCTACCAGGAGAGTATAACCAAAGGAATAGATGGAACCGGCAGTTGATGCGCCGAACATGAAGAAAATCGGGGTCAGGAGCTGCGCAAACAAGCTGTCAGACGGTCCAAAGGCCCCCATTAGAATGATTGCGACAATTACCATTGTGATATTCCCATCAAAAATCGCGGAGAAGCCGCGTTTAAAGCCGATGTCGATTGCTCCGTCAATCGTCTTTCCGCGGTTAATTTCCTCCTTGATACGCTCCGATGTGATGACGTTCGCATCGACACCCATACCAATGGAAAGAATGATACCGGCAATACCAGGAAGTGTCAGCGTAAAGCTCGGGAAGTTACCAAAGTAACCGGAAACAGCCGCAATCGCTCCCACAAGCTGTCCAAAAAGTGAGATACTCGCAATGACGCCCGGCAGACGGTAGATAATGATGATAAAGAGACATACCAGAAGAAAGGCGACAATCCCTGCTACCACCATCGCATCTTTGGCGCCCATGCCGAGAGTTGGGTTGATGGTACTGTAGTTGGAGGTGATAAGCTGGAACGGCAGCGCACCGCCATTAATTTTATCCGCCAATGCTTTGGCGGTTTCGATCGTAAAGTTACCGGAAATTACCGCATTCCCATCGGTAATATGGGCGTTAACCGTCGGATAGGAAATCATTGTGTCATCCATCCAGATGGAGATGATTCCCTTTGTTTTGGAAAGCCGTTCTGTTGCCTCAGAAAACTTCTCCACTCCGGATTCCTTGAGCTTCAGCTGGACAACAACCTCGGTACTGTTTTCTCCCGAAAAGCCTGCCGACGCAGAATCCACATCTTCACCGGAAAGGATGATTGTGTCCGCTGTCGTACCACTCGGTTTTCCCTCGGAATCGGTTTCCTTTCCTTCACGGAAAGTCAGCAGAGCGGTTTCACCGAGCTCTTTGATTGCCTGTTCCGGGTCAAAGTCAGACTCCCCTTCCTTCCATGGGAAACGGACAATGATTCGGTCTTTGTTATAATCTGTATAGACCTCGCTGTCAGTGATGTTCTGCTGGACGAGACGCTGTTTGATGATAGCCTCTGCCGCAGCCATCTGCTCGTTGGTGGCGTCGAATCCCTCAGGTGGCGTAAACGTTACGTCTACACCGCCGCGGATATCAATTCCCCACCGGATGTCGTTACCGCCTTTTATGTAAGTCGTTGTCGTGTCTCCGTAAGTCGATTTGATCCCGAAGATAGCTGTGTACGCTAAAACCAAAATCAATCCGAGTACGATAAAAAACACGGGTTTGCCAACGCGCTTCATGGGCAGCCCTCCAATGCTTTTTATTTTACTGATATTTTACAAGAATTTATCCGTCTATTCCGTTATAAATAGACGAATAACCTCCTGAAAAACTGAAAAAATTATGAAAGATTCACAACGTTCATTCTAGGGACATTCCCGAAAAAAGTCAATGAAAAATCCTCAGGAATCACCTGTCAGCCCTTACACACTCAGTTCCGCGTGCTCACCCAGCAGTGCTTTGTTCTCCTGCAAAATCGGATTGATAACCACACTGAGGAACTCCGTCACCTGCTCACTGCTGCGCCCGGTAAAGTTCTTCGGGTCGAGAATCGCATCGATTTCCTCGTGGGAAAGCATAAAGGCAGGATCCGCACAGACACGGTCGATCAGGTCGTTTTCTCCTCCCTCTTCCTTGACCACTTTTGCCGCCGCGAGAGAGTGCCGACGCAGCTTTTCGTGAAGTTCCTGACGGTCGCCACCCTTTTTGACTGCACTCATCATGATGTTCTCCGTTGCCATGAACGGGAGCTCCTTGCGCACTCGCATGTCGATGACTTTCGGATACACGACAATGCCGTCACAGACATTGATGAGGATATTGAGAATGGAATCAATCGCCAGGAATCCCTCTGCGACAGAAATACGCTTGTTCGCAGAGTCATCAAGCGTTCTCTCAAACCACTGGGTGGCAGAGGTAAACGCAGGGTTGAGGGTATCGATAATCACATACCGTGCCAGCGCGCAGATGCGCTCGCTGCGCATTGGGTTGCGTTTATACGGCATCGCAGAAGAACCTATCTGATGTGCTTCAAACGGCTCTTCCATCTCTTTGAAGTTTTGCAGAATACGCATGTCTGTCGCAAACTTGCTCGCGCTCTGTGCAATGCCTCCCAGAGTGGAGAGCACCTGTGCGTCCATCTTTCTCGAATAGGTCTGGCCGGAAACAGGGACAACGCTGTCAAAGCCCATTTCTTCTGCAATCATCTGTTCCAGGCGTTTGATTTTTTCCGTGTCGTGGTCAAACAGCTCCACAAAGCTTGCCTGGGTGCCGGTCGTGCCCTTGGAGCCAAGCAGCTTGAGTGTGCTCAGTCGGTAATCGATTTCCTCCAAATCCATCAAAAACTCGTTAATCCAGAGTGTGGCGCGCTTGCCGACGGTAGTCAGCTGGGCAGGCTGAAGATGGGTATAGGCGAGCGCCGGCATATCCTTATAGGTATCTGCAAATTTGGAAAGCATGGCGATGACGTTCAACAGCTTCCTGCGCACGACCTGAAGGGCATCGCGCATAATGATGACGTCCGTGTTGTCACCGACATAGCAGGAGGTTGCACCCAGATGGATAATACCCTTTGCATTCGGGCACTGCAGGCCATAGGCGTAAACATGGGACATGACGTCGTGCCGGACTTCCCGTTCCCTCTGCTCCGCTTCGGCATAGTTGATGTTGTCCACATTGGCTTCAAGCTCCTGGACCTGCTCTTCTGTCACAGGCAGGCCGAGCTTCATCTCCGCACGGGCAAGAGCGACCCAGAGCTTTCTCCAGGTAGTGAACTTTTTGTCCGCAGAAAAGAGATACTGCATCTCTTTGCTGGCATAACGGGTGCCAAATGGGCTTTCGTACGTATTTTTCATAAAATTAATACCCCCGGGTATGATTTTCTGCGTCCTCACCGGGACGGAAACCAGGCGCAGGAATTCCTGAGACCTGTTAGATTACAAGGAAAACAAATTTGTACGGCAGTTGTAAGGCAGGCTTGTCAAACTGCCTTTACTTGAGCAGCTTCTCCACGCTGGCAAGCTTGACGCACAGGCAAAACAGGGAGATGGCGACTTCGATCTCCTCCACTGGCGGGGGAGCGTGCGCACGGCCGAATGATTTTCGAGCGTTTTAAACCGGGGGGGATCTTCGTTGAGGAATAACTTTCTGACCGGG
>ERZ781272.967-NODE-967-length-12934-cov-4.911173_pt1 | contig 12934 bp, 17 predicted proteins | sample MGYA00375850_ERZ781272 | MGnify/ENA primary metagenome ERZ781272 (study PRJEB29790, sample SAMN06051246) | human gut metagenome | host: Homo sapiens | place: USA: Cincinnati, Ohio | collected 2013-06-21 | study: EMG produced TPA metagenomics assembly of the Gut...
AAAGGAAAACCGATTAATTTTTCCGTTTTCGCATCCGTACAGCGTATCAGAAAGATCTTGAAAAAGGATATTCCCCTCATTCATTCCGGAATTCGATAGCAGTCCATATGCTTGAGGCTGGCGATTCACTTGTAACCATAAAAGCCTTTCTGGGTCACGCCAGTATTGTAACAACAACTGTTTACGCACAGATAACTCATAAATATCTTGATGACCGGGGGAAACCTATACCGGAAAAAAATATAGAGGTTGCACCTAAGCCGTTATCTCAGGCATTGCCATTTTTATACCGTTAAAAATCATTCGGAACTTACGGAAGGTTTTTCAATATCATCTATACATATACATTTTGCAGAATGCCGACATTTTTATTGCTTTGGTAAAGATTGAGCGGTATAATTATAAAAATAGGAAGAAGGTGATTTTTTGTCTCAACTCGATACATACAGAAATACGTTGTTAAAAAAGCAGGAAGACATATCAAAACTAAATCAAGATATGGCAAAAGAACAGGCTAAAATAGCACCTTTACAGAAGAAAATTATATCCGCCAAGGGTGCTATCAGCCGGACAAAAAGCCAATCCACCATAAAATCCAAACTTAATGAGATTGAACGGGCAGAAAAATCAATCTCTGACATTCAAAAAAAATGCGGCGGTATCCAGAAGAAAATCGCCCAAAAAGAAAAGGAACGGTCTACTGCGGAGAAAAACTACAGGAATGAAGAGGCCAAGGTAAACAAAAAGAACATGGAGGCAGAGAAAAAGCGCCAACAGGATGCAAGCCGCCAAGCGGCTGCATTTGAACGTTCACTAAAAGAATACGAAAATGTTCAATCACATATGCAGTTAGAAATTGAACGTTTAAAAGCAATACCTGAAAAAATCACAGTTTTATTTCTTGCTGCAAATCCTAAAGATACTCCTCAACTTTCTTTGGATGAAGAAGCACGTTCTATTCAAGAAAAAATCCGCTTGTCGGAATATCGTGATTCAGTTCATTTTGAAAGTCGTTGGGCTACCCGTGCATCAGACATATTGCAGGCAATAAATGAAACGAACCCCACAATCGTTCATTTTAGTGGTCATGGTGCTCCGTCAGGGGAACTTGCTTTATTGAATCCAGATGGAAGTACAAAGACTGTTACAAAGGAAGCAATCACAATGGCCATGTCAACTGCATCTGATATAATACGTTTGGTTGTTTTTAATGCCTGCTTTTCGGAAACACAGGCTCAAAGTGTCGTGGAACATATTGAAGCTGCAATCGGTATGTCTGATTCTATCAGGGATGATACCGCCTGCACATTTGCTGCTCAGTTGTATTCATCTATAGGGTTTGGACGTTCACTGCAAACTTCATTCAATCAAGCTATAGCCGAATTACTATTAGAAGGCATTCCTGGTGAAAATGTTCCTCAGCTTTATGCTCGTGACGATATTGACTTAAATGATTTAATACTTGTTCGTCCAGATATTTAATGTTAAAATCCGTTACCTAAAGTTAGGTGGCGGATTTTATTATTACCAAGCATAACATTTTCATTCATAAAAAAGTTATCCGAGAAATCTCCAGCAGTTTTCTCGGATTTTTATATTTTAGCGGACATAAAGGAGGATAACTATGAACAAAGCATATGGATTTGATCAGTGGGTGGAACTGAATCTTCTAATCATAGGAGGAAGCAGGGGGATTGCAGTTTTTCCTTTAAGGCTGCGAATAGATGCTCTTTCCGGAAATCTGGCGAGAATGTGTCCGTAGAAGAGAGGGAAATTACCCGGTTCGTAGATAGTACGGAGTATGCTGCGGAAAGTCGATGTGGTTTTGTGGACAGAGAAATGGAGTTTTCTTTTATCCGCGATATGTAGGCTTGTGAGGTATACTGATTTATCTTTCTTACATACTGGGTAAAACAGGATAATACATATAATAAATGAAAATCCTAATCCATTAGCTATATAGGAGAGAGTAGTGTAGGTAGAAACGGTAAGAATATCAAAAAAATTTTATGTAAACTGAGTATGGTATCGCAAGCGAAAATCAAACATAGGAAGTGGTTTCAGTGGACAATAGAAGTATATCACATACTCGCATCATACAGTATTCATTCTGAAAGAGTGGAAGAAGGTATCGGATGGAAAAGTAAGTGAAAATGTCGCTTTAAATTATCGATACGTTATGTAAGTATATAGAAAAGGCACTGCACAGACAGATACAAAAATAAAAAATTTGACAAAATAGAATGCACGCCGGATATCAAAGAAAAATCCAAGGTATCCGGCGTGTTTTTGTGTTTTAGGTGCAGAATTGTGTGTAAGGTACCGTTTGTGTCTGTAATAGGGGTACTCTGACATGAGTTTAAAAGAAGAATACAGGTGAGTACGATGATTTGTTTGCTTAAACTATTTATTATGTGGACATTTAGCATAGGAGACTGTGTTTTGATAAGTTTTACTTTTTATATAGGTACATTTTGTACAAATGCTGACTTTATATTTTTTTACAGAACATCCCCCATTATTGTTTGAGGCATGTTCTAAAAGATATCTTGTCTGAAAATTATGTATACAGGTTACTTTGGGCAAATCGTCTGTAACGGGAACCGGAAAGAAGAAATCGTTTTCTGTTTGTATTACAGTATTAGATAACGAAAAATCGACGACATCTTCTTCGGAATAAAAGTCGGATTTATATGAAAATTCTGGAGAAATGAGTTCTACATATTCCTTTTCGCCGATTAATGTCTGTGGATTCCAGTTAGTGATTTTGGGTGGCTGATAGGCCCATATGGTTGTGGTACATAATAAAATAGACAGAACTGTCAAAAGAAGTGTGGAAATCCTTTTTTCCTGTTTTATGTTTGGTTTTTTCATAATAAAATGAATCCTTTCTTTTATACAAAATTTTGATTTGGAAAAGCAGTTTTGTAAAACAGAGTGTACCGGATTTTTCGTCTCTGCAAGTTCTACAAGAAGGCGAGCGTACTGCTTTCTTTTTTCAATGGATAGACCTTCTATGGCATAGGAATCGCAGATACATTCACTGCATATATGGTACAGAAAAAACAGTAAGTATACCAATGGATTGTAAAAATGTATACAAATAGCTCCGAGACAGAGCAACTTCATCCAGATATCTTTGTTTTTTATATGACACAGTTCGTGTCTATATAGCTCTCTTTGGTAATCTGATTCCCACAAAGTTCCAGAAAATACAATACAGGATTTAAAAAAACCTATGGAATAGGGGCTACAGACGTAAGGGAGCTTTAAAATGCTTACTTCTTTTTGTGAAACACAAGTATATTTTTGCGGTGTATAGATGTGAAGCATTTTCTGTATTCTGCGATAGATTTTGACCTGTGCCAGTGAAAAAATGAGAATACACACCAACCATACCGCTAACAGGAGTACAATTAAACGGGGAATCCACATGAACTCTCCATCAATAGGAATAATCAATTCGTTATTGTAGGTAAGAGGAAAGGAATGCTTCCCCAATAAATCTGATTCCTCCGGCTTAAAAAAATAATAGAAGGAATTTGGAAGTATATGATATAAAAGCTGTACAGGCACAAGATAAAAAAATAGGCTGATTTTTAGGAAGCGAACTCCTAAGAAAGGGGAAAAATGCTCCCTTTGAAGTGCCCATAATAAAATAAAAATCAGCAAAGGGACAGAACCCGTAAGGGTCATGGTTAAGGGCAGTGACATTTTTATAACCTTTCTATATAGTCTAACAGTTCTTTTTTTTCTTTTTCCGAGAGCTTCTGTTTTCCTGTGAAGGCACATATAAAATTTTTGAGAGATCCGTCGAAGGATGTATTTAAAATTCGATAAGTATAATTTTGGTAAAATTCTTCAGAGGTAAGCGCCGGAGAATAAGAAGCTCTGTGTGAGGTCTTGTCTGCAACTAGAAATTCCTTTTGGACAAGACGTGCCAAAAAGGTGTTTACTGTTTGTTTTTTCCAGCTTTTGTTTTTCTTTTCATGAAAGTATGCCATAATCTCTGAAAAGGTGGCAGGAGTTCCTTTCTCCCATAAATATTCAAGAATAAGCAATTCAGCATTACTGATTTCTTTGTGCATAGGCATGTCTCCTTTTAGTATTACAATTTATAGTACACATATCTTATATATTATATTCTGAATATAATATAATTTCAATGCGGAAAGTTCACAAAATTATAAGATATATTTTGGTGGTTTTAATATACAGAAAAATGTTGCAGGTTGGATAATAGACATGATATATTTGGATTACAAATAAAGTACTGCAACATGTAGTACGTGCGCGATTTTGTTAACAGTACTGTGAAAATTTATAATTAAGGAGGAAAATTGAAGAATGAGAAAAAAATATATTTATCGGGTGTTAGGCTTAATGCTTCTTGTAGTTATGGTATTTACTAGTACCATTCCTGTCTTTGCAGAAAAAGTGCACTTTGATATTACGATAGGAAGTGGGGGAAATGATCCGAAATCACCAAGGGGATCTAAAGGTGATGATGAACAGAGGTATTATGTCACTTCTTATTATTTTAGCAGAGACGCCTTTTATTATGCAAAATCTAAGCGCTTGTCCGACGATAAAAGCTCAAATGAAAACGTTTATGTTGCCAGTTATTCTGGACAACAAAAGTGGTCGGACAACGCAGCTTATGGATGGTATGCGAAACCGGGAATATATTTCTATTTATATGGATGGACAAGCGGGGCCCAACTTCGGACAAAAGGATATTATAATCCATAAATGAAGTGGGATATAGGAGGAAGTAACGTGGAAAAAAATATATGTATGGGACTCATGATGATTGTCTCAGTATTTCTATGGGGAACCAATATAGTTCAAGCAGACGCAGAATTTCCTCAGACCTATGAGATTGAGGATGAGAATGTGATTTTTCACACAGAAATAGAGGTTCCATTGTATTTTGATTCAAATCAGTTAAGACAAAGTACGGCAGACTGCATGGAAATAGACGGGGAAGGTGCGTTCACGTATTTTGCCAAAGGACGTGAAACTGCGGAGAGTTATGAGGATTCCTCTACAGGAGAATTTTATAGAAAATTGACGGATGGTTCTTCTTTTTCCTATATCCCATCTGGTTATATTTCGTATAGCTCGGAGAATATGCCGCATTATTTTGCGGCTTTCCGCTACTATGACAATCGAGCATCCTATGCACAGGAAACGGAATTTGATTTTGCTACCAGAGAGGTTTGCATGGAAGATTTTACAAAACTGATTCATGAGGTGGGGTATGGGGAAGTGGAGCTAAATGGAAACTTCTATTATTTAGATTATAAAACCTTGCAGGCCGAAGAACAGCATGAGAATCCTGCCTCCGGAGAGATTGATACGAGCAAGAACAAAGTTTCTTGGACTCAGGAGGATAGTGCGTACCAGTTTTATGCCAATCAGCAGTTTCAGGGCCTTCCCGTATACCACTCCATACTGGCAGTACCCGATGATGATGAAAACGGTTGTTTAATCAGTGGTGTGTATTCTACCAGAGGATTTGAAAATGTAAATGTAGTGGATATTTTCAAATTTCACGAAACGGAGGAAGGGATAGAATTACTTCCCTTTGAACAGTGTGCGAAAAGGGTGTCAGAAAAGTATAAGCGAATTTTAACGGAATCTGTATTTACAGTGAACCGCGCTACTCTATATCAGTATATCGAAAGAGACAAGAAAACGAAAAAGAATCAGAAAGTGATTCCTATATGGTATTTTGATATTTTGGAGGAAGGACCGGATACGAAGAATCCTGATGAAAAGATACTGCGAAGACGTACGATGCTTGTGAATGCAGTAACTGGTGAGGAGATTGTGACAGAGTGAATACAAAGAAATATTTTTGTGTGGAATGGAAAAGGTGTTTTCAATCTTTATACATATATGCCGGTGTTGTGGGAGCTTGGGTAATGTGGATGTATTCTACACAGGGAGAGACGATGGGAGATGTTTTAAACTGCTTTATGCTTACATCTCAAAGTGCAGGAATCATACTTGTTTTTATGTTGTGTACGTTAGGACATGGAATCAGTTTCTTCGAAGATACGGAAAACAGATATTTTTATTATCAGGCTGTGAGAGGCAGTCTGAAAAGATATGTGGTTGAAAAATCAATTGTAGTATATCTGAGTAGTGTTTTAGTCTATGTGACAAGCCAGATGCTATTTGTTCTCACGATTCATATGAGATATCCGTGGCAGATGTCCGATGGTGCAGCATACAGAGATATGGTACAGAGGAGTATCTTTGGTTATTTACTGGATAAGGGATATCCTGTGTTTTATTATTTACTGATTGGGCTACGTACAGGAATGTTAGCTGGGGTATTGGTATTGTTGGCCGTTTATCTGTCCACTTATTTAAACAGCAGAATTTTTATGATTGCGGTTCCGGCTATTGTTTATCAGTTAATTCGCCAGATATTGAGTATTTTTGTACCTGCGCATAAATGTCTGGATATCTTATTTATTTATGGATTTTATTCCAGAGTATTTGCATCAGATATTCTATCAACATTGTGGACAATGACAGTCAGCTTTCTGTTCAGTACGTTGCTTGTAATTGGAATTTATATAAGGATGAAGAAAAAATGTTAAAGTTACTGCGATTTATACTGCAAAGTTTCCGACTGCAGTTTGTGAGAAAAAAAACATTTGTGCTGTTTGTACTCATTTTTACATTGCTGGAGATGTACACATTCCCAATCATTCGATATTCTGTGGAAGTTGACTATTCGGTTTCCATATGGGCATTTCCCTTTATCTTGTCGGATATATTTTTTTTATTTCTTTTCCTATGCTGTATTCTTTACTTTAATACGGATATTCCTTTCTTTCAGGATATACAAAGCTACCGGATGATTCGGATGGGACGTGTAAAATGGGTAATCGGCCAGACAGCCGCATTGTTTTTGCGTTGTTTTTGTGTGATGGTATTTACTGCGGGCATATCGGTTTTTCAGCTCTTACCTTGGGCAGAGTGTGAGAAAGACTGGGGAAAACTGTTTTATACAATCGCTTTTTCAGGTACAGAGCTTCCGTATGATATCCTTTATATTCGGTATGAAACTTTAGAAAAATTCACTCCAATGCAACTCATGACCATGGGGATTCTTACCGGAACTTTAGTGCTCTTTTTTCTATCTATGCTAACCATGTTTTTTTCACTATTTATCAATAAGATTGTGGGAACAGCCATTGTAGGTGGACTGGTCGTGTTTATGTTTATTTGCCAGAACCAGTTGTTTTTCATGGACGGCGTTCTGCGATTTTTTTCTCCGGTAACTTGGATGCGTGTGATGTGGAGTTCCGCAGAAAGATATGGGATTCCCGTTTTACCTTCGACAAGCTATATTTTTTTTGTTCTGATAGGATTTATTGTGACTCTGGAATGTCTGGTGGTTCGAAGGATTAAAAAGGTGGAGCTTCATTGGGAGAAGGAGGAAGGATAAATTTGGTGAAAGTTTGATTCTTCAAAAAAGGAGATGGATGGAAAGAGACGATGGGAAAGGAGTTATAGGTTTGGAAAATAAAGACAGGATTGAGGTAGAAAGGTGCAGTAAATATTTTGGCAAGCAGAGAGTTCTATCTGATGTATCTCTTGTGTTACAAAGAGGTGGAATTTACGGGATTGTAGGGAGAAATGGCTCCGGAAAAACCGTACTGTTTAAATGTATATTGGGATTTTTGAAGCCGGATTCCGGTAGGATATCTGTTTTTGGTAAAGAAATCGGAAAAAACATGGATCTTTTGAAAGATTGTGGAATGGTGATAGAGGAGCCGGCCTTCCTAAAGGGAAAAAGTGGAATGAAAAATCTGGAGTATCTTTATGAACTCAATCACCGTAAAGATAGAGAATATCTGGCGGCGATTATGAAAAAGGTGGGGTTAGATTCTGCTTCCAAAAAGCATGTAGGAAAATATTCTATGGGAATGAAGCAGCGCTTGGCTATTGCACAGGCAATCATGGAGGAACAGGAATTAATGATTTTGGATGAGCCTATGAACGGATTGGATAGACAGGGCGTAGAGGATATGAGAACTTTATTTCATCAGTTAAAGCAGGAAGGAAAAACAATTCTTATGGCAAGCCATAACAAAGAAGATATTGATCTTCTTTGCGACCAGGTCTATACAATGGATGGTGGGATTTTGACAAGAGTTCTTTGAAACAATGCATTTTTTGAAAAGGTTGCAGGCTGAGCTGGAAGATGAGGAGAAAGTAATTCGGGCAGTATTAATCAAATCCGATAATGGAATAGTAGAAACCGGAAGAGATATTGCCGGGTAAAGAGGAACAGGAAGAGGGAACCGCTTGGGCGATTCCCTCTTCCTGTTTGTTAGACATTTTTCCCGGGGAGATTACAGAAAATATGGAGAAAAATGTTCTGTTGGATTTAACGAAGGGCTTATGAGCTTTTTGGTGTGATATGCGTTCCTCTAATAAAAGTAAATGCTCCATAGCCAGTACCTGGCTAAAAATGATGCCGCCCTTTGTGGACGGCAGATATAAACAAATTTAATCAGCTTTCGGATGTTTTTTCTGGTAGCAACACTCCGGCAGTGTCTCTGACCACGGAAGCAGCTGTTCGACATAAGAAAGATCTTCCAATTCTCCATGTTTTGGCAACTCTTTCAAAAGATAGCGAAAATACTCATAGGGTTTCAGCCCGTTTGCCTTTGCTGTCTCGGCAATACTGTATGCGATGGCGCTGGATTTTGCCCCGCTGACTGTATCAATCTGAAACAAGTTGTTTCTTCCGACTGTAAATGGCCGGATACTGCGTTCGAGCCTTTATCCGCAGACTTTTGTTATCCGCACATTTCTTCTTTTATGCCTTCTGTGTAGAGTATTTTTCGAAATATATATTCGGATAAACATATGTGATGTAACCTCTGATTAAAGGAGGTAAACATCATGGAAGAATTCAAAACTCATGTAAACACGGTTCTCGATTTTTTGATTGATAACCATTATCCACAACACTCACAACATCTATACAAAAGGGTATTTGAGACTCTGGAAGAATATTTAAAGACAAATGGACTAACCTATTTTCCTGAACTGGGAAATGAACTTCTTAATAACGGATCGTCGGTTCATTTTGGAGTAACAGGGCCAGAACTTCATGCTGCTGTAATCAAAAAATTAAATGCTGTCTATTTTACAGGATCGGTTTCAAATGTCCTGGTTTCATCAAGAAAGCCTTACTCAACATTACACTTGCGAACTTCTTTCTCAGAATGTCTCGCAAAATTTACAGAAAGCATTCGTCCATTGTTTTCTGAAACTCAGACAGAAAATATTCGCAGGAGATGCTGTCTTTTCCTAAAGTATCTGCAGTTTATTGGTCGGGAAAATCTTTCGTCGATTACTTATGAAGATATCTCGAATTATCATTTTTCAGAATTAAATCGTTTAAAACCAGGTTCGCGGATGATGGAAGAAGGAGCGATCTGTCATTTCTTTCAATTCCTGTTCCTGGAAAAGCAGGCAGACTATTCCTTCTACATATATATGTATGCATTGGAGACTGGTACTTTTATTGATATTTCTTCTTTTTGCGTTTCTGATCAACAGTCCATCCGCCAACATTATCAGATACATATTTCATCTGACAAATATCATCGGATGATCAATGCACTGATTTATGAGTTTTCTAAAACGGGATATGTTCCTGCATATCATAGGGGGATCGAAAAAGTACTGAGATATTTTGAACTTTTTCTTGATATCTATAGGTTGGGCTATTCGCCAGAGATCGGAGATATCTGGTTGAATTCACAACGCACCAAAGAAGTATTCTGTGGTAGTTCATGGACGACTGCCAGGAGGGTGCTTTTTCTATTAAAAGTGTATGTACTAACAGAAAAGATTGATTTCACAGCCATTCTTCCCCGCGGAATAACCGGCTTGTCTGAATTGCCCGAATGGATGCTGAAACCCTTAATGGATTACTCAGAACTCAGAACAAAAGAAAAACTGGATGATGATACAGTGAAAAATGATATTTATTCGATTCTGCGCTTCTGTCGCTTCCTGATTTCGAAAAATATATCTTCTTTCACAGATGTTTCTGCAGATACGTTGGTTGATTTCAATCTTTATGATGAGCATTTATCTTCAGAAGGAAAGAATTCATGTAATGCCCGCATTAGGAGATTTTTAAGATATCTCTATCGTGAAAAGATTATTCCCAACCCTAACATAGGACAAGTACTAGGCTACTCTGCAGTAAGATCAGAAAGCATTATTACTGTTCTTAATCCCGAGGAGATAGGCGAAACACGAAATTATATAGCAAATGCAACAACGCCAATCCAGCTTCAGGACAGCGCCGTGATACTCCTTGGAACAGAAATGGGGATCAGAGGGTGTGACATTGTCCGTCTTAAGATATCCGATATCAGTTTCAAGGACAAGACTATACGATTTATACAGGATAAAACAGATGTTGAAATTCAGGTTGCAATGCCGGTTTCTGTTGGTAATGCAATCTTTAAATACTTGAAATTCGGACGCCCCAAGGGCTGTGATTCTGATTTTCTGTTTGTATCATTAAAAGCTCCACACAAGCCGCTCACCAGAAATGTATGCTTTGGAGCATTAAAGAGAATTCTGCCTCAACGAATGATACCAGGATCAGGTTTTCATGTTACAAGAAAGACCTTCTCAACCTCCAAACTTCGTAATGGTGTCACTCCCGAACGCATTTCCTCTGCTATGGGACAGCGCAGTGTAAAAAGCCTGACTCCATATCTGTCACTTGATGGAGAAAGACTTTCCATGTGTCCATTATCGCTTAAAGGTTTGGGTATACCCCTGGAAGCATACTGTCAAACAGCTTATGATGTTCAGAAATAGCCTTGGAAAAGTATCTTATATCCCTATGGATAAGATCAAATGTCCAAGGCGTCCTTTAATACACGTACTATCGTCTGAGGAGATCCTGGCATTGTTTTCAGAAATAGATGCCTATAAACCATCAAGACCTTCTTGTGAGACTCTACGTATTTCAAAAGAATATCCTGTTCTCTTCAGGCTCATGCTTACTACCGGACTTCGAAGATCTGAAGCAGTATCCATACGAATTCAGGATCCTTATCTCAGCAGACATCTCGGACATAAATCAGCGGATGAAACTTTTTATTACTATCATCAGGTTTTGGATTCCCTGAAGCTTATTCGTCAGAAAGATACTCTTTCTTCAATCGTTCTGCCGGAGGTGAGAGTAAGATGAAATCAGGATTAAATAAAAAATTATTCTTTTCAATGACCTTTGATTTCCTGACGATATATATTCCGCAGGATAGTTCCAGTTCAAAGACAGTCAAAACATACCGGGACGGACTTACGATTTTCAGGAGATATGTTACCGATGTAAAGAACATTTCTATCCGTGCCTTTACTTTTGAGCAGTGTACTTTTGATTTCGTACTTGAATATAGAAACTGGCTGCTTGATGTCCAAAAACGAGCCAAAAGTACAGTTAACAATCGGCTTGCAGCAATCAAATCCTACATGTATTATGCCGCAGCTAAAGATATCAGCTTACAGCAGATACAGATAAATATCTCAGCTGTTCCTTTCCTGAAGGTCAAAAAAAATATTCGTCCGATTATAGAGAATAATGAAACTCTGAAAGATCTACTGAATGCACCACCGAATACAAAAACAGGATGTCGTGATGTAATGATCCTTTCGGTTCTGTTTAATACGATGATTCGGGCGGATGAACTGATAAAGCTTGACATCGGTGACGTTGTGATAGATTTTGATATCCCTTTTCTTAAAATACATGAAAAAGGTGGAAAAGAGCGTATGGCTCCGCTATCGGAAGAAGTGATACCACTTATCAAGGCATATCTTGCTGAATATCATGGGGCGAGGCTGATAAAAGACAGCCCCTTTATATACACGGTACAGCACGGAAAAAGAAACAGAATGTCAGAGCGAAATGTTGAACGTATCGTCAAAAAATATGCCGATTCCATCAGAGACAAACATCCGGACCTTCCGGATACAGTTTATCCTCATATGCTCCGTCGGACTCATGCAACAGGTCTGTATCGTGATGGTGCTGCAGTGGAAGCCATTGCATCAGCACTTGGACATGCCAGCATTCAGACAACAAAAGATCATTATGCTTTTCCGTCTCTTGAACAAAAACAGGAAGTAGTAAAGGCCGGAGGCGTGATAATTACAGAGCAAGGGAATCAGGAGTGGCCGGATGACGAAGATGAAATAGCGCGCATTTGTGGCTTAAGATAGTTTATTTTATCCGCACATTTTTTTAAAAAACTCCTATATAGCTGATGAAAAAGAAGAAATGTGCGGATAACAAAAGTCTGCGGATAATCCTTCCCAAACCAGTCCTTTGAAACGGTCAGTACGGCATCCGCAGAACAGAAACAGGACGTCCCTTTGAAAAGGATCCGGATGGAACTGTTCCTTTACTAATGTCGCCAGGCCGTCAATCCCTTTACGGAGATCACATTTTCCACAGTAGATATAGATGGCCTGAAAACCGGTGATCTCAGACAGCATCAAACATCACCTTTTTCAAGAAAGAGAGGATGCGTTCCGGAGCATCGCTGCTTACTTCCACAACCGTAGCGCCGCGGCGGATGCGGACCGCTACATTTGAGTCTGGGGCAGTAGTAACTGGCATCTGAGCGAATCCTTCGGAAACAGGAACATCACTGGGGATGGAATTTGGTGTTTCGCCAACATCAAGCGCCATTTTTCTTAACCGGTTTAACCTGTAATAATATACAGACTCCTGGACCCCGTTAGCAGCACACCATTCTCTGATAGTCAGTCCACTATTATTGCGCTGTTTGATCATTGCGGCCCAACTGGCCGCACGGATCTGCATTACTTCATTCATACTTGAGAGCTCCTTTGAAAACTT
>ERZ781272.968-NODE-968-length-12931-cov-2.666356_pt1 | contig 12931 bp, 15 predicted proteins | sample MGYA00375850_ERZ781272 | MGnify/ENA primary metagenome ERZ781272 (study PRJEB29790, sample SAMN06051246) | human gut metagenome | host: Homo sapiens | place: USA: Cincinnati, Ohio | collected 2013-06-21 | study: EMG produced TPA metagenomics assembly of the Gut...
ATTGCCATTGGAAATAATTATCACACAAAAACTTGTCTTTATAATTAATTCTCTCGTCTATCCCCTCTTCCTTATGAAGATCAATAAATAAGAAATATTCTTTGTCATTTACTAATAATCCGCTACCTCTAAATGATGAATGTGTTTTTCTATAATTAGATAGTAATGCCAAATCAATCATTTTATACTGTTCATACAGTTTTAAAAATGGAACTCCATAATAATTCTCCTGAAACTCTTTTTCATACCTAATAATTCCATAATTTATAGTATCCTCTATATATTTTTTAAACTCTTTATTAGATATAATCTCTCTAAATTGTTCACTTATAAATAATGTTTCATTTTCATATTTAATTAATTTTACTTTTCTCTTTTTTGCTGCTTCATCATAATACTGATGATTTAAGCATTCAAATGTATGCCTTATACTATCATCATCTATATGATTAATATATTTTAGAACTTCATTTTTTGCAGTTTCAAATGATATACTTGAATGATTTAATAAATATTTTAAAAAAATTGAATATAGATTTATTTAAAAATAAGACTGTTGAGTTATCTCAAACTTTAAAGCAAGTATATAAAAATGAAATTTCTAAAGATAGAGCTTTAGAGATTTTTAGTACAGATTTATCTAATATGATAAATAATGCAAAAAAGATTGAAGTTAATAAAATTGAAACTTCAAAAATAGAAAAAGAAGTTATAGGAAAGTGTCCTAGGTGTGGAAAGAATGTATATGAAAGTGAGAAATCTTTCTACTGTGAAGGATATAAAGCTGAGCCAAAATGTAATTTTGCCCTATGGAAAAATAATAAATTTTTTGAAGATAAAGGAAAGAAAATTACTAAAACAATAGCAAAATCCTTATTATCAAAAAGTAAAGTTAGTGTAAAAGGATTTAAGAAAAAAGATGGTTCAGGCTTATATGATGCAGATGTAATTATGAGTTTAAATAGTGATTATGTTAATTTCAAATTGGAATTTAATAATAAAAAATAAGGTGATTAAATGAATAAAATTAAATATAAATTAGGATTATATTTTAGTGATAGAATGTATGATGATAGAGATATATCATTTAGTATTCTATTGCCTATAGAATTTAATACAGAAAAAAAAGCAATCGCAAGTAGTGGCTGCTTTTTTGCTAAAATGGAATATTTATATGGAGAAGTTGTTATAAATATATATGAAAAAAATATTGATTTTGAAAGTAAAAAATTTAAAATCAATTCAAAAATAATCAAAACGATTAGATGGCAAAATTATTATTCCTATACTTGCTCAATAACTAAAAAAGAAAGTATAGGAAAACTTTGCAATGATCCATTTATTGATGAAGAACCATGTTCAGAAAAATTTGAAGTAATATTAAAAAATCTAACTTCAAAGAGAAGTTTTTTACTACAAAATCTTTCATATTGGGTTGAACCTGTATTTGCAAAAATTAATAGTTAATACAAAAGTATTAACTATATTTTTATTATTAAAATTATATATCTAGGTTAAAAATAAAAACCATTAGAATCGAATTTAAAAGGAGAAAAGGACTACTTTTTTGTAGTTCTTTTTTAATACAAATTTTATATTAAATATATTGTTTAGAAAGGAATTTAGTTATGAATTTAGTTGTATTAAGTGGAAGGTTATCAAAAAATCCAGAACTTAAATACCTACCTCCAAACGGAATAGCAGTATCAAGTTTTGATATTGCTATAGAAAAGGAATACATCAAAAATGATAATAATAAAGCAGATTTTTTTACTATTCAATGTTGGAATAAACTTGCTGAAAGTATTGCTAATAATTTAGATAAAGGTAGAAAAGTTTTAGTTCATGGATATTTAAAAACTAATATTTGGAGTGATGAAAATAGTAAAAATCATAAAAATATATTAGTAGTTGCTAAAAGAATAGAGTTCTTAGATTATCCAAAAGAAATAAATACTAAATATTTTGAAGAAATAAATGAAACTTTTTTTGATGATGAATCAGCTTTTTAATAAATATTTATTTAATAAATTATTAATAAAATTGGAGGATTTTTATGAATGGATTAATACAGAAAATTGAATTATATTTAGATAAAATAAAAGATTATTTAAATAATAATAAATCATTTATTTATATTTTTATGTCAGTTTTTATTCTCTTTGGATATGTATTCTTTTTCAATTCTAATACTTTTATCAAGAATGAAAATGAAAAAAGCTATACTACACCAATATCTGAAATTAAAACTTTAGGAAACTATGAGATTCAAGTTAGAAGCAGAAAATATAGTCCAACTTCTAATATAGTTGAGTTTTATATTTACTGTGATAATCAATTGAACTTTAACGAAAGCAAACTTCAATTTGAACTTAGAGAGCAACAAAATCCATTAGAGGTTATAGAAACTAATATTAGAAGGTTAGACGAAAATAACTATATAGTTAGAGCAAAAGTTCATAAAAATTGGACTGTGTTATCTTTAGGAGTTGGTGAATTTATAGAAGAAGATCTACTTGATAATATAGATAATATAAATAATACTAGCGAAGAATATAATCAAACTTCATTAACAGAATTAGTAAAGTTTTATGTTGAAAAAGATGATATTGAATCAGTTATGAGCTTAAAAGAAAAAACAGCAAATGAATATTTATCTGAAGGAATAACTATAGAAATTGATATTATAAATGGAAAAATTAAAGAAGAAAATAATAGTATAGAAGAAAAAAATACTAACATAAAAACTTTAGAAGAAAATATTAAAAAATTAAAAGAAGAACAAGTTTATCAAACAGAAATTGAAATAAAAGATAGTGAAAATAAAATAAATTCTATCCAAGATACTATAAGAATTTTAAAAAATGAAATAGAAGATAGTAAAAAAAATATTCAAGTCTTTAAAGAAAAAATACAAAGACTTGAAGAAAAAAGAGCTGACTATTTGGAAAAATAGTCAGCTCTTTTAGAGCAAATTATAGGTGTTCAAAAGGTGTGTAGTGGTGTGTACTAGGTGTGTGGAAAGGTGTTCAAAAGGTGTGTATATAGGTATTTTTTTATACCCGTACTTTTGAGTTAATTTTTTAGAGAATTGCTAGGCTTTGCCTAGCTAACCATCTAAGATGGGTACAAAATCTCCTTATGCTCTTTTTTTCAGAGGAACGAAGAAAAAACTTCTACTTCCTCTAAGATTTTTTGTTGAAGAATTTAAATAAAAAATCTTGATAAACTTTAATATTTTCTTGAAAGGATTAATGATACTTATGAAAAATCAAATAAAAACATGTAAAATTGATATAAAAAATTTAAGTAAAGAAACTATAAATAAAATAGACGAACTTGCTAGAAAAAAAGGATTAAAGAGAAGTGAATTTTTAGAAAAATATATAGAACATATTGCATCTCAAAAAGAATTGTTTGAAGTTTTTAATCGTTATGAATGTTTACTAAAAAGAGTTGAAAATTCATTAAAATATAATACTGAAATTTTAGATAAATTTAGTGTATAAAAAGGAGAAAGTTTATTATGAATAAAAAAAATACAACAACTTCTTATGTTAGAGTGAATAATATAAGTGAAAGTACATTAGAAAAAATTGACTTAATGGCAGAAGAAAATGGATTAAGTAGAAATAACTTTCTAAAAAAATCTTTAGAAAATTTAGTTGTTTCAGATGGCATATCTGAACTTGATTCAAAATTCAATGAGTTAATAAAAAAAAATATTGGAGTATTAGATTTAAACACAAAAGTTCTTAAATATTTTTGTGAAGAAAATCTAATTGACATAAATCATTTAATTGAAAATTAATAAATAATAAAAAGGATAATTGACTATGAATTCAAATAAAAATTTAAATAGAAAGAATATTTATTTTCCTAACGAAAATTTAAAATATATAGAAGAATATAAAGAAAAAAATAATATATCTTCTTTTAGTAATGCTGTTAATTGTATTATATTAGAACATAAAACTAATTCTAATTTAACATCTGATTATGTTTATGATGTTATAGCAAAAAAATTATCTCAACATATAAAGCAAGAACTTAATAGTATGATTCATGCTTCAAAATCTGCCGACAAAAATTCACAAATATTAATTGAACTTATGAACGCATATATATTCAATACTACATCTTCTGATTTTAAAGCTATTACTACCTCTAAGTTTACAACTAATGCTTTAGATGTATCAAAAGAAGAAGTTGAAAATAGAATTCTAAGAGAAATTGCAAAGAAAAGTGAGATGTTATTATAATGGCTAAAGTTACTTCTAAATCATCACCAGCAGTTGTTTTTAAATCAAAATTTGTAATATCATCTCATAAAAAATTTAAGTCATATATAGATTATATTGATAGAGATGAAGCAATTAGAAACAATGCTTTTAGTAGATATTCTTTATATAATGATTATATGGGAAACCCTCAAAAGACTACTGGAATTTTTACAAGTTCTAGTAGTCTTTTAAGTAAAAAAGAAAAAGATGCTTTAAAAGATAAATTTCTTCAAGCTCAAAATAATGGAAGTATATTATGGCAAGAAGTATATAGCTTTGATAATGATTGGTTAATAAATCAAGGATTGTATGATCCACTAACAAAAGACTTAGACGAAGAAAAGATTAAAGAAGCAATTAGAAAATCTATAGATTATTCTTTAGAAAAAACTAATATAAAAGATAGTTCCATTTGGAGTGGAGCAATTCATTTTAATACTGATAATATACATATTCATGTTGCTATTTGTGAACCTAATCCAACTAGTCAAAGAGGAAAAAGAACTCAAAAAACTTTAGATAATATGAAAAGTAAATTTATAAATCATCTATTAGATTTTGATAATGAATATAAAGAAATTAATACTTTGCTTAGAGATAATTTAGCATATTCAGATAAAAAATCTATACTAATGAAAGATATTGAAATGAAAAAAATATTAAATGATGTTATAAAAAATTTACCTTCCGATAAAAGACATTGGCACTATAATTACAATACAATGAGTGATGCTAGAGTTCATCTTGATAAATTAACTGATTACTATATAAAAAACTATAAATCAAAAGAATATAAAGAGTTAATTGATAAATTAAATAAACATGAAAAAGAATTAGAAAGAATTTATGGAAAAGGTCAAGAGGGAAAACATCTTAACAAGTTCAAAGAATATAAAGATAATAAAATAAAAGAATTATATACTAGAATGGGAAATGCCACATTAAAAGAAATAAAAGAACTATGTAGTACAACAAATATTAATAGTAAAAAACTATCTAAATCAAATACAATATATATATCAAAAAAAGATATTAATAATATATCTAAAGCTCTTGGTAGTGAACTTGATAATATAAAAAATCAAAATATTTATGATAGACTTCAAAGAGAAATAGAGTATGGTATATAAAAATAAAAGAGGTGATTTAAATAAAAAAAGTAATAACATTTGTACTCATTTTCACTTTTTTATTAAGTTCATCTAAAGTTATATCTAAGTTATATGAGTACAATAAATCAAATAATATTTATAAGGAACTACAAATACAAAAAAATAATAATAAATTTATAGATAATAATACTATAAAAAATAGTGATAATAATTCAACTAATAAGAGTAGTAATACTGTGATTGATATGTCTAATATTAATGATGACTATGTATGTTGGATAGAAGTTCCTGGAACTAATATAGATTATCCTGTTCTACAATCGAATGACAATAGTTATTACCTAAATAAAGACATTTATAAAAATTATTTGGCTTCAGGGTCTATATTTTTAGATTATAGAAATAATGATTTTTTAGATAAGAATACAGTTATTTATGGTCATTATATGAGAAATAACACAATGTTTGGTCAGTTAAAAAACTTTAAGAAAAAAAGTTTTTTTTATGAAAATAATATAATAAAAATATCAAAACGTAATGGCGAAATATTAGAATATAAAGTATTTTCAGCATATACAACAAGTTCTAAGGATAACTATATTCAAACTCATTTTAATAGTTGTGAGGAATATAAAGAATTTATAAATAAAATTGTAAATAAGTCTATATTTAAATCTAATGAAAATATAAGTATAGATGATAACATACTAACACTATCTACTTGTAGTTATGAGTTTAAAAATGCAAGAATGGTAGTTCATGCTAAATTAATTGATTAAATATATAAAATAGTAAAGAGAGGAGCATTAATTAAAATGTGTGAATGTTTTATAACAAGTGATAAAGATAAAGCTTATATTGATTATGTAGGATATAATTATCTCATTATAAAAGATATTTTTACAGATGATCCTGTTAAGATTAGTATTTCTGAACAAGAAGCAAATTTTTGGAAAGAAGAATTATCAGACCAAGAAACTTCTTATGTTTTCTATGATAAAGAAAAGAAAATATTGTTATAGATATTTTTAGCAACATATTATTTTATGATATAATATATTAGGAACTAAAATCTATAGAGTGGTGTTTCATACAACAAAACTTACCTACTTCTTTACAGGAAGGAGGTGAGGAAGTATGGAACAAATGATAAACATTGTCATAAGTATTACTAGTACAATATGTCTTAGTCTAATGACTAACTACATATATGACAAATTAAAAAGCCACTCTGTAAGAGAGAGTGGCTTAGAGATTAAAATTAAGCTGAAATTTTTTGAACTTAATTTTAAATCTGAAAAACGTTAATTTTTAAAATTAATGGGACATCACTCTACTTCGACATAGATTGAAGTTCCTTTTATATTTATATTATAACATAATCAATTAAGTTTTAAACTTATTTTTTGAGATATAGATTCATTCTATATCTCTTCTTTATTTTTAAAATATAAAAATTGGAGATGATTATATGAGTATAAAAATGAATAGTGATTTACTTGATAAGGCTGTAGATGATGTTGTGTCTACAGTTAATTTTTTATGTAAAAATGACTTATCTCATTTAGAGCTAACAACTAAACTAGATGCACTTAATGATAAAATGGAAGATTTGAAAACTCTTGTTGTATATAGTGATGATGATAAATTTACTAATACTATTTGTGCTATGCAAATAATAACTAATAACTTCAATAATGAAATATTAAAAACATTTGGAAGAACATTTTCTAGCGATTTTAGAGAAAGACAGTTAAGTTTTTTAATGAACACTGCTACTTCTTTTGATATAAATATTGTTGAAGTTGATGGTATTGATTCTACTTCTAACTCAAAAGAATTAATTGATAGAGAATATAAAAATAAAGTATATAAAACAAAAGAAAAGTATAAAAAAGAAACTGCTAAAGAAACGGTAGATGATATTATAAAAGCTACTAATGAAAAACTTAATAGTTATTTTGAAAGTGAAAAAGATTTAAAAGAGTATTTAAGTTATATGGCTAAATTTCATAAATATTCAATTGGAAACTGCTCAAAAATAGAAGAACAATTTAGTGGAGCAGTTGCAGTAGGCTCTTTTAAATTTTGGAAAGATAATGGGTTTACTGTTAATAAAGGAGAAAAAGGAATACAAATATTAGTTCCAACTCCAGTAAAAAACTTTTATGATGAAGAAGGTAACATAAAAAGTTTATACCATGCTACTAAAGAGCAAAAAGAGAAGTTAAAGAATGGATTACTAAAAGACGGTCCAACTACTATGAGATACAAAAAAGGGTATGTTTTTGATGTTAGTCAAACTAATGCAACTACTGATGATTTACCTAGATTATTCCCTAACAAATGGCTTGATGGAGAAGTCAAAGACTATGATAAGATGTATAAATCTTTAGAAAATGTTGCACATAGTATCGGAGTTGATATAATCGCTCCTAAAAGTGAATTAGGCGTTTCTAAAGGTGTTAGTTACACTCTAAGTAAAGAAGTAGCTTTAAACCCTCGTAATAGCCAATTACAGAATGTAAAAACACTATTACATGAATTAGCTCATGCAAAACTACATACTGCTACTACTAGTAACCAATACTCAAAAGCAGAAAAAGAATTTCAAGCTGAAATGGTTGCTTATTCTGTATGTTCATATTTTGGTATAGATACAAGTGAGTACTCTTTATCATACCTAAATCATTACTCTAAAAATACTGATATTAAAGAAAAGAAAAAATTGCTTAAAGAAATAAAAGATACATCGCAAGAATTTATTGAAATAATTGAAAATACACTATCTAATAATTTAAAAATAGAAAATACTACTGATAAAAATAATAATACATTATCTGATAATGAAGTTTCTGTTGCTGATAAAGTTGATAATACTATCTACACAAGATTTGTATGGTCAGAAAGTGAAGAAATAGATGATGGTTCAGTTTATAAGTTTGAAGTTGCTAATGAAATACTTGAAACACTGACAAAAATACATCATGTTAAATGTATTGAAGGCTATTATAAGACTAAGTTTGAGTTGTATTTTGATAAAGAATGTACTGATAAGTTCTACACTGGAAGATTCGATATTGGAGATGGGTATGCAAATAATCTAAAGGAACATATTTATAAATTTGTTACAGAAGAAAGTATTAACATATCTGAAAACACTAAAAAAAGTCTTTTTAATACTTTAAATATAAAGAATAATAAAGAAGTTATAAAAAATAATGAATTATCTTTATAAATATTATAATAATAATTATAGAAATTATATTAAATAACTCATACAACAATATAAATATTATAATTTTTATTATAATATTTATATTGTTTTTATTTTTTTATAATAATAATTATAGTAATTATTAAATATAAATATTATAATTATTATTATATTAATTATATTTAATCTTATAAACTAAAACAAGACTACTTCTTGTTAAGATTTTTAATAAGAAGTAGTCTTGTTTTAGTTAAATAAGTAAGTTCTCTTTAAAGCTAAAATACAAATCATCACCTATTATTATATGGTCTAAAATTTCAATTCCTAAAATTTCTCCACACTTTATAAGTCTATTAGTTATATTTTTATCTTCATTTGAAGGTTCAATATTTCCAGAAGGGTGGTTATGTGCAATTATTATTTTATTAGCATTACTCAAAATTGAAGTTTTAAAAACTTCTCTTGGGTGTACTAAAGAACTATTTAATGTTCCTGTTGAAACTGTTGTTATGTTATTTATTTCATTTTTAGTATTAAGTGTTATTACCAAAAAATGCTCTCTATCTTCATATTCCAATAAGTCCCTTAAAACTTTGTAACAATCCCAAGGATTAGTTATTTTAACTTTGTACCTTTTCTCTGTTTCTTTATCTTTTACCATTTTTATTTTTACAATTTCTATACTTTTCATTTTTTAACTCTCCTTTTATCTTTTAAATTTTTAATAACTTGTAGGGTACTCATTGCCCCCCCAAGTCGAATGTTTCTTGTTGCCATAAAGCATTCAACTATGAGTGCTTCGTCAATAAAACGGAGTAAAAATTTTTACTGCAGAAAACTTGCTTTGCAGCAGTAAAAAATTTTATGGAGTGGCATTGATGAAGTAAGCGAATAGGTGATATGCTATTGGGGCAAGAAACGATTTTAAATAAAAAAATAAAAGCTATAGGTCCAATGTTCCAAACTTGTTTTGGATCAGTAGACCTATAGCTTTTATTTTATTCCTTTTATGGGTGAAACGAAGTGAGGGATCTATCCCTTGAGTTAATGATTGAAGAGTAAATAATGACCATCTAAGTTCAATAAAATATTTATTTAGTTGGTTGAAGCATGAAAACAAATAAATAAATTAATTTTATTAGTGCTTAGATGCTTATTATTGAAGCGAAAAGCATGGTGGCTTTAGCCAAACTCTAAAATAAAAAGCCACTCCTAAAATAAGAGTGACTTTTATATTTTTTATTTAATTTATTGGAAAGTCATATTTTAAATCTATATCTAACTCATGTATATATTCTCATAATATGCTATATCATTTAATCATTTTTAACTTTATACTCTTCTTCATCTTCTTGATTAGTACTTATTAATATTTCTTCTTTATCTTCTTCATAAACTACTTTCATACTAAATACCTCCAAAATTAATATACTACTTAACTATAACAACCTAATATATCTCTTTCTTCATCAGTTAAATCATCTAGCTCCTTACCTGTAAGAGCTAAATCATTTTCTTCCATTATTCCTATATCTCTACCTATGGCTGCTGCAGTAGTTTTATGATCCCCAGTTATCATTACTGTTTTTATTCCAGATTCTTTTGCTTCTTTTACTGCTTCGTAAACCTCTTCTCTAGGTGGATCAATCATTGCCATTAGTCCTATTAAAATAAGCTCATCTTCATCTTCCAATGTAGGAACAAAGTTTTTATCTTCAATTTCCTTTGTAGCAAATGCTAAAACCCTTAGTGCTTTATTTGAGAAATCTTCATTTGCCTTTTTAAATTGATTTATAATTTCATCATTAATTGCTACTACATCCCCATCATCTAATACATATTTACATCTATTAAAAATCACATCTGGAGCACCCTTCGTGAACATGTATACTTTATCTTCTACCTGATTTATTGTAGACATTAATTTTCTATCACTGTCAAAAGGTAGCTCATTTAATCTATTGCATCTTTCTCTTAATACTTTATAGTTTATATTATTTCTATCTGCATGATTTATAAGAGCAACCTCTGTTGGATCTCCTATTTCCACACCCTCATCTGTTATATCTGAATCGTTACATAAAGTTGATGCTAAAGTTAAAGCTATTTCACTTTCATTTTGGTCACGTGTTGATGCTATATCATCGTTACTAGATAAAGCTATTTCTTCACCTATATCAGTTGCTAATACTTTTTCTTCATCGCCATACATATAAAAGTCAACAACAGTCATTTTGTTTTGTGTAAGTGTTCCAGTTTTATCAGTACATATTACACTTGTTGAACCTAAAGTTTCGACTGCTGGTAATTTTCTTATAACTGCTTGTTTTTTAGCCATTGTATTTGTACCTTTAGCCAAGACAATAGTTACTATTGAAGATAAAGCTTCTGGTATTGCTGCGACTGCTATTGCAATAGCAAACATAAATGAATCAGCCACATTTGCCCCTCTAATAACTTGAATTAAGAAAATTAAACTTGCTAATATAACTATACCAACACCAAGTTTTTTTCCAAAATCATCAAGCTTCTTCTGAAGTGGTGTTTCTTTGTTTTCTGCATTATCTAATAAATCTGCTATTTTTCCTATTTCAGTTTTCATACCACATGCAGTAACTACATAAGTTGCTCTACCATAAACAACCATAGAACCACTAAATACCATGTTCTTTTGATCCCCTAAAGCACACTCTTCATCTATTTTATCTTCATGTTTTAACACTGGCTCACTTTCTCCAGTTAACATACCTTCTACTACTTTAAAAGTTTGAGCTTCAATTATTCTTCCGTCTGCTGGCACATAATCTCCAGCTTCTAAAACAACAATGTCTCCCTCTACTAAATCTTTTGATGGAACTGTGATTTTAAGTCCATCTCTAATTACTTTTGCATTTGGTACTGATAATTGCTTTAAACTATCTAAAGACCCTTCTGCTTTTTTAGTTTGAACTACACCTAGAATAGAATTTAATATAAGTACGGCAAATATAATTACTGATTCTACCACTTCTCCTAAAAATATTTGTACTAAAGCTGCAACTAAAAGTATTATTACTAATGGATCTTTAAAACTTTCTAAAAATAACTTCCAAGTTGGTGTCTTTTCTTTTTCTCTAAGTTCATTTAATCCATTTTTCTTTAACCTTTTCATAACCTCCATTTGAGATAATCCCTCTAAGCTAGAATCAAAATGTCTTATAGCTTTTTCACTTGTTTCCTTGTAAAACATATAATTTCCTCCCAATTATTATAAAACTAACTTTTCGTAATATATCTAGCAATTTCTAGATTTTATTAAATAAAAGTGATAATTTGTAATAAAAAAAGACCAACAAAGTAGATAAAACTACTCTGAAGGTCTTGCTAACAAGTTTAAACTCGCTAATCAACCGGGATTTTACTCCGTTCTGACGACTGATTATCACAATAATGTGAAAGCTACTCCCCTTCACGGGAATTTTCTTATTTGTAAACATTATAAACATAAATTAAATTTTATGCAAGTTTTTATTTGTTAAAGTTTAGTTAAATTATTATGAGTATATATCCGAAAACTCTATATTGCACTTCTCTATTTGGCAACTTTTCGAGATTTCTCTTTCTAAGATAATACTGGGTTCTTCTCCTATAATATTAACTGGCAATTCAAACATAAACTCCGAACCTACTCCCAATTCACTTTCTACGTATATATTGCCATGGTGCAATTCTACAAGAGATTTTACTAAAGATAAACCAATACCACTTCCTTCACATTTTCTGTTTAATTTAGTATCAATTCTCTTAAATCTATCAAAAATTACATCCACTTTATCTTGTGATATTCCTAATCCATTATCTTTAACAAGTACTTTAATTTTTTCGTCATCAACAGATAATTCTACATATATGTCCCCATTTTCTTTGCTATATTTTATAGCGTTAGATAATAAATTTAGCATAATTCTTTCAATTTTATCTGGATCACAAGATATTATTTTTTCCTCGCAGTTTGTATCAAATATTAAGTTTAAGCCTTTATCTTTAATATACTGAGCTACAGATAAAGTTATATTTTCTACTACATCAACTATATTATAATTTCCTAATTGTAACTTATAGTAACCAGAATCTAGGGAAGTAATATCAATGAGATTATTTACTAGTCTTAATAATCTATATGAATTTTGTTTCATAGCTTTTATATTCTCTATCATCTTTTTCTTTTTATCTTCACATGGGCAGTTTTCCACATAATAACTTATTAATTGAATTGTTGTTAAAATTATATTTAATGGTGTTCTAAATTCGTGAGATATGTTGACAAAAAAATCCGTCTT
>ERZ781272.970-NODE-970-length-12928-cov-3.570729_pt1 | contig 12928 bp, 9 predicted proteins | sample MGYA00375850_ERZ781272 | MGnify/ENA primary metagenome ERZ781272 (study PRJEB29790, sample SAMN06051246) | human gut metagenome | host: Homo sapiens | place: USA: Cincinnati, Ohio | collected 2013-06-21 | study: EMG produced TPA metagenomics assembly of the Gut...
CGGCTGAGCCCCATCTGGCCTACGATTGCTCCGCCTTGGCACTGGGATCTTTAAAAATCGTCATATATCTTCTATGAGGATTAAGAAAAAAGTTTCTTCTAATAGGGAAATCGTTGGTCATTATTTCGATGATAGAAAATTATTTCCCAGCTTTTTAACACAAAAATGCCCCTAGTACTAGCAGATGTCTCAATCATCTGTTGGTACTAGGGGCATTTTTGTGGAACGGTTAGCAGTCGGTATCGTGATAATCTCCTTGAGTTATCACGACGCTAAATGGGAGTGTGACAGGAAGCAACAGTTGATCAAAGCTAGTCAGTGTTTACCTTGTCTGTCGTCACCGTCACAACAAACGTAGACTCGTCTTTCTGGTAAAGCCGGTGAATGTTTTGCAGTAGCAACATGATCCATGACATCGCGAGGGCGAAGGCGATCATCTCAAACGCTGTCAGTGACAAGTAGTGGACGAACTGGAAGAGGATCGCGGCGAAAATGATGATGCCGCCGATGATGTAACTGGTGCTTAGAAATTCGCGCGAAACGCCTGGCAACAGCCAACGAACTGCAATGATCATGCCGATGATGAAATAATTCAGGAACCAAGCACTTTGCGTATGCAAGATATGCATGAGGCCGCGATTGTTCGGGAAAAGGCCAACACCCAGCAAAGTAATTGCCGCAACCGTCAACATGATCCGCATCGTGATCAACCGCCAATCATTTTTGCGATGCGCCATCAGTGGTACGAAGAGATAATCCACCAGCGCGATCCACAGCAAGGCCGACACAGCGATGGTGAGATTAAATTGCCACGCATTCAAAGCCTTGTTCGTGCCAAGAAAACTGACGTTATGTTGCCACCACTGGCGCGAACTGTTCGTCACAATCGCGCCAATGACACCGCCAACGAAGGTCGATAGAAACAGGGTCGTGATGAAGGAGGTCGAAATCGACAAGGCCGAATAAATCATCAGGTAGTTCACAATACTGATAAACAACAGGAATAACCCAGTCGCCGTGTAAATATCAAAACTGACGCCCTCAAACATATAGCCAATCACCCAGAAAAACACTGATGTCACAAACGCAAGAATAATTGCAAAGGACAACAGCATCGTTGGAAAAATTCGCCAATAACGGCGCCGATGATCCCGCCCATGAATCTGGCGATGATTCTGAATGTAAGCCACTGCAAACGTAGCAATCCCACTCAATTCGCCCAGCACAATGACCATCTGCGCGATCGAGTTCTTCCCCGTCATCGGCACCTGCAAAATCTGAAAATAGATAAAGTAGGCCAAAAACGCGATCCCAGCCAAAACAGTGGGAATCAGGAAGAACCGTAGCGAAATCGTCTGCGTCCCCGTATCCGTCCGCTTAGGCCGAATCACGGCTTCCTTATCTTTTAAAGTAACTTCAACTTGCTCGCCATCTTTAATATCAAGATCTTCCATGATGGCGTCGGGGATGACGACGTGATGTGTTTCTTTAGCCAATGTTTGCTCACTCCAAAGATGTTTCTGTGTGGTGGTGTCTAGAGTCTTACTTTAGCACATTTGGGTGGTGGGCATATATACAATGTGATAGTGAATAAACAGCGCGTTAAAAAAGCTTTTATTGTGTTGAAGCTTCCAACAATTGTATAGATATAGTTTTAAAGCTTATACATGTTGATGTTTGAGACTTTCACAGATATGTTTAATCAAGTAAGTAACCAGTTGGATCTTAAACTGAAAGGTGGCAAAAAATGAGTGATTTGTGGGGAATGGGTGGCGCGAATAATGCGATTGGTTTAGATCATCAGGATAACGCGGCAATTGCGATGGTCTTTAAGGCTTTGGATGACCCTAATTTTCAAAAGTTGACGATGGAACACAAGAATGATTTTGAGCTTGTATACAACGATCATATTGTTTCTGTGCAAGTTAAGGGTTACATGCTTGGTTTTGCGGAAATGGGAAGGATTGTCGCAAAAGCTCCTGAAGGCCGATCAAAATATGTCTTGCTAGCAGATAGTTACGGCAATGCTCGTAGTTTCATTAATGTTTTTAACACTTTTCTTGAAAATCCCGAGGATTACACGGAATTCGAGGATGAGGTTTGTTCAAAACTGAACCTTGAAAGAGACACAAGTGATTTTTCCAAAGCGATGTTATTTCGTTTTGAAGAATTTTCACAACTAAGTGGAGAACCACTGGCCCTTTCAGAAATCTCTAAGTGGGCGGCTAGAACAAATCGGCATTGTGATTCTGTTAAAGTCATGGCAGCGCTCAAATTACCATTTCTAGAGAAGAGAAAAGTTCGAGGAACAATCAGTAAGAAGTAAATTATCAAAATTTCAGATGACAATAGGGTAGTACCCTCATACTCAATCAATCGCGACGAAGAAGACAGTTCAGGATTTTTAGTTGACTTAGATGCTTATGTTAAGTTTCTTATCGAAGATACAGCTCATAATTCCTTCATGGTCAGTGAGCTCCAGCAATTTAGTCGTTTAGTTCAAGAGGGGTCACCAGACGCATTGCCATTAGCAAGCCAACTGTCCGAAGAAAACTCGCGATATTTTTGGCTTAAGATGAGCATGTGTGTCATTGCTCGGGAAAAGGTTTTATTAGGTAAGTCAACACCTGAACCGAGCTGTGAATTTGAACGACTCGTATTGGCAAGAGTCACAGCTATCAATGAAAAATGTAGAGAGGCTCTTGAAGCTCTTGAAAGTCTTGATGGTGAGAGCTTATATACAAATGTAAACTTTATTAAGGGAGTTTGCTGTTTAAATATTGAGGAGTTTGAATTAGCCAAAAAGTTTTTTCTTGAGGCTCTTACAAAAGGCAATTCATACTTAAAGGCTCACATTTATTGTCATTTATTTAAAATTCAGCAGATTTTTTCTCCGTCCACTTTAAACATGAAATACTTGGACTTAGCAGAAGCGCAACTTAAAAAGTTTCCATCTGCTACTTTACTTAAGATTCAGCAGTATGACTCATTGGGACAGTTTGAAAATGTGCTCAGCTGTTATGATGAACTGGAAATACAGAAATTGATGGTTGAGAAGCAGTTTTCTGTTTATCCGCTAATACTTGTTGCAGAACAACAAACTCATGATGTGCGATTGCGTCAAGATATGTTTAACTTTTTGAATTTAGTTGCTCAGTTGCCAAAAATGCGTGATTGTAGGTCTGCAATAATTTATGTTAATAACGAGATGGTTCAATTCTTTGTTATTCAATTTGAAAAAAATCGTCTGTCGTTATCTTTTGGTGACCATCATGTCTCTACTTCAACAGATGACAATAGAGAGAGTGGGGTTAGTATACAAGTTCATTTCAAAGAAATCGGTTTAAGATTACCATTTACTCCAGAATGGGAGTCTATTTACCGAAAAAAGGGCAGAATGCCAACTCAGCAGGAGCTGAATAATATTGTTGCTTCAAAACAGTTTCATAAGGGGTTCGGATATCCAACAATCTATACGGAATGTTCTGCCGAAGAATGCTCTTGGTTACAAAATACAGAAGGTTTCTCCCTTAACCATGATCGAGTAGATGAGCTGGAGTACATAGCTATCTTGCCAGATAAAGTGGATGCAGAAATAAATTTCTCTTTGTATGCAGAGCATGCGACGATTTATGTTCGTATGGGTAGCTATAGCCTAAATATCAGTCTTGATAAAATTGGCGAGCCGACCCGGCTTTTCTCGATCAAGTTCAGAGATTCGTCTATTGACTCAGTGATATTTTGCGCCATTACGCCAGAAAAAATGAAAAACTTATTATTCTATATTCCAAAGACAAAGTGTCAGCTCATTGACCAGTGAGTCTCTAGATGATGATCTAAATCAACAATCTTGTCATGATGTGGAATGCAACTCAGGTTTGTTGACCTAACCCTTGACTTGATGATGGAGGTGCCTGTGATGGTAGAATCAGAACACGCCGTAAGATATGCAGAGTATTTAGACATGCTTAATACGACCTATTCACAAGCGGTCGATTACTTGCTAAAAAAGTATGGACCGGGCCGTGACGACTATTTTCGAGAGAAATCTTATCAACGTTTTCTAGCAGGTGAGCTTAAGTCTATCGCTAAGGGAAAGTATGCTAGAAGCTCAGAGGGACTCTATACGCACCATGTTGACGAAAATCGCGCAGAGAACCTAGGTAATCTTAAATTCATTCGCCATTATCAATATCCTTTTAGTATGCAACAGCGGGATAGGCTGGTATATGCGGATTTAATCGAGCATCTGATCTTGCACGCAATCATTGTCAAGGAGACAGACGGACGCTTTGGTGATCAGGGATACAGCCGCTTCTTAGCGCCAATGGTCAGAGATTGGTATGCGAAAAGCATAATACCGGGTCCTGATTGGATGAAAGTCGCGTATCAACGATCCTTTTTAACGAAAGAAGAGACAGAGAAACTCCTAAAACGAATTGATCAAGATCCACGAGCAAATGTGGTTCGACATATTAGGATCTAACCGTTCTTTACAGAATGAACAAGCGGCGCCTTTCGTGGTAAGCATGAAAGTGTGTCGCTTTATTTGTGTTTATTAGGGAGAAATCGACGATTCAAAAAGGGTTTACGGGGCAATATTTTGGTCGTCCCTCATCGTACCCGGCTGGACGAGACATGTTGGATGCCTCATAATGAAGAGAGTTATATTTACGCTGGAACAAAGCGTTAATGATCCAATAATCTCCATGGCTAGACTGGGGATTTAAACGATTTGGTACGAGTCAGTGTTAGAGGGGCTCGTCGGTGATTTGCCGAATAGAGGGCAGATTTGGATTTGTTCTATTTGTTAATAGGAGATTTCAACATTCCAGATGGCTTAATAATTTCGACAATGACAACAGGAGGAGTCAAGAATGGGTGCAACACTTGAATCTACGTTTGAAAAACGATTGATCGAACAGTTGACGAGGGGAATTTCTCAATGGACGTATCGTCAGGATCTAAAGACGGAGAAGGATTTGTGGCGTAATTTTCGGCAAAAGATTGAGCAAAATAATGTTGCTGTGTTGGACGGACATCCTCTGACAGAACAAGAATTTCGTCAAATTCAGAATCAGCTTCAATTTGGTACGTTTTATGATGCCGCCAAGTGGTTGGCTGGCGAAAACGGTGTGGCTAAGGTCCAAGTGCAGCGTGAAGATGCCACGCTAGGAACAGTTCGACTAGAAGTTGTTCGTCGGGAAGATGTGGCTGGTGGCACTTCTTCCTACGAGGTTGTCAACCAAATCGAAATGCCCAAAGTGTTCGCAGACTACCAGAATCGTCGGTTTGATGTCTCACTTTTGATCAATGGGTTACCGTTAATCCATATCGAACTCAAGAATGCTGATCATTCATACATGGATGCTTTTCGTCAGATAAAAAAGTATCTGAGTGACGGTATGTTTAACGGCATTTATTCAGTCGTTCAAATGTTCGTTGTCAGTGACCCGTACCACACACGGTATATTGCGCCGGCTTCTGGTACCAAGATGAACGAGCGCTTCTTAACCAACTGGGTCGATGAGCATAATCAACCTGTAGAGACGCTGACTGATTTTACAGATCAGGTACTCTCGATTCCACAAGCACATAAAATGGTGACCCAGTATACCGTGATTGATTCGATTCGTAAGTCCTTAATTTTGCTGCGGCCGTATCAGATACATGCGATCGAGCGAGTTCGGGAGGCGACAAAACATCAAGTCTCCGGATACGTCTGGCATACCACAGGCTCAGGAAAAACGCTTACAGCATACAAAGTAGCTCGAAATCTTTTACAAATTCCCAGTATTGATAAAACTATCTTTATTGTGGATCGAGTCGACCTAGACCAGCAAACTACAAGCTCTTTCATGGCTTACGCTGAAAACGATACGATTGATATTGATGAGACTGAACACGTTCGCGATCTTATTAAGAATCTAAAAAGTACAGACCGCACTGTCATTGTCACAACGATTCAAAAGCTTAACTTTGTCATGCGCCGGTTTGCGGATAAACAAGGCACACGAGACTATGAGCGATTGACAAAGTTAAAGATTGCTTTTGTTGTTGACGAATGTCATCGCGCTGTTACTTCGCGAAAACAGTGGGAGATTAACGGCTTTTTCCATCACGCGTTGTGGTATGGCTTTACGGGCACGCCCATATTTGAGCAGAATGCACGTAAAGAAGAGGGAAACTTGCCCCGAACGACTGCGGAACAATATGGCGAACGACTGCATGAGTATACAGTCAAAGAAGCAATTCATGATGGTGCCGTCTTGGGCTTTCAAGTGGAGTATATAAATACGATTCGTGATGATCAACTAACTGAGTTAATTGCGAAGCGCACAGGAGAGTCCCTTGCAGATGTAGCAAAGATGGATCCTGTTGAGATGGAAAAGAACCTGCTCTCTTCTGATTATTTGAACAAAAATCATATGTGGAAAGTGATAGAGGGGATCGTCAACCATTCACAAAAGAAGCTGGGCTTGTACAATGGCCGAGGCAATTCTTACACGGCTTTGTTGACAACTAGCTCCATTTCGCAAGCACAAAAATATTATGAATTATTCAAAGAGTTACGTGCGGGTAAAGCGCCATTTACAATGAACAAGCGTACCTCAGAATTATTACCTGACTTTCCAAAGGTCGCCATCACTTATTCAGTGACTGAAAATGATCTCGATTCAACCCTGAATCAAGATGCGATGCGGAAGTCCATTCGTGACTACAACGAGATGTTTGGTACGAGTTACAGTCTTGAGAATATTAACTTATATAACGCTAACATCAATGATCGGCTAGCCCGGAAACAGGCCCGTTATCTGTCTCGTGAAGAGCAATTAGACCTAGTTATTGTGGTTGATCGATTATTGACTGGTTTTGATGCGCCTTGCTTGTCTACCTTGTTTATTGATCGCAAGCCGATGCAGCTACAAAATATCATTCAAGCCTTTTCTCGAACCAATCGTATCTTTGACAAAAATAAACAGTATGGACAGATTGTTGTCTATCAACTGCCGAATACCTTTGCAAAAGCAGTCGAAGATGCGTTAATCCTCTATTCAAACGGCGGTGAAAATGAAGTCCTCGCCCCTGAGTGGACGGTAGCACACAACCGATTAAAGAAGGCAGCTTCAAGCTTGAGAAAGTTCAAGATTGATCCTTCTGGTCCACCTATCAGTGAATTGCCAGATGCAACCTTGAAGCGATTTGCCAAGGCATTTCAAGGCTTTGATAAGGGGCTAGCTGCTGCGCAGGTTTATAGCGAATATGACTCAGACGAAATTCAAGATGAGATTGCTATCGATTCTCAAGACATCGAGGAATACACAAGTGCCTATAACAATGTCATTGACGAATTAAAGCGGCGTCGACAAACTGAAGGGCCTGAAGAAGACGATTTAGATATTGAGTATGAGTTGGAAACCGTACGTCAGGATACGATCAACTACGAGTACATCGTTAACCTCATCCAAGCCTATGTCAGCGACTCTCGCGATGATAAGCCTGCTGTTAGCCAAAAACGGGTTGAAGAAATTTCGAATTACGTCGATAGATTGAAGAACAACAACGAGAAACTCGGCACGTTGATGGAAAGCCTATGGCGTAAGATTCAAGCTAATCCTAGAGAATTTCAAAATCAGAATGTCCAAACTTTGCTTCAGACAATGAAAAACGAAACAATTGAGCATTTGGTCAAGGATGTCGCGACGACATGGGGTGCTGATCCTGCAGAGGCGCTTTTCTACGCTGAAAATTTTGACCCTAAGAAAGAATCTAATCCCGGCGAAGAGAGCTTAAAACGTCATATGGATTATGAAATGTATAAGGGAAAAACTGAAAATCCGGTTAAGAAGATCTCGTACTGGCGCGAATTTAAAGATGCATACTCGAATCTTATTCGCGAAGAGATCTTGCCACTTAATCAGGACTAATTTGGAGGAACTTAACGATGGCTCAAATGACGTCACAGACACTGTATCAAGCACTTTGGAATTCTGCGGATATCTTACGATCAAAGATGGATGCCAGCGAATATAAGAATTACTTGCTAGGCTTAATTTTTTACAAGTATCTTTCTGATCGCATGGTGGTTTATGCTTCAGATCAATTGGAGGAGAAGACAACAGATCTGGATAAAGCTCAGCAAATTTACACGGATGCATACAATGATAAAGATTTGCATGATGATCTGATAAGTAATGTTTCCGATGAGTTTGGTTATCACATTCAGCCCGATCTGACTTTTACAGCTCTCATAGACAAAATCGATCACGGTACCTTTCAGCTTGAAGACCTTAGTCAGAGCTTTCGCGATATTGAACAATCCAGTGAATTCTTTTCTGGGTTGTTCGAGGATGTTGACCTGTATTCGCGAAAGCTGGGTGCAACCCCGCAAAAGCAAAATCAAGTTATCTCGGATGTCATGAAACAAATCTCGACGCTTGATCTGGTGGGTCAGAACACGAATGACATACTCGGGGATGCGTACGAATATTTGATCGGTCAGTTTGCCTCTGATTCCGGCAAAAACGCGGGTGAGTTTTATACGCCGCAGTCGGTATCACGGCTTATTACACAAATCGCGATGCACAGTAAGGAAGATGTCCGTGGTTTCACGATTTATGATCCGACAATGGGATCGGGTTCACTGCTTCTAAATGCGCGTCGCTATTCGAACGAACGTCTGTCTATCAACTATTTTGGTCAGGAATTGAATACGTCAACGTACAATTTAGCGCGTATGAACATGATTCTTCATGGTGTGCCAATTAATAACCAGCATCTACACAATGCTGATACCTTGGATCAAGACTGGCCAATTGAAGAACCAACAAACTTTGATGCCGTTGTGATGAACCCACCATACTCAGCGCATTGGCAGCCGTCGAAGGGGACAGAAAACGATCCCCGGTTTGTCAGCTATGGACTTGCACCAAAATCTAAGGCTGACTTTGCCTTCTTGCTCCATGGCTACTATCACTTAAAGGACACTGGGGTAATGTGTATTGTTTTGCCGCACGGTGTTCTTTTCCGTGGTGGTGCAGAGGGGCGTATTCGTAAAGCATTACTTGAAAACGGCGCGATCGACACGGTGATTGGTTTGCCTGCAAACATCTTCTTTAACACGAGCATTCCAACCACAGTCACGGTCTTGAAAAAATCTAGAACGACTCGCGATGTGCTCTTTATTGATGCATCAAAAGAGTTCGAGAAGGCTAAGAACCAAAACCATCTAACAGACGACAACATCCAAAAGATTCTTGAGACGTATATCAATCGCAAGGATGTTGATAAGTATGCCCATCTCGCATCCTTCGATGAAATCAAGGAAAATGACTTTAACTTAAATATTCCACGTTATGTTGATACGACAGAACCAGAAAAGCCAGTTGATGTGGTCAAAGTGGTTGCTGATATCAGGAAAAACGATGAAGAAATTGCCAGATTAAGTTCGGAGCTAGCCAAAGATTTTGACGATTTAGTGGCCAATAATGACGAAGCTGCCAAGCAACTCGCTGCCTTGAAGGAGCTGTTTAAAAATGAGTAAGGATGCTAAAAACGTTCCTGCATTACGGTTTAAGGGGTACTCTGACGCTTGGGAAAAGCGTAAGTTGCGGGAAATAACAGAGATTAATCCGAAAGGTAAGATTCCAGAAGTTTTCAGGTATGTGGATTTAGAATCCGTGAAGAACAGCTCTATTATTAGTTCTAAGATTGAAACAAAACAAACTGCTCCGTCAAGAGCGCAGAGAACAGCAGAAATAGGTGATGTATTTTACCAAACTGTCAGACCTTATCAAAAAAACAACGTTATTTTTTTGTTGCACAGTTCCATGCCATATGTTTTTTCGACTGGATATGCTCAGCTTAGATCTAACATGAATAGTTTTTTTATACTGTACTTAGTTCAAACCGACGGCTTTGTTAATGATGTTCTCAATAGAGCTACAGGAACGTCATATCCAGCAATTAATCCAACACATCTGGCGACAATTATTGTTTGTTTTCCGAAAATTGTTAGCGAACAAAATAGGATTGGGCAGGTATTAGAGCATCTAGACAACCTTATCACTGCAACTCAGCATAAGATTGATGCTTTGGAACAAGCTAAAAAGGCGTTACTTCAACGTCTCTTTGATCAGTCATGGCGCTTCAAAGGTTACTCTGACCCGTGGGAAAAGCGTAAGTTGGGAGAGATTGCAGGAATATTCGACGGAACTCATCAAACGCCAAATTATCAATCAAGTGGAATTATGTTTTTAAGCGTCGAAAACATTCAGACGCTTAAGTCAAACAAGTTTATATCGTTAGAAGATTTTCAAAAGGATTTTAAAGTGTCTCCAAGAACAGGAGATATTTTAATGACACGAATTGGAAATATCGGAACGACAAATGTTGTTAAGTCAACCAGACCAATTGCCTATTATGTTAGTTTAGCTTTGATTCGGCCAAATGATGCCATTGATGTTTACTATTTGAATTATGCAATAAATGGATTGTCGTTCCAAAGAGAATTGCGTCGAAGAACTCTAAGCGTCGCATTTCCACAAAAAATTAATAAACAAGAAATAGGCAAATCAATTGTTGATTTGCCATCTCCTAGTGAACAAATTCAGATTGGAAACCTTTTTGTGCTATTAGACAATCTTATCGCTGCAACTCAATCCAGACTTTCTAGCCTTGAATTATTAAAAAAGGCCCTATTACAGGACCTTTTCATTTGAAAAGGATCGTCTTACGCGGTGAAGCTGCGTTAGGCGATCCTTTTGTGTTACATCAATGAGGTAAGATAGCGCATTATCTTATCGTTGTCTTGGTTTTCTAATTCTTGGATGATATGAAGGTATGTCTTCTGCGTAGTGCTCATATTGGCGTGTCCAAGTCGTCTTGCAACTGAACCAACTGAGACGCCTGCGTATAGTAACAGGGACGCGTGGGTGTGGCGCAGTCCGTGAATGCTAATGACGGGGATGCTTGCTCGCTTACATTTGCGCTCAAGAATGTCATTTGCTGTCTCGTTGTATACTCGCTGTCCATCTGTAACAAAAATTGGCTTGTCCTGTGGGAGACTTTTGATTTGAGTTGCAAATTGCATCGCAACCTGCCAATCAAGTGGCACCTTGCGAACAGAGGCCGTATTCTTTGTCTCTGCAAAGCTTCCAGTGGCACTTTTGTAGTCCCATGTCTTATTGATCGTCAGCGTCAATTTTGCCATGTCAAAGTCCATAGGCGTAACGCCAAGTGCTTCACCGAATCGCAGACCTGTTTTGGCGATTAGTAGCAGGAAATAATCCCAGTCCAATCCATGATCGAGATCCAGCAAAGCCAACAGCTTTGTGAGTTCATGTTGATTTAGAAACTTAACCTTATGTACACGCGACACGGTTCCCTTGATGACGACTTTGCGCGTAGGGTCTTGTTCTAAAATGCCTTCGTCCAACGCATCCAGTATTGCTGCCTTGAGATGATGGTGAAAGTCGAGTGTTGTCTGCTTTTCGTGATTTGCAGCGAATTCATTGATCAACTCTTGATACGTCCGCCGTTTGAGTTCGTCCATGTGCAGATCAGGCGCCAGTGTAACCAAATGCTTGTGCGACATTTGATACTTCTGATAAGTGACTGGTCGAACAGCACCTTCCTTGTAGAGTTCAATCCACTGCTTAAAGTACATATGGAATTTCTGTGTGCGTAAGTTCATTGCGCACCTCCTTGGTTTAGTTGTCTTTGTTAGACAATTAAACTGTTTACCATATGAACTAGAGAAAGTCATTTTACTGTTTCAGACGAAAAGATTTTGAAGTAGAGATTTTTTGAGTGACTCAAGTTGAGAATATTTGGACTGATTTATACTGATAAGTTCACACAGTAGTTGAAGTGATCTTCCAATAGTCCGTTGCTCAGACGTTGATTCTGGCATATCCAGATTCAAAGCAAGAATAATTCTTCCAGAAAGATTACCTTGACCCCCTTGTAAGTACGTTGAAACGATTTTGTTTTTCATTCTCATTAGCTGAAACAATATAAAGTTAGAGTCATTCTCTTTTGATGGCCTCATCGCGAGAATAGCTTGATTAATTGCACCGTTAATCTTTGATCGATCAACATCACCGCTGTTTGCTCCGTACAACGCATACAGAATGTCGCCGGTTTTAACCAGCTTTGCTGAAGAATTTTTAAGGCCTTCTTGAGTAAGTGTTAGAGCAGTAGTTGAAGAATGGATTTCTGCAGAACGGATAAAAGGAATGTGTCCACCATAATATGTGCGAATGTTTGCTGATGGTGTGCCTCCAGAATATGCTGAAACAATATCCTTCAGTTTGTTTTCCTTCCAAGAAGTCGAGTATTCTTTGAATCGCCACAATTGATCGAAAAGGTTTTTCGATAAAGTCTCTTTGACTTGTTCCAAAGCATCAATCTTATTCTGAGTTGCAGCGATAAGATTGTCGAGATCACTCATTGTTGATCCAATTAACTTCTGTTCTGTCTTTTTCGGGAAAACTATCGGCGTCTGTTTTCCTGTTGCAATCGTGAATGTTCCTACAGTTCCCTTTCCTGATGTAGAGAGTATATACGTTTGAATCGAATTGCCCGTAAACTGGAAATAAAAAAAAGCTGGGTCAAGTGTTCTGTTTTGGAACCAAATGATGTTGCCATCCTTAAAATAAATCGGACTTTCAGTCTTTATGAGAAAGGGAATTCCGATTGATCCAACTCCTGTTACTAGCAGATCACCAGGAGTGACTCGTCCAGATTGTTCAGAATATCTCTCATACAGATCTCTCGAAATATAGATTGGCTCTTTAACTTTTTGATTTTTATTAATTGATACAATATCTCGGGCTCTTATAAAAGGAACACCTTCTTGTCTCCAATCAGATTGGATGTAAGCTGATTCCTGAGACAACTTTTAAGAGAGGGTATAATGAATAAA
>ERZ781272.972-NODE-972-length-12904-cov-3.251148_pt1 | contig 12904 bp, 11 predicted proteins | sample MGYA00375850_ERZ781272 | MGnify/ENA primary metagenome ERZ781272 (study PRJEB29790, sample SAMN06051246) | human gut metagenome | host: Homo sapiens | place: USA: Cincinnati, Ohio | collected 2013-06-21 | study: EMG produced TPA metagenomics assembly of the Gut...
TGCACAGGATCACCGCGAAAACCGTGGAAATCGTGGTGACCAAAACGATGGGGGCGAGAACTTCCGTGACGTTGGTGGAACCGGCGCCCTGACGCAGGGCCAACACGGTGGCAGGAATCAGCGTTACCGAAGATGTATTGATTGCCAGGAACATAACCATGGCGTCCGTGGCAACGCTCTTTTTGGTGTTCAGCGTGTCCAATTCAGCCATGGCCGTCAGGCCCAGCGGCGTGGCGGTGTTTCCAAGGCCGAGGATGTTCGCCGCAATATTCATGACCATGGAACCCATAGCGGGATGATCCTCCGGTACATCCGGGAACAGACGCTTCATAACCCCCCCGCAGGGAATGCGCCAGCACCTTGACAAGTCCGGCCTTATCGGCAATCCCCAGCAGGCCCAGCCAAAGCGTCATCACGCCAGTCAGGCTGAATGCGATATCAAAGGCAGTACCGGCAAAGTCCAGAGCAGCCTGAGAGACGGCAGTGATGCTTCGGGTAAAGCCGGCATAGATGGTTCCCACAATAATCAGGCCAGCCCAGATCCAACTGAGTAAACCAATCTTTTCTTTCTTCTCGTCGTTTTTTTTATGATATCATTCCTTTTCCTTTTGGTTTTGGGGCTTCCGTTAAATAGAAGGGCAGGACCTTATTTAACGGGTTGCTTCTGTTTCGGCGCTCTTTCAGCAGTTTCTGCTGTCAGCGGCGCGGAAAACAGAGACGGAGGCAATTTGGCCGCCGCGAAACCCGGTCATTCTGCGGAGATGTCCAAATTGCTAACGGTGGCTGCGGCAGGGCAATGCACACTTGTTCAAGCTGATTCACATTTCTCCATGGATTTCCTCCCCTGTCATCCTCTTGCTCGGCTGATTGAATGTGCTTGCGTAACAAATTGACTTGTATGTTTCGTGGCTGTCCCATTAAATTTTACAACAAGGCAGGTGCCAAAATACCAAAACTGCAATTTTTTGGAGAGTTTGCAAAAAAAGCTGAGCAAAGTTTATAAATGCCGCCTAAAAACATATCAAAGACAGGCATGCGATAATCTAATCTAGTATTAGTAGATGTTTTGACGCCGCGCCGGAAAAGTTTTAATTAAGCAGGCGAAATCAGGAGAAACCGCCTGTTTATATAAAAATTGGCGTTCCACCTTTTTAATAGATTCCACAGTCGCTGATATAATAACTTCGACTTATATGAATCGTGTGTACCTTCCCAAAAACTAGACAAGAAGGTGCTTCGCGATGAAGATTGAAGAAACGAAAAAAGCAATGGTGGGCTATGTAAACACGCCGTTGGAACTGATGCCCGCACTGACAAAGGAATTGGGCAGGGGCCGCCTCTACATCAAGCGCGACGACATGACCGGGATTGCCCTCGGCGGAAATAAGGCCCGGAAATTGGACTACATTGTGCAGTATGCTCTGGACAACGGCTATACGGCCCTGATGACCTTTGGGGGCGTTCAGACCAATCACGGGCGGCTGACCGCCGCAGCCGCCATTCGCTATGGCCTCAAACCGATTCTGGTTCTCAAGGGCAAAAAGCCGGATTACATGTCCGGAAATCTCCTGCTGGATCGCATGATGGGCTGCGACATCTATTTTGTGGATACCTCCGCCGCCGACGTGCTGCCCACCGATGAGCAGGAAGCCGCCAAAAAGGGGTTTCTGGATGCGTGCACGGAGAAAGTCATAGCGGACGCGGCGACAAGGTTTTGCGTATTCCCGTAGGCGGACAGACGATGGTTGGTTCCGCCGGCTACATGCAGGCAATTCCCGAGATTATGCGCCAGATGCAAGAGCAAGACATCCATGCCAAATATCTGGTGGCGGGCTATGGTTCTACCGGCACGTTTGCCGGACTGTGGGCCGGCGCGAAATATTACCACGCGCCTTTTGAGGTGATTGGCATCCCCATTGAACCGGATTACCGCCCGCTGGGCGAGACGGTAGACTTTATCAACGAACTCAGCCGTTTTTATGAGTTGGGCTTTTCCTGCAAAGAAGAGGATGTTCATCTGGAGTGCGGCGAGGGCGAAAATTTCTATGGCGGCGTCGGGTACAACGAGCCAGACCACATCACCCAGAGCTACATTGAGCTGCTGGCCAGAACAGAAGCCATTTTTGTGAATCCCTGCTATACGGGCAAGGTGCTGCATGGGTTCGTGGATCTGATTCAAAAAGGCATCATTCGCGACGGTGCAGACGCCATCATGCTGCACACCGGCGGCGCACCCGGTCTTTGGACCAAGGAACATCTGGACAGTATGCAGGAAGCATACTGGGCGGACGAGAACAAAGATCGCGTCCATGTCATCACACTCTAAATTTTCGCTCCGAAGGCGGAGAAAGAGGCTGGAATGGAGAAGAAGATCGGCATAATTTCCAACCGAAGCGGCATGGGCCAATTTTATCGTCGGCACCTGATGGAGTTGTTTGGCGACGTAGCCGACGTCTATGCCTATAATCTGGAGGAAAAGACAATTCTGGATATGCGGGAGTGTGATCTTTACCTCATCTCCTCCACCGGCTATGATTTGATTCACGACACATGGGCCAAACCGTTTCTCCCTCCAGAGAGCAAGCTGGTCCAGTCGCGAATCACGTTTACCAAGGCGGCGCTAGAGCAGCTGCGCACGTATCCCCCGGGTACGAAGGCCCTTCTGGTCAATCAGAGCCAGCATATGGCGATGGAGAGCATTACCCAGTTATATCATCTGGGAGCCGGTATTATCGAGTTTTTGCCTTATTATCCGGGCATGGAGGAAATTCCTCCCGTGACTTTGGCCTTTGCACCGGGCGAACTGGATCTTGTCCCGCCCGGTATCACGCGGATCGTGGATCTGGGCTGCCGTCTGCTGACCGCCAACACCATCAGTGAAATTGCGTTAAAGCTGGATGATCCCTTCTTTCTTGAAAGCACCAAGTTTCAGAATTATACCGCCACGCTGGCCTCGGTGGACTATTCTCTGCAACAGATTTCCTCTCACAATCTGACCGTTGAGAACAAAATGGAAATTATCCTGAATTCTCTTGATCAGGGCATCGTGTGCATTGACGAAAAGGACTCTGTGAGTCTGATTAACCGCGCGGCGCGGGAGCTTCTGGCCGTTCATTGCACGGAAGTGCTGGGTCGGCCGGTGGCGGAGGCTTTTCCTTTTCTCCCCTTTGATGAAGCGCCTTACAGCCAACAGTCCGCCAAACCCACGCTGATTCGTGTGCGGGGTCTGAATCTGGACGTAACTGTAACGCAACTGCGCATCCACGGCCAGTATCTGGGCGCATTTGCACTGTTGCAGCGGTTTGAAGAAGGCGAGAACCGCCAGAATACGCTCCGTCTGCAAATGATTCGGCAGAGTCACCGCGCCAAATATACCTTTGAGGATATCATCGGGGAATCGCCCGCCATTCAAACAGCCACGGAGATTGCCAAACGCATGGCCGGAAACAATGCCGCCATTCTGCTGGATGGAGAGTCCGGAACCGGAAAGGAACTCTTTGCGCATGCAATTCACAATGCCTCTCCCCGGCGGGACGGACCTTTTATCGCCGTGAACTGCGCCGCACTGCCGGAGACACTGCTGGAAAGCGAACTGTTCGGCTATGCGGACGGCGCGTTTACCGGTGCAAAAAAGGGCGGCAAGACGGGCCTTTTTGAATACGCGCACCACGGAATCTTGTTTTTGGATGAGATTGAAACAATGAGTCCAGCCTTGCAGGCAAAAATGCTGCGGGTTTTGCAAGAGAAGGAAATCGTCCGGGTCGGCTCCGGAGATCCCATCGCCGTCGATGTACGGGTTCTCTCTGCCACCAATCAGGACCTGTCCAACTGCGTCCGGAACAGCAGCTTTCGCCGTGACCTCTATTATCGCATCAACGTCATCCCCATTCATATTCCGGCCTTGCAGGAACGACGGGGCGACGTGATGCTGCTCATTGACCACTTCCAGCGCCTGCTTGGCATTCATTTCACACTGACAGAACGGGCGCCAGCCGCTATCTGGCGTCATCCTTGGAAGGGCAACATCCGAGAACTGCGCAATTGTGTGGAATACCTCAGCTATATGGAGCTTCCGGTGGTGGATCTTGAAAATCTGCCTGCGCAGTTTCACACCATCCCCGCCGCGGGTCCTGCTGACTGGGGCCTTCTCCCCGGCGAAAAAGCCGTCTTGTTCGCACTGGGTGAAGCAGCCTTGCGGGGTAAGGGGCTTGGACGCAAAGGGGTTCAGCATATCTGCGCGGTCCGGGGCATCTCCATGACGGAGTATGAAATTCGTCATGGACTGCAAGCGCTGCAAAACCACGGCTACACAGAGGTGGAAACGGGACGGGACGGAACGCGGCTATCGCCCGCCGGTTTGCGAAAGTATCGAAAAATTTTAGAAAAAGCGAATGAAAACCCGGCTGGCATTTCGATGCCAGCCGGGTTTTTGATGAATCGAATGCAAGGCGCGAGGCATTGGTGTAGCGACCCAAAAGCGCCTTTAGGCGTAACGTCCAGTGGACTTAGAAAACCTTTTTAATGCGTTCCACTGCGTTTTTTGTCGCCTCAGCGTCCCCGAAGGCGGTCAGCCGAACAAACCCCTCGCCTCTGGGGCCAAAGCCTACGCCGGGCGTCGTCGCCACATTGGCCTTATCCAGCAGCAGGCTGAAGAAGTCCCATGAACCCATACCGCCCGGGGCTTTGAGCCAGATATACGGCGCATTACTTCCGCCAAAGCACTGATATCCGGCGGACGCAAGACTCTCGCGGATGATCTTGGAGTTATTCCGATAGTATTCAATGGACTCCATCACCTGCGCATGGCCCTCGGGCGTGTAAATGGCGGCGGCGCCTCTTTGAATAACATAGGGAACGCCGTTAAACTTGGTGCACTGCCGGCGGTTCCATAACCCGTTCAGTTTTGTTCCACCCCGCTCCAGCTCCAGAGGAATCACGGTATAGGCACAGCGATTCCCGGTAAAACCGGCGGTTTTGGAAAAAGAACGAAATTCGATGGCACAGGTGCGCGCCCCTTCAATCTCAAAAATACTATGGGGGACTTCCGGGTCATGAATAAATGCCTCATAAGCGGAATCATACAGGATGATGGAACCATTGGCATTGGCATAGTCCACCCATGCCTTCAACTGTTCTCGGGTCGCCACGGCGCCCGTGGGGTTGTTGGGGAAACAGAGATAAATGATGTCCACCTTTTCCTTGGGAGGCTCAGGTGAAAATCCGTTTTCTTCAACACAGGGCAGATATGTCAGCTTGCTCCAACGACCCATCTGCTCCAGATAGTCGCCTGCCCGACCGGCCATGGCGTTTGTATCCGCATACACGGGGTACACCGGGTCACACACCGCGACGGTATTGTCCACTCCGAAAATGTCGCCGATATTGCCGCAATCGCTTTTTGCACCGTCGGAAACAAAAATTTCATCGGGGCTGATCGCCACGCCGCGGGAGGCATAATCGTTTTGGGCGATGGCCTCTCGAAGAAAAAGATAACCCTGTTCCGGCCCGTAGCCATGGAAGCCTTCAAAGGTACCCATTTCCTCCACAGCGTCGTGCATGGCCTTGATAACTGCCGGTACCAGAGGACGGGTCACATCCCCAATCGACAATTTCGTGATCCGGGCATCGGGGTGAGCGGAGGTATAGGCGGCAATCCGCTTTGCCACATCGGAGAACAGATAGCTGCCGGGCATCTTCAAAAAGTTTTCATTGACTTTTACCATAACGGCCTCCTTTTTCTTCTGGTGTCCGCGCACCAACTTTTCAGCAGTCAGTAAAACGGTGGTCCGCCGATGTCTCTCACTGCATCCAGTCCTCAGGCCTCACAGCCTGTGGCAAATCACTCCGCAGATTCAAAGGCGTCCTTTGTGCGGTGTTGCCCTAATAACTTTTCATGTTTTTTCGTCTTTTTATTCATATTATACAATTTGATTGGTATCCCTCACAACTGACACAATGGACTCAATTTTTGAAATTAATGGACAAATTGTGCTGTTGCAACGTTCCTTTTCAAATTGTCCCGCACGAATTTTGTATAATTATCAATTCGCTTAAAAACTTTTACAGCATACCGGTCTGCATTCTGCAATCTGACACCCCGCAACAGGCGGTTTGCCGCTCAACTCCACCACCCTTTTTGTTCAGGTAACCGCTCGTCGGTCGGGACATGCAACGCGGTTAGGAAATAGGTTAGGAGGGGTCCGCCGCCCATTTTGCGGCAGACCCCTCCTTTTCCATTTTCATAAAATATCCGAAATAATCCAGTCAAAGTCCAACACGGCATGTTCTAACCGGCGCTTATTTGCCTTGCGGTTGGAACGTCAGCGGCTATTTGTCAGCCGAATTTCAATCCTTCAAAAATCCGTGTTATCCCTTCTGCCGCGCTTTTAAGACATTTACCAGCTGCTTTTGAACCGGCAGCCATTGATGCTTGGGATACAGCCGCTCAAACAGCTCCAGAAGCGATTTTGCATCGGCGGCGTCCAGTCCTCCCGCCAAGTTCGCCGCCGCGCCGTGAACCGCCAGCAGCATCCAATATGCCAGTTGATTTTGCTCTTGCGCGGTCGGCGTTTTTAGCATATATTCCAGAATCTCCCGCGTCTGAGCGGATGATATTCCATCCCGCGCCGCCGCATCCAGCTTTAGCTTGACCGTTTCCGCAAAAATGCTGTGGCAAGGGTCCGTCTTCGGGCCTGCCGAACCGAAAATCCCCTCTCCCAGCTTCCGATTCCGCTCCAGCTGCTCTGTTTTTTCCAGATAGTCTTCGTAAATTTTTCGAATTTCCGCAAAGTATTCTGCCATTTGACAATCTCTCCTTTCAAGCTCTCATGCACACCTGACAATCAGATCGTTCTGAAATGCGCCGTTTTGCATTTGAACCAACTGATAAAATGTGGTACAATCTTCCTTGCGTCTGCTCTTTGCTGATCATCCTGCTCTCAATCATAACGCTTTGATTGCGGCGCAAAGCGCCGTTTCGCTCACGGCAGTGAAGTCTGCATTCCGCGGCGTGATAAAACCGTCATGCGGTTTTATCAAAGATTCGTATAAGGAGCCTCCCATGAAAAACACGCAAAAATTCTTTCTCCCCCTGTTCCTCGCGCTGAGTCTCTTCCTTTCCGGCTGTGCACAGCTTCAGCCATCCCCCTCCTTCTCTTTGGCGGACGTTCCGGATTTCTCCGACGAACCCTATGTGATTCTAAACGAAAATCAGCCGAATTTTCCCGAGGAGGACTTCACCACAGATTCCTTTGAATCGTATAGTCCGCTGGACCTGTTGGGCCGCTGCGGCGCGGCTTATGCCAACGTTGGGCTGGACACAATGCCCACGGAGGAACGGGGCGAGATCGGGCAGATCAAGCCTTCCGGCTGGCACACCGTGAAATACGACTGTGTGGACGGCAAATACCTTTACAACCGCTGCCACCTGATCGGCTATCAACTCACCGCCGAAAATGCCAACGAGGAAAATCTCATCACCGGAACCCGGTACATGAACGTCGTTGGGATGCTGCCCTTTGAAAACGAAGTGGCGGACTATGTGCAGGAGACGGGGAATCACGTTCTCTACCGGGTCACCCCTATTTTTGAGGGCACCAACCTCGTGGCGGACGCCGTTCAAATGGAGGCCAAGTCCGTGGAGGACGAAGGCGAAGGCGTATGCTTCAATGTCTACGTCTACAATGCGCAGCCCGGCGTCGCCATCGACTATGCAAACGGTGAAAGCTGGCTGGCTGATGAGGAGCCGACAGACAGCGTCAGCAATAGTTCTTCGGAACCTTCCGCAGGGGAAGACTACATCCTCAACACGAAGTCCATGAAATTCCACCGCCCGGACTGCTCCGGCGCGGCATCTATGAGCAAAGCGAACCGGCAGGAATACACCGGCAGCCGGGAAACCCTGATTTCTGAGGGGTATACCCCCTGCGGCCAGTGCAAACCGTGATAAATGGCCATCTCATGCTGAGTTGTGATAGAAACGCTGCATCCATCCGCGAGTGTTTTTTATGAAGTGAAGCGAAGGACAAAGTCGGGCTGCCGCCCGGCAAGGACGACAACCATGCTTCGCACAAAAAAAGCCGACGAGAATCCAATGGTTTCATCAGAAATGAGTATGCGTTCTCTAAAAAAGCCCCGCCATCCGATGGGATGGCGGGGCTTTTACAGATAGATTCCTTACTTCGCAGCCTTGGCAGCGCGAACTGCTTCGGTCAGCAGCGGAGTAACCTTGAACAGATCGCCGCAGATGCCGTAATCGGCAATCTCAAAGATGGGAGCGGTGTCGTTCTTGTTCACCGCGATGATGCACTCAGAATCCTGCATACCGGCCTTGTGCTGGATAGCGCCGGAAATGCCCAGAGCAACGTACACCTTGGGATGAACGGTCTTGCCGGTCTGGCCAACCTGATGGTCGGCAGACAGCCAGCCGGAGTCGATGGTGGCACGAGAGCCGCCCACAACGCCGCCGAGCTCAGCAGCCAGCTCTTCCGCCAGCTTAATGCCGCCCTCGACATCCTTGCTGATGCCGCGGCCAACAGAAACGATGAAGTCAGCGCCAATCAGATCGACCAGCTTCTTCGCTGCCTTGACGATCTCGACCACTTCGGTCTGGATATCATCCTCGGTCAGGGTGAAAGCAGGCTTCACGATCTGGCAGGCGTCAGCCTTGGCCTGATCGAAGACATTCTTCTTCATCACGCCGGGACGGACCGTCGCCATGGCGGGACGGAAACGGGGGCAGATGATGGAAGCCATCAGATGGCCGCCGAAAGCGGGACGGGTCATCTTCAGGTCGCGGGACACGTCGTGCTTCTCGCCCAGAACCATGGCGGAGTTCATCCCGTCAATCTTCTCAGGAGCAAGGGTGGACGCCTCACGCAGGAAGTCCTTGTAGATGGGCATATCCACATCCAAGTGCGTGCAGTCGGCGCACAGGCCGGTGTGCAGACGGGCTGCGCAGCGGGGGCCCAGATCGCGGCCAATGTTGCTGGCGCCGAACAGCATGACCTCGGGCTTCAGCTCCTCGATCACCTGGCAGATGGCGGCGGTGTAACCGTCGGTGGTATAGTTCTTCAGCAGCGGGTGATCGCAGACATAGATCTTGTCCGCGCCATAGCCGCCCAGCTCTTTGGCAAGGCCCTCAACGTTCTCGCCCAGCAGCAGACCGCACAGGTCCACGCCCAGCTCGTCAGCCAGCTTGCGGCCTTCGGAAATCAGCTCGAAATCGGTAGGCATCAGTTTGCCCTGACGCTGCTCGCAGAACACCCATACATCCTTGAAAGCAGCGATATCCGTGTTGTTAAAAGACATGTTCAATTACCCCTTTCTCAGATGATATGCTTCTTGGCCAGAATGCCCGCCAGCTTCTCGCAGTTCGCCTTGTCATCACCCTCGTTCAGCATCAGGCCAGCGCCCTTCTGAGGAGGAGTGAAGGAGGTGAGAATGTTGGTGGGAGAACCCTTCAGGCCGATGGTAGTGGGATCGATCAGGGCATCGTCCTTCAGCGTCTCATAATCGAAGGTCTGCAGCGGCTTGCTGTATGCTTCGAAAATACCGCCCACGCTCATGTACCGGGGAGCGTTCAGCTCCTTGATGCAGGTCAGCAGGCAGGGGGTCTTGACCTTGATGGTCATGTAGCCGTCTTCCAGCATGCGCTTGACAGTGATGGTGTCGCCGGTCTTCTGGATCTCGGCGGCATAAGTCACCTGAGGCAGATGCAGCTTTTCTGCAATCTGAGGGCCAACCTGAGCGGTATCGCCATCGATGGCCTGACGGCCGCACATGACGATGTCGTCCTTCTCCACGCCGATGCGGCTGATCGCAGCGGCCAGAATCTGAGAAGTTGCATAAGTATCGCTGCCGCCGAACTCGCGAGCAGAAACCAGAATGCCCTCGTCCGCGCCGCGAGCCATCAGCTCACGCAGCATTCCAGCCGCGGGAGGAGGACCCATGGTGACGACGATGACCTTGCAGCCAGTCTCGTCCTTCAGCTTCAGAGCAGCCTCAACGGCGTTCAGGTCGTCGGGGTTGATGATGGCCTGCATGGACGCGCGGTCCAGCGTACCATCGGGATTCACAGCCACCTTACCGGAGGTATCGGGAACCTGCTTTACACTGACAATGATTTTCATTACTCTCTACCTCCTATCTTATTTCACGCCCAGATGGCTGGAAATGACCATCCGCTGGACCTCGGAAGTACCCTCGTAGATCTCGGTGATCTTCGCGTCGCGCATCATGCGCTCCACGGGATACTCACGGGTGTAGCCGTAACCACCGAACAGCTGCACGGCGCGGCGGGTCACATCGGAAGCGGCCTCGGCAGCAAACAGCTTGGCCATGGCGGCGTCCATGGAGTAATCCTCATGGAGCTGCTTCTTGCAGGCGGCGGCATACACCAGATACTGGGCGGCCTGCATACGGCAGTGCATATCGGCCAGCTGGAACTGGGTGTTCTGGAACTGGCTCAGACGCTTGCCGAACTGAACGCGCTCCTTGGTATACTTAATAGCCTCGTCAATGGCGCCCTCGCCCAGACCCAGAGCCTGAGAAGCGATGCCGATACGGCCGCCGTCCAGAGTCTGCATGGCGATCTTGAAGCCCTTGCCCTCTTTGCCCAGCAGGTTCTCCTTGGGAACAATGCAGTCCTCGAAGATCAGGTCGCAGGTAGAGCTGCCGCGAATGCCCATCTTCTTCTCGTGCTTGCCCTGCGTAAAGCCGGGGAAGTCTCTCTCCACAATGAAGGCGGAAATGCCGTGGTTGCCGGCCTTCTTATCGGTCATGGCAAACACTACGAAGGTGTCGGCCACGTTGCCGTTGGTGATGAAGCACTTGGAGCCGTTGAGGACATAGTGGTCGCCCTCCAGAACGGCAGTGGTCTGCTGGCCCGAAGCGTCGGTACCGGCGCCGGGCTCGGTCAGGCCGAATGCGCCGATCTTCTTACCGGAGCACAGATCGGGCAGATACTTCATTTTCTGCTCCTCGGTGCCGTGCTCAAAAATGGGGGCGCAGCACAAAGAGGTGTGAGCGGAAACGATAACAGCAGTGGTGCCGCAGACCTTGGCCAGCTCCTCCACGCACATAGCATAAGCGAGAACGTCGCCGCCTGCGCCGCCGTACTCCTTGGGGAAGTAAATACCCATCATGCCCAGCTTGGCCATCTTTTCGACGGTCTCCATGGGGAAGCGCTCTTCCTCATCGATTTCCTCGGCCAGAGGCTTCACTTCGTTCTCGGCGAACTCGCGGTACATCTTACGGAGCATCAACTGCTCGTTTGACAGATGAAAATCCATACCTTTTACTCCTTCTATTGAATTTACTTGGAATAATCGTAGAAGCCCTTACCGGTCTTCTTACCCAACAGACCACCACGGACCATCTTGCGCAAAAGCAGCGCGGGACGATACTTGCCGTCGCCAGTCTCGTTGTACAGAGTTTCCATGATCGCCAGGCACACGTCCAGGCCGATAAAATCGCCCAGAGCCAGAGGGCCCATGGGATGATTCGCGCCCAGCATCATCGCCTTGTCAATATCCTCGACAGAAGCGACACCGGTCTCCACAAGGCCGATGGCCTCGTTGATCATGGGGATGAGAACCTTATTAACCACAAAGCCGGGAGCCTCGGCAACCTCGATGGGATCCTTGCCGATTTCCTTGGACAGATTGTAGACAAAATCGAAAGTCTCCTGGGTGGTGTTGGCGCCCCGGATGATCTCCACCAGCTTCATGCTGGGAACGGGATTGAAGAAGTGCATACCGATGACGGGGTGCTTCAGGCCATGGCCCATCTCAGTAATGGAAAGAGAAGATGTATTGGAAGCGAAGATGGTGCTCTCCTTGCACATGGCGTCCAGCTCATTGAGCAGTTCCTTCTTGGTAGCCATCTCTTCCTTGACGCACTCGATGATGAGATCGGCGTCCGCTGCGGCAAACTTCTCTTCCACCAGCACGTTGGCCATCAGGGCGTCTTTCGCCTCCTGAGTCATCTTGCCCTTCTCGACGCGCTTCTGCAGGGACGCAGCCAGCTTATCCTTGTGCTTCTGCGCGGAAGCGACGGAACTTGCATACATCAGAGCGGTGTGGCCCTTGGCCGCAAAAACCTGAGCAATGCCGCTGCCCATGGTACCGGCGCCAAAAACTGCAACTTTCATACTGATCCTCCTATTTATTATAATAATTCCGTGGGATTTATTTCATAAATGCTGATTGATCAGCAATTTACAAACGGATCGTGTTTCCGCTTTTCAACAAAAGCAGACATGGCGTTCTTCTGGTCCGTAGTCTCGAAGCAGGAGCCAAACAGCTTCTCTTCCACCACCACAGCCTGATCCATATCGACCTGCAGCCCGTCGTTGATCGCCTTTTTGCAGGCGCGGACAGCAATCGGAGCGTTTCCGGCAATGCGGGAAGCCATTTTCTCTGCCTCCGCCATCAACTCTTCAACCGGATACACGGCCTGAACCAGCCCAACACTCAAAGCCTCGGGAGCCTTCATATTGCGGGCGGTGTAGATCAGTTCCTTCGCCTTACCCGGCCCAATCAGGCGGGCCATGCGCTGTGTTCCGCCAAAGCCCGGGGTAATGCCAAGGCCAACCTCCGGCTGTCCAAAGACTGCCGTTTCGGCACACAGGCGAATGTCGCAACTCATCGCCAGCTCGCAGCCGCCGCCCAGAGCGAAGCCGTTCACCGCCGCAATGGTGGGAACGCTCAGCGTCTCCAGCTTGCGGAACACGTCGTTTCCGTGCTTGCCGAAAGCCTCGCCCTCCGCCTTGGTCAGGCCGCTCATCTGCGCGATATCCGCGCCGGCCACAAAGGCCTTTTGTCCCGCGCCGGTGACGATTAGGCACCGAACAGAGGCGGGGGTAATGGGATCCTCACACCTGTTTCACCGGGGTAAGCACCCC
>ERZ781272.980-NODE-980-length-12851-cov-3.644811_pt1 | contig 12851 bp, 8 predicted proteins | sample MGYA00375850_ERZ781272 | MGnify/ENA primary metagenome ERZ781272 (study PRJEB29790, sample SAMN06051246) | human gut metagenome | host: Homo sapiens | place: USA: Cincinnati, Ohio | collected 2013-06-21 | study: EMG produced TPA metagenomics assembly of the Gut...
TGGCCGGCGGCCGGGTGGTGTTTCAGGACCTGCCCCGCATTACCAACGCTGTGGCTGACGTTTCTCTCTTTGAAAATCCCGCCTATCAGCACGCCATGGACGCCTGCAAAGAAAAGGGCACGACCCTTCATTTGATGGGTCTTTTGTCCAACGGCGGGGTACACTCCCACATCGACCACCTGTTTGCACTGCTGAAAATGGCGAAAGACAGGGGTCTTGAAAAGGTCTATATCCACGCGTTTCTGGACGGACGGGATGTGTCCCCCTCCTCCGGCGTTGATTTTGTGGCGCAGACCGTGGAAAAGTGCGGCGAGCTGGGCGTTGGCAAGATCGCAACCGTGATGGGGCGGTACTACGCCATGGACCGCGACAAGCGCTGGGACCGGGTGGAACAGGCCTATGACGCCATGGTATATGGCGAGGGTGCGACGACAAATCCGGACCCGGTGGCCGCTGTGAAGGACTCCTATGCCAAGGGCGTTACCGACGAATTTCTGGAACCGGTGGTGTGCGACAGCGATGGCACCATCGGCGATAACGACAGCGTCATCTTTTTCAATTTCCGGCCCGACCGGGCGCGGGAAATCACCCGCACCTTGGTGGACCCGGCGTTTGACGGGTTTACGCACCAGTATTTCCCGCTTACCTTCGTGTGCAACACGGAGTATGACGCCACCATGCCCAATGTGGAAGTGGCGTTTCCCCGAACCTTGGTGCGCAACGGATTGGGCGAATATCTCAGCTCCTTGGGCATGACGCAGCTGCGCATTGCGGAGACGGAGAAATATGCCCATGTGACGTTCTTCTTCAACGGTGGGTCCGAAACGGTCTTCCCCGGCGAGGACCGGGTGCTGGTGGCCTCTCCCAGAGTGGCGACTTATGATCTCCAGCCGGAGATGAGCGCCGGAGAGGTTTGCGAAAAGTGCGTGGAGCGCATTGAGTCCGGGGCCTACGATGTGATTATTTTAAACTTTGCCAACTGTGATATGGTCGGCCACACCGGTGTGTTCAGCGCGGCGGTAAAAGCGGTGGAAACGGTGGACACATGCGTGGGAAAGGTCGTGGACGCCACGCTGAAAATGGGCGGCATTGCCATGATTACCGCCGACCACGGCAACGCGGAGCAGATGGAGCAATCTGACGGCAGCCCCATGACCGCGCATACCACAAGCTTGGTTCCTTTCATCCTCTGCGGTGCGGGCAGCGAGCTGCGCCGGGGCGGAAAGCTGGCGGACATCGCCCCCACGATTTTGGACGTGATGGGGCTCCAGTCCCCTGCGGAAATGACCGGCACAACCCTCATCATTAAATAAATTCCCCAGCAAACCACGGCGCGTCATTCCGGCCTGTCGAAAAAGTCTCACGGACTTTTTCGGCAGGCTTTTTTTGACGCGGATTTTTCCCGGCTGTCGAACTGTGCGGATAAAAACCTGCTGTTTTGCAGTGTAAACGCCTACGGAACCGTTTTGTTACAGAGATTCACTCTAAAAAGAGGAAACGATTACCAGATTTTACCGAAAAAGGATGAGACTGCGTATAATTTTTCCTTTCCACGGACATACTTCAGGCAAACAAATGGAAAGGACGGTTTTGTATGAACAAACCGAAAATTGCACTGGGCGGAGCGGGCTTCTACATAGTCCTGCTCCTGTGCTTGATGGTCGTGGGAGTTTCGGGCTATATGATCCTGTTTCATGGCAGCACTGCGGCCGAGGCGGACGCTGCGGCAGCCTCGGCGGATGCGGATCTTTATGGCGATCTGGACCCGGAAGGGCCGTCACTGGAGATTCTGGAGCCGCAGACGATCAAGGAGCCGGATGAGGAGAGCGCCCCGGCGAACGCGCCTGTGGAGATGCCTTCGGTGCAGGTGGACGATACCCCTGTGACAGCCACTGCACCAAATCTGGTCGTCTGGCCGCTGCGGGGCGCTGTGGTGTCTGCGTTCAGCGTGGACGAACTGCTCTATGATGAGACAATGGGCGACTGGCGCACCCACGCGGGCGTGGATCTGGCCGCCGAGGCGGGCACGCAGGTCATGGCCGCCAGCGCCGGAACGGTAAGCGCCGTGGAAAACGACCCTCTGATGGGAACCACCGTGATGATTGACCATGCCGGAGGCTACCGCACCACCTATGCGAACCTGCAGGCGGTGCCCACGGTCAAGGTCGGGGACGCCGTCTCCGCCGGGCAGATCATTGGCGCGGTGGGCAACACCGCCATTGCAGAGGCCTCTGTGGCGTCCCATCTGCACTTTGCCGTGGAGAAGGACGGAGACGCGGTGGACCCCCAGACATTTTTGAAGGACTAAAGGAAGTGCGCGCAAAGCCGCGGCCTGTGGATTTTCGCAGGCCGCGGCTTTTGTTCGGTAAAATCCCGCTGTTTTCGGGTTGTCCGCCGGGACATTCCATGCTAAACTTAAGGCAACACCGCACAAAGAACGCCTTGCGGCTTTGTGCACAGCTTGCTTGCATAGTTTTTGCCATCTTGCACAGCAATTTTTACCATACGTCAGTATGGCGGCGAAATCCCTATACAATCTGACGAAAAATCTGACTGCGCAATCTGCATGCAATCCCTGCGCGGTGTTGCCTTAAGATTATCAAAGGGAGGCGTATTCATGCAAAAAGGCGCTCTGGTGCTGGAGGGAGGTTCCCTCCGGGGCCTGTTCACGGCGGGAGTTTTGGACGTGTTGATGGACGGGCAGATTTGGTTTGAATATGTCAACGGCGTCTCCGCCGGGTCACTGTGCGGATACAACTATATCGCCCGTCAGCCGGGCCGTACCCGGGATATCAACGAGACGTTCTGCGCGGACCGGCGCTTTTTGGGATTCAACAATCTGCTGCGAAACGGCGGCGTTTTCAATTTCAATTTTCTGTTTGGAGAAGTGGCCGATGTGCTGAACCCTCTGGACAAGAAGACGTTTACCGATTCCCCCCAGATTTTTGAAGCGGTGGCCACCAACTGCATTTCCGGTGAGCCGACGTATTTTCGTAAGGGGACGATTCCCCCGGCCGATTTTGACCGGGCCTGTCGGGCCTCGTCCAGTATGCCGGCTCTCAGCGAAATCGTGTACATAGGCGGCACACCGTATCTGGACGGGGGCTGTGCCTGTCCGGTCGCCTATCACCGTGCCATAACGCTGGGGTATGAAAAGCGGGTGGTAGTTCTGACCCGCCCGGCGGGGTATCGCAAAAAGCCGCAGATCAGCCGCGGTCTGGAGGAGACGGCCCGGCGGCTGTACGGACGAAGGTATCCTGCGTTTCTTGCAACTGTGCGGGAGAGCAACCGGCGGTATAACGCCCAATATACCGAACTGGAACAGCTGGAGCGGGAGGGAAAAGTGTTCCTTCTCCGCCCGGCGGGCCCGGTGCTGGTGGGGCGGCTGGAGCGCCACGCGGATAAGCTGGAGGCGCTGTATCAGCAGGGAAGAACTGTCTGCATAGAGCAGCTGGACGATTTGATGCGGTATCTCAATACCTGATTTTTTATTCCGCGGAGCAGACAAAGCAGTGGTTTCATCAAGAAAGCAGCCGGAAAAGTCTTTGGGACTTTTCCGGCTGCCTTTTTGCTTTTCAGGGGCGAGCTTCTGCCAGCGGCACAATATGCTTGTGATACGTCCACCGGAAGAACACAATGGTCAAAATCAAGGAGACGACCTCCGCGATGGGGAACGCCCACCAGACCATGTCTAGGTTGCCGCTGAGACTCAGCAGCCACGCGGCGGGCAGCAGCAAAATCAGTTGCCGCGCCAGAGACACAATCATGCTGAGGACGCTGTTTCCAAGCGCCTGAAACACGCCGCTACATACAATGCCGACTGCGGCCATGGGAAAGCTGAGACTGATAATCTGCAGCGCCGGCGCGCCGATGGCAAGCATTTCGTCGGATGCGTCAAACAGCGCCAGCAGCCAGCCCGGAACCAGCAGGAAGATCAGCGTTCCCACCACCATGATGCACGCCGCCGTGGCGAGACTCACCTTGAATGCGCGCATAATGCGGTTTTTTTTCTGCGCGCCATAGTTATAGGCCACGATGGGAATCACGCCGTTGTTCAGGCCGAACACCGGCATAAAGATGAAGCTCTGGAGCTTAAAGTATGCGCCAAACACGGTGGCGGCAGTGGTTGTAAAGGGGATCAGGATGCGGTTCATGCCATAGACCATGATAGAGCCGATGGCCTGCATGATGATAGAGGGAACGCCAATGAGGTAAATGTCCCGAATGATTTCTCCGTTGGGGCGAAAGCCCTTGAATTTTAAGGGAACCTCGGGGTTTTTCTTCAGGCAGAAAAACAGGGACAGGCACATGCTGCAAATCTGGCCGATGACCGTGGCCACAGCCGCACCTGCCACGCCCATCCGGGGCAGTCCAAACAGGCCGAAAATCAAAATGGGGTCCAAAATGATATTGATGATCGCGCCCAGCCCCTGCGTGAACATGGTGTAGAGCGTCCGGCCCGTGGATTGCAGGATACGCTCAAAGGTGATGCCGAAAAACAGACCGAAGGAGACGCAGGAGCAGATGGTGAGATAAGTAATGCCCCCATCCACGATCTCTGCCACATCGGTCTGGGACCGAAAGAACACAGGGGATACCAGCCATCCGATCAAAATAAAGGCGAGAACGCTCAGTCCCGCCAGAAAGATCCCGTTCAGCGCCACGCTTTGGGCCCGCTTGGGGTCCCTTGCGCCCAGCGCGCGGCTTAAAAGCGCGTTGATGCCCACGGCGGTACCGGTGGACACGGCGATCATCAGCGCCTGCATGGGAAAGGCCAAAGACACCGCGGTTAGTGCGTTTTCCGATATCCGGGAGACAAAGATGCTGTCCACCACGTTGTACAGCGCCTGCACCAGCATGGAGATCATGATGGGCAGGGACATGTTGAACACCAGTTTTCCCACGGGCATGACGCCCATTTTATTCTCAGTTAATTTTTTGCTTCTTTCTTCCATAAATACTCGCTTTCTTTCGTTTTCCCGTCTGCTTTGAAGGGGTGCCCGATGACAATTGGAAAGCGGCGCGGCTTGAAGGCCGCGCCGCAATTTGCGCAAATGCTTTCCGTTAAAACTGCCGGCCGGTCAAGCCTGCCGACGCTTACTTTTTCAGCTCGCCGGTGGCCAGTTGTGTCAGATAGGCGTTGATGAATCCGTCCAGATCGCCGTCCATCACGCCGTCGATATTGCTGGTCTCGTGACCGGTGCGGGTGTCCTTCACCATCTGATAGGGCATAAAAACATAGGACCGGATCTGGCTGCCCCACTCAATTTTCATCTGTACGCCCTTGATGTCGGAAATTTTCTCCGCGTGCTGCTGGGCTTTCAATTCCAAAAGTTTGGCCCGCAGCATCTTCATGCAGTTGTCCTTGTTCTGGAACTGGCTGCGCTCCGTCTGGCAGGCCACCACGACCCCGGTGGGGATGTGAATCAGCCGGACGGCGGAGGAGGTCTTGTTGATGTGCTGGCCGCCCGCGCCGGAGGAGCGGTAGACCTGCATTTCAATGTCCTCGGGGCGAATGTCAACCTCCGCGTCGTCGGGCAGGTCGGGCATGACCTCCAGCGCGGCGAACGAGGTCTGGCGGCGGGCGTTTGCGTCAAACGGGGAGACGCGCACCAGACGGTGAACGCCGTTTTCGCTCTTCAAAAAGCCATAGGCATTTTCACCCTCAATGGAGATGGCGGCGGATTTAATACCCGCTTCCTCGCCGTCTTCATAGTCCAAAATCTGATATTTAAAGTCGTGACGCTCCGCCCAGCGAGTGTACATCCGATAGAGCATCCCCGTCCAGTCCTGCGCCTCGGTGCCGCCGGCTCCGGCGTGGAAGGACAAAATGGCGTTGTTGGAGTCATACTCGCCGGAAAGAAGGGTGGCGAGCCGCTGCTCGGAAACTTCCTCCTCCAGCTTGGCATAGCCCTCTTTCAATTCATCCAGCAAAGAAGGGTCGTCTTCTTCCTGACCCATTTCGCAAAGCGTTTTCAAATCCTCCCAGTTGGAGGTCATTTTTTCCTGCCGTCCAATCTTGCCCTGCAGGCGCTTGAGCTGCTGCTGCACCTGCTGAGAGCGTTCCAGATCGTTCCAGAACTCCGGCTCGCTGGTTTGGGCCTCGAGACTTGCGGCCTCCCGCTTGGCAGTGTCGATATCCAGCGCCGCGGCCAGCTTATCCAGTTCCGGGCCGAGGGCGGTCAGCTTCTGCTTGTATTCGTCATATTCGATCAAAGCCATGGCATATTCTCCATTCCACATTTTCATCAGCCCAAATATTATATAGGAGTTTACCCGATTTGTAAAGAAAAACCGCTTTTTTCATCATTTTTTCATCCCATGCCGGTTTTTTACAAAAAATGTTCTTTCATGGAGCGTCGGCAGTCACGGTATGGTTTTTATGCAAAAGCCGCCGCGAAAAGGAGGCAAAGTCCCCGATTGGAGACTTCGCTTTTTCCGCACACCTCAGGGTGCTGCGTTCTCGGCCGCTGTTTGGCGGTCGATGTCCATACCGATCTCGAATACCCGGTTCCATGGAAAGCGGTAATTCGAGAGGGCCAGTGTCCCGCAGTCGGCCTCGGCCCAAGGGGAGAGGCTCACAAGAATTTTTCCGCTCCTGAAATTTTCCAGCACCGGCGCGGCGGAGACTGCCATGTCCGACTCCAGCGCCGAGAGAACCGCAAAGCGGTCGATCTCCGGGCGATAGAAATTGTCCGGGCTGCCGCCAAGTTCATCCCGCACATAGGCGTACAGGTCGTTGCGGACGGTGTTGCGATAGGCAAAGTCCTTCACCACGCTGTCGGACAGGGCTTTGACAAAGGCTGTATTGGCGCTGTGGTCTTTTTCTGGGGACGGCGTGCGGGTCAGCCATGCGTACCGCGCCACCCCGTGGGAAATGGCGGTTCCGGTGACGATGGCCATGTCCAGAAAACCGGAGTAGGACAGAAGCATCCCCAAGTCTGTCTGCTGTGTCATCGCGTCGTGAATAACTGTGCCGTAGGCGTCGTTGGCCGCGTCGATCAAAATGGTGGGCAGATGGTTTTTTTGATTCTCGTTCAGGGCGTTGGTCAACGCCCACGCGTAGTCCCCAATCCGTTCCGGTTCTGCCGGGGCGGTAAGCACCAGAATCTGAAGATCGGCGGATTTCTGCTTTTCTGTTTTCTCCAGCCCAAAGAATGCCAAATGCTCGTCCACCAGCGCATTTAGCGGCTGATAGTCGTAAGCGCAGGCGGCCTGTGTCTCCAGCCCCCCGATGTATCGCACAGCGGCCTTTGCCCCGTTCCAGCCGCAGTCCTGCAGATAGAGCTTGGCAATGGCCTTAAACGCCAGATCGTCCACGCCGGAGAGCAGCGCGTCCCCGTCCCGCAAATTTGCGGAGAGGTAGGCGATCTCGTTTTTCTGAATGCTGTCCTCGGCGGAGGAATCGTCCACGCCAACCAAAACATGAAAGTTGGATTGGGCCGCGCCGTTCAGCGCGCCCAACAGGTGGGCGCTGAGCCGCAGCTTTCGGGCGCGGGCCGCCAGATAAGTTTCCACCGCGCCATCCGGCAGTGGCTCTGCCGAAGAAATGGTCAGCTCCTCGCCGTCGGCTCCCAGCCGGTAGTCCGCCACGATGTTTTCCACGCTTAATGCGTCTCCGCTCAGATGGGGCCGGGCCGCAATGCCATAATCCCGCAGAGCGTTATACTCGTTGAGGCCGAAGCCGCCGTATCCCACCGTGGGGGCAAGGCGCATCACACTGTCCAGCAGCCAGACTTGGTTGTTTGTATCCTTGGAGAGCAGGGTGATAAGGTTTTCCAGAAGCTCTGTCTCAGTCAGTGTCGCGCCGTCGGTCAGCGTCACGGAGCGCTCCCCGGTCATGGCGCGGGAGCTGACCAGCCCGCCGGAGAGCAGTTGGTCCAAAGAAAGGACGTAGCGGTCGCAGCCCGCGTCCTCTTGGGCCAGCACCCATTCGTACAGCGCGGCCCGGTCGCCGGACTGCGTTCCGTTGGCGTTGCGGGGCTGGCCGTCCAGCTTTGTGGCATACAGATCGACGTCCGGCATCCGCAATTCATAGTCCAGAGATTCCGCCAGATATTCGGCCCGCTCCACGTTGTCCGGTCGGTCGTCCAGCGGTACGTAGGCAAGCGCTGCGGAGCCGTCGGAAAATGCTGGCTTCCGTCCGCCGCAGCCCCCCAGTCCTGTAAGCAGGACAAGGGCCAGAGCGGCGGAGAATAATTTTAAAAGCGTACTTCGCATATTGCCTCCAATTTAGAAAAAAGTCCGCACGGCACAGCCTGCGGACTTTTTGTAGTAAATTTTAAAAAGACAGGCCGCCCAGATCCATGCCGCCGGTGGCGGTGTTCAGGCTGTTTTCCATGGCTTCGCTGGCCTGACGCAGAGCCTCGTTGACAGCGGAGACGACCAGATCCTGCAGCATCTCCACATCCTCGGGGTCCACCGCCTCCGGCTTAATGGTCACGCCCAGAACTTCCTTCTTGCCGTTGACCTTGGCTTCGACCACGCCGCCGCCAACGCTTGCGGTAAATTCCTGAACCTCCACCGCGTCCTGTGCGGCGGTCATGGCTGCCTGCATCTCCTGAATCTTCTGCTGCATCTCCTGCTGGCGGGCGGCCCCGGTGGGGCGCATACTGCCGCTGGTAAATCCGCGGCGGGCACTGTAACTCATAACTGTCTGCTCCTTTATCAAAATGTTTTTTTCCTTTATAGGCGGCCGCCGGCCCCGCGCAGCGGTGGGGCCGCACAGCCGAAAAACAGTCTCGGACTGTTTTTACTGAACGGTGAAATGGTCCAGCTGACTTCCCATCTGGATCAAATCCAACAGTTTGTCCTCCGGCGAGGAGACGGGGCCGCTGCCCACGGAAAAGCGAACTGTTACCGGTCCGCCGGCCTTTAACGCGCCCAACTCCTGCAAAGCGCTCAGAACCCGGTCGTTGTCCAACCGGCCCTTTACAATTTCGTCGGGGGCATAGACCGTGACCGTGCCGTCCTTCAGCTCGCCCTTGCACTTGTCCAGAAACGCCCGGTACATGGGCGGGAGACGACCCTTGCATTCCTCCGCCAACGCTCGCCACCACGCCGCGCCGCCGGTTGCACCGGAGACGCTTTCCGCCGGGGCGGATTCTGCCGCACGGATTGCGGGCGGGGGAGCGGTTGGTTCCTGTGCGGCAGGCGGAGCCGAGGCGTGAACAGCCAAAGGCTCTGAGTGTGGTTCCACTGCCGTAAACCTTTCCGGGAAAGACGGTTCACCCGTCTCCGGCGGTTCTTCCGGCAGGGGGGGGCGCTCCTCGTCAAAGGGCGGTTCCTCCGGCAGAGGCGGTTTTTCCTCGTCCCAAGGGGGCGCATCCGCCGGAGCGGGAGATGTTTTCACGGCGGGCTTTTGCGCAGGTTCCCGCACAGGTGCTTTCGGCGCGGAACGGGCCGGAGCGGACTCCGCCTGCCGGGGAAGAGCGCCGCTGCTCATCAGCGCCGGGAGACGGGCCAGCATGTCCTCCGCGCGCTGAATGCGGGCGGTGAGGGCGCTGAGATCGCCGGAGAGGGTTTCGTCGCAAAGGCGCAGGAGACAAAGCTCCGCGTCCGTGCGGCGGTTGGAGCTATAATAGAGATCAGCCGTGGAGCGCTGCAAGGTGGTGGCCAGATACAAAAGGCGGCTGCCGGGTACGTCCCGTTCCAGCCTGTCCAGCGTGGCGGCGTCAAAGCCGCCGGACAGCAGCGCGGCTCCGCCTTCCGGGGCGGTCCGGCGCAGAAGCAGGTCCCGGGTCAGGGTGGACAGCTCGTTCAAAACGGCACCCACGTCCTTGCCCCCGGCGTACAGCTGGTTCAAAAGCAGAAGCGCCGCCTTCGCGTCCCGCTGCAAAATGCAGTCCATCAGCTGGGCGGTCTGGAGGTTTCCAGCAAGGCCCAAAACCTCCAGCACGGCGGCGGAATCAATCACCCCTCCTGCCGCGGCGCACTGATCCAAAAGGCTCAGTCCGTCCCGCAAGGCTCCGTCCGCCAGACGGCTCAAAAGCTCCGCGCCGTCCGGCCTCAGGTCGATGCCTTCCTGCCCGGCGACATAGGTGAGCCGTTTCTCCACATCCCGGGGCGTGATGCGCTTAAAGGAATACCGCTGACAGCGGGACAAAATGGTGGCGGGAACCTTGTGCAGCTCCGTGGTCGCCAGAATGAACATGAGATGCTCCGGCGGCTCCTCCAAAATTTTCAAAAGAGCGTTAAACGCCGGAACGGACAGCATGTGGACCTCGTCCACAATATAGACCCGTTTTTTCACGTTGGCGGGGGAATAAATCGCCTCGTCCCGCAAGGCCCGGACCTGATCCACGCCGTTGTTGGATGCGGCGTCCAGTTCCAGCACATCCAAAAACGTGCCGTTTTCAATGCCCAGACAGCTGGGGCACACATTGCAGGGATCGCCGTCTACCGGATGCTCGCAGTTGACCGCCTTGGCGAGAATTTTCGCACAGGTGGTTTTGCCGGTTCCCCGGGTGCCGGTGAAAAGGTAGGCGTGGGACGTTCGGCCTTCCGCCACCTGTCGCTTCAGCGTTTCGGTGATGTGGGACTGGCCAATCACGTCAGAAAACGTTTTGGGCCGCCACTTGCGGTATAGCGCCTGATACATCTCCCACATCTCCTTTCAATAAACAGAACAAGTCCTCCGTTTGCAGCCACGGAACCGGCGCCCTCGCGGCACATGGAACATCCCGCACGATGCTGCTCGGTTCCCCGCCTGACATGATTAGCGGGCGTCCATTGCGCGAGACCGGCTCCGCGGCTGCAAGCGGAGGACTTGATTCAGAACATTCTTATTCTACTATAAATTTTTCAAATTATCAACTGGAATCTGACGGGAACGGCGCAAATTTTCTTTTGCCCGGATTTTAAAGCAGTTCCAGCAGGAATCGAGTAATCTGTTCCATGGCCGCCGCCGCTTTTTTAATCGGAAACATTTGGAAAACATGCCACATGTCCTCCCAGACCTCTAATCGGCACTCTGCTCCTGCCGACAGCATGGCGTTTCGCAGCTGCTCTGCGTCGGAGTATAGAATTTCATGGGTTCCCACCTGAATGAGGGTGGGTGGAAAGCCCGCAAAATCCCCAAACAGGGGGGAAAGGCTGGGGCTGCACAGATCTTGATTCCCGGCGTACACGGCCCGGACGCTGTGGATATATTCCAAGGTCAGCATGGGGTCGATCTCTTTTCGCTCCGCATAGGACGGGCCGGAGGCGGTCATATCCGTCCAAGGGGACATTAGGATCAGCGCCGCGGGCAGCATTCGCCCGGCGGCCTTCAGCCGGTGGCACAGCACCAGAGCCAGATTGCCTCCCGCGCTGTCCCCGGCCAAAACCACGTCCCGCGCCCCGTAGCCCAGCTGCATCAAATAGTCCCATGCCCGCTGTCCGTCTTCCACCGCAGCGGGGTAAGGGTGTTCCGGGGCGAGACGGTATTCAAAGGTCAGCACATCATAACCGGTGGCCTTGGTCAGCTTAGAGGCGAGAACCTTGGAGTATCCCAGATTTCCGCTGGTGTAGCCGCCGCCGTGGCAGTATAGAACGGCGCGCTTGCGCCGATGCGGCCGCTGCATCCGCATCCATGCCGCGGGCATCCCAGCAAGGTCAAAGGGTTCCCAGCTCATGTCCGCCATGTCAGCGGTGAGATTGCCCAAAAGCTCCTGCCCCCGGCGCTGTTTTTCCAATTCTTCCACTGTCTGCGCCTCCGGCGCACCGGCGCTGTGAAGGGCCTTGAGCACCCGCATGGCGGGGGCGAGGCGGCGAGTCTCGGCGGACTTGCGCTGCTGCGCCAGCGCACCTTTGAGCACTTTGCGGGACGGATCCATAACGGGCCTCCTTTATAAAAATCAATCAATGGGCCTTTATAATAGCATAGTTTTCAAAAAAACACACGTCTTTTTCTTAGCTTTCGGTTTGAAGCACTTGAAAAGTTAGACAATATGGTATCCGGCAAATTATTTTGGGGTTGCGGCGCAGTCCGTTCTGTGCCCCACCGAAAGCAAATAAGCCTTGGAGGGCGGCCACAGCGGGCAGCTCACTCTTGCGGCAGAGGTCTTCGCATGGTAAGATATAAAAAAAGGAGGGCGCGCCATGGCGAAAAAGAAACAATGGTATAAGCTGGACAATGCGGGCGTGCTCTATTCCGCGCTCCAGCGGGAGGAGTATTCCGCGGTGTATCGCTTCTCGGCGGTGATGACGGAGCCGGTGGTTCCTGCCGCCCTGCAAAACGCCATCGACAAAGTGATGCCACGCTTTCCCGGCTTTACCATGCGCATCCGGCGGGGGGTGTTCTGGTATTACTTCGAACCCAACACCGCGCCGGGGCCTTTTTTGAAGGCGGATGTATCCGCGCCCTGCCAGCCCGTGCGGTTCCATGAGGACGCCGGGTGGCTGGTCCGTTTTTATTACTATCAAAACCGCATCTCCATAGAGGCCTTTCACGCGCTGGCGGATGGTGCGGGGGCGCTGACCTTTTTCCGCACCCTGCTGGCGGAATATCTGCGGCAGATTGGCGTGGATGTTCCGGCGGGGGACGGGGTGCTGGATCTGCGGGAGCCGCCCCGGCGGGAGGAGCTGGAGGATGCTTACGTCCGTTACGTCGGCCCCGCCGCACGGAGGCTGCCGCTGGTGAAGCGGGCCTACTCCAACCGGGGGGAAGCGGAACCGTTTTACACGTTTCATGTCACAATGGGCTTTGTGCCGGTGGACAAGCTGCGGGAAAAGGCGCGAAGCTATCAGGTGTCGGTCACGGAGTATCTGGCGGCGGCGCTGCTGTGGGTGTTGGCGGAAAAGCAGCGGCGGGGGGAGCAATACCCGGGGGGGGCCGTGTCGGTGGGGGGGGCGGGGGAAATTTCGGCCCC
>ERZ781272.981-NODE-981-length-12847-cov-3.193871_pt1 | contig 12847 bp, 9 predicted proteins | sample MGYA00375850_ERZ781272 | MGnify/ENA primary metagenome ERZ781272 (study PRJEB29790, sample SAMN06051246) | human gut metagenome | host: Homo sapiens | place: USA: Cincinnati, Ohio | collected 2013-06-21 | study: EMG produced TPA metagenomics assembly of the Gut...
ACTGATTGGAATTGCGATACTTGCTGTTTTAGCAACGCTCGTTGGCATGACATCGGTTTATTACGGGCTTTTTCAGAAGCAGGTACGCAAAGACCTGGGAATCAATGCACAGGTGCTGGCCGAGACCGGTGTATTTGACAAAGAAAGCGGGAACATTTCAAATGTCAATATCAGCATGCAGGATCTGCGTATTACCTGGATCGACACAGATGGAACCGTATTGTATGACAACGACGCGAATGCGGACAAGCTGACCAATCATTCGGACCGTCCGGAGGTACAGGATGCGATGAATAAGGGGGTCGGAGAGTGTGTGCGCAATTCGGATACAATGAAGATGAATACGTTTTATTATGCGCTTCGCCTTTCGGATGGCACGGTTCTTCGTGTGGCGACACAGGCACGGAGTATCTGGAATGTATTTTTGACGGCATTTCCACTGATCGGTCTGATTCTTGCTGTCATTATTCTGGTCTGCGTATTTCTGGCACATTATCTGACCAAACAGTTGTTGCAGCCAATCAAGACGATGGCAGAAAATATGGAGGATGTATCCAACGTTCCGGCTTATAAGGAACTGGTTCCTTTTGTCAATACGATCCGCGCCCAGCATGAGAATATTCTTATGGCCGCAAAAGTGCGGCAGGACTTTACTGCAAATGTATCACACGAGTTAAAGACTCCGCTTACTGCAATATCCGGGTACGCGGAACTGATCGAAAACCATATGGTCGATCCTGCACAGGAGACACATTTCGCAAAGGAAATCCAGCAGAATGCGAACCGTCTGTTATCTCTGATCAACGATATTATCCGCTTATCGGAGCTGGACAATGAGGAAGACGGCGTAGGTTATGAAATGATCGATCTTGACACTGTGGCACGGGACTGTGTCCAGACATTGCAGGTAAATGCGCAGAAGCGTGGTGTGCATCTGTATTACGAAGGAGAACCGTGTGAACTTCGCGCAGATCGTGACATGATGGGCGAACTGATTGACAATCTGTGTGCAAATGCAATCCGCTATAATAACGAAGGTGGAGAGGTACATGTGACCGTAAAACATGAAAATGACCGTCCGGTTCTGATTGTTGCTGACAATGGTATCGGTATTCCGTTAGATCAGCAGGAGCGTGTCTTCGAGCGTTTTTACCGCGTGGACAAAAGCCGCTCCAAACAGACCGGAGGCACCGGACTTGGACTTGCAATCGTAAAACATATTGTGGCATTGCATGATGCAACAATCGATCTGAAGAGTGCACCCGGAGAGGGCACTACAATGACAGTACGATTTTAAATTTGAAACGGAGGAAGTACAGTGATTGTGCTTCCCCGTTTTTTTTTGTAATGTAAGTTTCGGGGCCCGTGTCCGTGTCCGTCTCTGCATCTGTGCAGGGTGACGTCTGAAACATTTTGTGTCAGTTTTAGTGGTGGGGTGAATAATACTGTACCCGCGGGTCGCATTTGCGTCCTCGTTCTATTATAGGCATATGTAGTGCTAAGATGGACGACATAATGGGGAGCGGGTATAATAAAATTTATGAATCCCACCACTTAGACTGACTAAAAATGTTGATCGCACCCTGCACAGATGCAGAGACGGACACGGGCTTCGAAACGTAGCAATATAGAAAAACACAGACACTTGTAAAACGGCTGGTTCTGTGGCATAATCGGGGATAGGCATTGCAGACAATGCACCACAGGAGGCGATTAAAATGTATCAGGAAGTATCACAATTACTGATGTATGGAGACTTAGAGGAGGATTCCATCCTCCGTCAGATGGCAGAATTATTTGGAAAATACGAGACCGGAGAATACAACAAGACCGGCCTTGTGAGAGATATAAATACGCAGGTAAAGCGCATTTTAAAGGTAGCAACCGATTATGGATTTGATGATAATTTATGGCACAATTATCTTACATTTTTCCTCATGATGAGTGAAAATCCGTTCAGCATGACTTGCGAGAAAGTCGGTGCGAGCGAGGGAAGCGTAAACACATTGGTGGAAAATGATTTCCGCATTTTTAAGGCGTTATTTGATTATGATTTCGGACCGATTGAACGTGATCTTGGAATCAATTGCTTCAGTCAGATTTCGAATTACAAAGCAATTCATAAGAAGGACCTCATGTACAACAAAAATGTAAGTGAGAAAGTGCGCGCGTTGAGCAAAAAGCTTGAAGCTGCAAAAGATGAAAAAGAATTCTTTGATGCGATAACCGGATTCTATAAAGATTATGGTGTTGGTATGTTTGGTCTGAACAAGGCATTCCGTATCGACGATACCCCGCAGGGAAGCTTTACATTCCGCGCAATCAACAATATGGATACGGTGATGCTGGACGACCTTGTAGGATACGAAATCCAGAAGAAAAAGCTGGTGGACAATACAGAAGCTTTTGTACAGGGAAAGAAAGCCAACAATGTACTGTTGTTTGGTGACAGCGGTACTGGTAAATCCACAAGTATCAAGGCAATTGTCAATCAGTATTACAAAGACGGACTGCGCATGATTGAAATCTACAAGCATCAGTTCAAATATCTTTCTGAGATAATTGCAGATATCAAGAATCGTAACTATCGCTTTATTATTTATATGGATGACCTTTCTTTTGAAGAATTTGAGATTGAGTACAAATTCTTAAAGGCTGTCATTGAGGGTGGCGTGGAGACAAAGCCGGAGAATATTTTAATTTATGCGACTTCGAACCGCCGTCATCTGATCAAGGAGAGCTGGAATGACCGCAACGATCAGGACAACTCCAACGATCGTCATCACTCCGATACCGTGGAAGAGAAACTTTCCCTGGTCAATCGATTTGGTGTTACGATCAATTACTCAAAACCAACACAGAAAGAATACTTCGATATTGTAGAGCATCTTGCAAGACGGGCTGGAGTTACAATGAGTGACGAGCAGCTTAGACTGGAAGCAAACAAGTGGGAACTGAGCCATGGCGGCATTTCCGGACGTACTGCAGAACAGTTCGTAAGTTATCTTGCTTCCCAGGAAGAGGCATTTCGTTAGTAAGGAGATCACATGTTATATCAGATTTGTCATGGAGCAGTCTCTTTTGGAGATGAAGAGATTCTGCACGACATCAATTTTGAAATCAGAAATACAGAAAAAATCGCAGTCGTTGGTCGCAACGGCTGCGGAAAAACAACACTGCTGAAACTGATCCACGGGGAGGTTGACCTCGAAAAGCGTGACAGTGATGAGGATGTTTTTATTGCAAAAGCCGGAAATCCACAGATCGGCTATTTGAAACAGATTGCATTCGAAGATCCGTCCATCACGCTCGAGCAGGAAGTTCGCAAGGTTTTTGCTCCGATGGAGCGCCGGAAAAAAGAACTTGAGGCAGCCGCAGCCGCTTTGGAGACCGATTATTCCGAGGAGGCAGTGGCAAAATATACGGCGATGGAAGAAAAATTCAAGGAAGATGGCGGGTACTATTTTGAAAAAGAGTACGATGTGATCATTCGCAAATTTGGCTTTTCGGAAGAGGAACGCAAGAAACCATTATCTGAATTTTCCGGTGGACAGCAGACGAAGATTGCATTTATCAAATTGCTTTTGAGCAAACCGGATATTCTGCTTTTGGACGAGCCGACCAACCACCTGGATATCACAACGCTCGAGTGGCTGGAGTCTTATCTGAAAAATTATCCGAAGGCGGTCGTTGTTGTTTCCCATGACCGTATGTTTCTTGATAATGTTGTAGATGTGGTATATGAAATCGAGTATGGCACAGCGACCCGTTATCCGGGAAATTATTCGAATTTCATGGAGCGCAAGAAAGAAAATTATAATAAGCTGATGAAGGATTACAATGCGCAGCAGAAAGAAATCGCGCGTCTGCAGCGCATCGTGGATCGATTCAAGAATAAACCGACCAAGGTTTCGATGGCACATTCCAAGGAAAAGGCCATCGAGCATATGGTAAAAATTGAGGCACCGGACCGCTTTGATACCCGTACTTTCCATGCCAACTTTGAACCGGAAAAAGAAACCGGAAATGATGTACTTTTGATTTCTGATTTACAGATCGGGTACGATCATCCGCTTTCTACCGTCAATTTGGACCTGAAAAAAGGCGAAAAGTTAGGCATTCTCGGTGGAAACGGTCTGGGCAAGTCAACCCTGTTAAAGACGCTGGTCGGACAGCTTCCGGCATTATCCGGTGGATACCATTTCGGAACCAATGTGCAGATTGGATATTTTGACCAGCAGATGGCGATGTATTCCAGCAGGAAAACAGTGCTGGATGATTTCTGGGATGAATTTCCGAATCTCACGGAGACCGAGGCCCGAAATGCGCTTGGTGCTTTTATGTTCACGGGAGAAGAGGTGTTCAAGAACATTGATATGCTCTCCGGAGGAGAGAAGGTGCGTCTTGCACTCTGCAAGATTTTAAAGCGCCGCCCGAATGTCCTGATTCTCGATGAGCCGACCAACCATATGGATATCGTTGGAAAAGAAACATTAGAGAGCATGTTAAAAGATTATTCGGGCACACTGATCTTTGTTTCACACGATCGTTATTTTGTGCGCAAAGTAGCGAACCGCTTACTGGTATTTGAAGATGGTACGACAAATCTTTACCAGTTCGGATACGAAGAATACCAGCAGAAACTGGATCGGGAGGCTGAAGAGTCAGCCGGCAGTTATCGTAAGACACCGACCGCTCTGGGCGGAGCAATCAGCCAGAACGGGGCCTCCGTTGCCTCAGGCAGAACTTCCGGTGCAGCGGAAGCCGGTAAAATGGACGGAGCCGGAAAGAAAACATACTACAATCCAGGGAAGGAACGGTCCAAGATTGAGAAAAAGGTAAAGCGTGCCGAGGAAGAACTCGCAGTCAAAGAGGAAAAGCTGGAGGCTTTAAAGGCAGAACTTTTAAGACCGGAGTATCAGTCCAGCTATTCCAAGCTGACCGAGATTCAGACAGAGATTGACGCTTTGGAAGAAGAAATCATGGAGGACATGGAGAACTGGGAGGCACTTTCCCAGCAGCTTGAAGAGTTGGAAGTTTAAATCGATGGAACCTCAAAGTGTTAGAAGCCTGGCAAGTTGGAAATATAGAGAATTGAAAACTTGAGAAAATCAGGTCAGATAGGCTGAAGCTATGATGAGTTGAAAAGCAATATCATATACAATATCGCTGGTGGGGTCTATATCAAGAAATTATAATAAAATACCCCGTTTGGTATAAAAAAACGCTTATATTTTCCGTTTTGGGGTACATGGCGAAAAATTATTCCAAAATACCCCGCGTTTATCGGAAATGCGGGGTATTTTGATGCTATTTTTTTGCATAGACCCTGAACTGCTTTTGAAAACAGGTTTTTAGCATAGTTTTGATGGAAAACAGGGTCTTTTAGAAGAATTTTTTTAAATAGACCCCATAATGAATCTTATGCTGGACATCAATGAGAAAATGCTGCAGATGGTTATAGTACATGTTATGTAGTTAAGAAAGTTTATTATAAAATTTAACAGAGAAAATTAAATTCTATGAGTCTTTGTATGTGGCTGGTGTCCAAGGGATGCTCTTTTGTTTCGTATGTAATAATTAAGCGATCCTGTGGATAAATACCATGACGCATGTATAATGAAACTTTGTCAACGGCATTTTTTTGGTATTCAGGTGTATCCATTATCCCAAAATGTTCCCAGTAAAAAGTTTTTCCGGTTGAAGGATGACGTAATGTAAAGTCGGGATATAAAGTGATACTCCCAAGCTTTAATTCACATTCATATCGGTATGGAACTTTTTGTATATAGAGATTCATTGCAATCAGTGATTCTGATTTGGAACGTACATATTCATCTTTGCAGGTTTTATATATTAATTGTTCCGGATAATTTTTATTTTTGTTATAGGGGGAATCGGTCCAGGCTTGGATTTCCTGAGAACTGAGTTGGAAATGTTCCATTAGCAAAGGGTGATAAGGTGAGTCATTCGCCAACATTTGCTCGGCACTATTAAGGGAAGAATCAGCATGTCGCAGGTAAAAGGCAATTGCTTTTAATTCTTTTTGCAAATCCTTCTGCTTTTCCAGAAGATATGTTTTTATGGCTAATTGCTGCGCATATTCTTTTTGGGGTTTGGGGATATAATTTTTGGAATGCCCATCACTGTGGTACCATTTGGTACGTGTACCGTTGCGGGCGCAGATGAGTTTCCCTTGGGGGAAATGTTGCAATTGTTCCTGAATGAGCTGAAGCTCTTCTTGGAGTCGTAGATGTTCCGCGGATATTTGTTGATATAATGATATAAAAACCACTCCTTCCAATTTGTTTCGTATTTGATATCTAAGAAAACAGACATCACAAAACTATTAAATCATATATGAAAAGGCTTGTAAATGATTTTTTAAAAACATACTGAAAAAATATAAAAAATTATGCTAAAAAGCAGGCCGCTTAGCGACCTGCTTTTTTTGGGCTTTAGAGATTGAAAATCTCCTCAGACACGCATTACTGCTGCATCTGCTGCTCCTGCTTCATGATCATTTTCTTAACCATCTCGCCACCGATAGAACCGGCCTGCTTAGATGTTAAGTCACCGTTGTAACCATCCTTTAAAGGTACTCCGATTTCGCTTGCAACCTCTTCTTTGAAACGCTTCATTGCTTCTTTTGCCTCCGGTACGGCCATACGGTTTGATCCGGATGAACTGTTGTTTGCTGACATAAAAGCCACCTCCTGATAAATAGTTTTTCGTGTTGTTTGCCGGACAGATCTGCCGACGACACACAGGTGTCACAGGTCGGCAAATCCGCTTGGAAAAATTGTAGATTACAAGGTTCCGTGGTGCTTTTTTGCTCGACTTGTTTGTTCCTATGTGCTTGAGAATATTGTGACCAGAAAAATGTAAAATATGAAGAAAATACACTGACAATTAATGGAAGTTGGCAATGTAATATGATATAATTTTATAAACTTGTTGTGTAAAAAATGTATAATTTTGCGGATGAGAGGTTCTTATAAATAATTATAGAAAGGTATCAAAATATGAATAGAAAAAAATTAAATGGAAGATGGCAGATGCACCAGTTGCCGGATGGCGAAGAGATTTCCTTAGAGGTTCCGGGCAGTGTGATTTCGGGGCTTTGGGCAGCCGGAAAAATCGAAGATCCGTATTATAGAGAGAATGAATATATTACAAGAGAAATGTTCTGGAGCGATTTTGTATTTTCACGGACATTTTCTGTGGATGCAGATCTGTTGAATGAGGAAACAGTGGAACTGGTCTGCGAGGGATTGGATACGCTGACAGAAATTAAAATCAATGGGAAATCTGTTGCAAAGACATCTGATATGCACAGAACATATCGTTTCCCGGTTAAGAAATATTTGAAGCAAGGTGAGAATACGATAGAAATTTGCTTTTTCTCGGTGCTGAAATACATTAAGAATTATGAATTCCGTGAAAATCGAGAGATCCATTATGTACCATGTGGTGCGATGGAAGGAAATGAACTGGTGCGAAAAGCACATTCCATGTTTGGCTGGGACTGGGGCCCACAGCTTGTAGACGCAGGCATTTTCCGGGATATTTATCTGGAGGCTTATTCTAAACAGCGTATCGCGGATGTACATATTTATCAGGAACATCAGACGGATGGCAGTGTGAAGGTGCGCACAGAGATTCGTTTGGAAGATGCAGGTGGAAATGTCCCGGATATCTTGCCGGAGGATATGGTTGTGACATTGCGGGGATTTGGCGATGGTGTTGAAGAAGAGTTTGCAGGAAAAGATGAAAAGACGGAAATTAAAGCGATTGCGCATACAACAGACAGCGCCAACGGCATTCTGACAGCAGAGATTGTAGTAGAAAAGCCGAGACTTTGGTGGCCGAATGGATATGGCAAGCAGAATCTGTATCAATTGACCGTGGCTTTTTCAGATGAAAAAACATTGGGTAAAAAAACATCAGATAAAAAAACATCAGATAAGGAGACGACTGATTCTGTTGTAAAGACGATTGGCCTCCGTACACTTACCATCAGTCAGGACAAGGATCAGTGGGGCAGTGAATTCTGCTTTAATGTCAATGGTGTGAAGATTTTTACCAGAGGTGGTAACTACATTCCGGATGATGCGGTATATCCAAACATTACGACGGAAAAGATTGATTACATTTTAAAATCCTGTGTGCCTGCAAATTTCAACTGTGTGCGTGTGTGGGGAGGCGGTTTCTTCCCATCGGATGCATTTTTTGATCTTTGCGACCGCTACGGACTGATTGTATGGCAGGATCTGCTTTTTGCATGTAATGTCTATGATGTGAACGATGATTTTGTGGAAAATGTTTCCCGTGAGACAGAGGATAATGTGCGAAGAATCCGGCATCATGCGTGTCTTGGACTGTGGTGCGGTAACAATGAGATTGAGTCCGCATGGCATCACTGGGGCGATTTCCAGACAGAGAGTGATTATCTGCGCGCAGATTATATCCGTCTGTTTGAAGAGATTCTTCCGCGTGTGGCAAAAGAAAATGATCCGGATACGTTCTATTGGCGTTCGTCTCCGTCTTCCGGTGGATGTTTCGACAATCCGGATGACGAGAACCGGGGAGATACCCATTACTGGGATGTGTGGCATGGACAGAAACCTTTTACGGATTATCAGAAATATTTTTTCCGTTTCTGTTCGGAATTTGGCTTCCAGTCGTTTCCATCGATAAAGACAGTTGCGTCTTACACGAAGGAAAGCGACCGCAATATTTTCTCAAAGGTTATGGAGAGCCATCAGAAAAATGATTCTGCAAATGGCAAGATGCTGTATTACCTGTCAGAGAATCTCCGGTATCCAAAGGACTTTGAGAGCCTGCTGTATGCGACGCAGATTTTACAGGGCATTGCAATCAAAAGTGGTGTGGATCACTGGCGCAGAAACCGTGGTCGTTGCATGGGAACGCTTTACTGGCAGATCAATGATAACTGGCCGGTAGCATCCTGGGCGAGCATTGACTACTATGGCCGTTGGAAAGCTCTGCATTATATGGCAAGAAAATTCTATGCACAGATTGCAGGCAGTCTTCGTGTGAATGAAGAAAAGCAGGTTGTGGAACTTTATCTGACAAATGAGACTACAGAAAAGGTGTCTTATCATGGAACACTTTGCCGCAAGAATTTTTCCTGTGAGATACAGGAAATATTTGATGTATCCGGCGAGCTGGATGCTTTTTCTGCAAAATGCGTAGCAACCATTCCAATCCAGAATGCATATGAAAATTTTGTGGAGGCAAATGTGCAGATCGTAGGATATCCGGAACAGATTCATGAGGTGGAAGTGCTCGCTCCATATAAGCATCTTGAACTTGCACAACCGGAATATGAAATTCAGGTGACGAGAGAAAAGGAAGGCTATGCCATTCAGATAAAAAGCAATACATTTACACCATTTGTTGCACTTGATTTCAAAGATGCCGATGTCATTTTTAGTGATAATTATTTCCATCTTACAGGAGATGGCATCACGGTAAGTTTCAGAAATGAAGATGTACAGGCAGGAACGTTTGAAAATACAGAGGATGTAAAAGCAAGACTTTGTGTGAGAAGCATCAGGGAAAGTTATTAAATATTGCAACAGTTGCACCGATATATATTATCAAAGAAACTGGTAGCGATAAAGTGTTGTTTTGGTACCAAAGACCTAAAAAATACAAATTTTTGCTTGCAGATTATTGACAGTCTCAAAAACACAATTTATATTTATGATAAGGAATTATAGTTTGTTTTAATCTCACATATACTTAAAAGAACGGACAGAATGCAATGTGAAATGAAAATTTTATAAAGTATAAAGGAGAGGATAATTATGAGAAAGTATGTAAAACCAATCGCAGTAGTAAACAGCAACTTGGCAGAAGGCGTGTATGCAGCCAGTGGTGATTGTTATACTGTAAGTGCAAATATTACACAGACACCGGCAGAAGGCAGACAGTATTATGTAATTCATATGGATGGCTCTCATGCGGCAACAGATGGTCACCATAGTACACAGCAGATGTTGACATTGACATTTAACAAACCGGTTACTTATGTTAGTTCTAATGGAACATTGGCAGGTGGCGATGGAACAAACAGTATTAATATTTCATATAGCTATCATAACAATGCAGGAGACAATATTGGCTTAGGTGATGTGAACGTAAGCGCAGCAGATGGTTTAGCAGTAACAGGTGCCGTGCTTTCATGTAACCATGAGTGTGCACAGCATAAATAAAGTGGCATAGAGGTGAGTATAATGAAAACATATGAGAAACCGTTAGTAATGGTAAATAATGATTTGGCAGAAGGTGTATATGCAGCCAGTGGTGGAACATCGGTTACAGTTCCTACATTAAGAATAACTTCTGATAATGGCTTCGGTTATGGTCAGGCAGTCTTTGACTACAATTTTGGCGATTTGGCTGGTAAAAAGGTTGTGATGAAGGTTGTTTATAACAAGAAGATTGACAATGGTTGGACAGGAGCGACTGGCAACCATACAGTGAATGGAAATACTCTTGTAATTTCTTATTCACAAGCACCTAGTAATGATACTGTGAATCTAGATGTACAAAGTGATAGAATTAGTGGAATTGAGATTACAGCATTTAGTGTCAGAGCTGAATAATTGAAAATGAAAAGCGGCGAATGCATCAGGTATTCGCCGTTTTTTTACTTTCACTCTAAAAATCTTTAACCATCCGTTCAATCTCATCTTCATCCAACACCACGCATTTCTTATCCCGAATCGCATAAACTCTTTGACAGATATTCAACACCGTCGGGCGGTGTGTCGTGACAATACATGTCCTTGGGTAATCATCTTTCATAATATTTTTTAATACTGCACGTTCGGTAGCAACATCCAATGCGGACGTAGCTTCATCCAGCAACAGAATTGGCGATTTGCGCAGCAGTGCGCGTGCGATGGAAAGTCGCTGGGCCTGACCTTCGGAAAAGCCGCCGCCGCGCTCCTTAATTTCACTGTTGATGCCGTCGGACAATCGTTCGACAAATTCCCATGCACAGGCAGCCTTTAAAGCTTCGATGATTTCATCGTCGGTAGCGTCTGGTTTTACGACACGCATATTTTCTGCAATTGTGCCGGAAAACATCGTGTTTCCCTGCGGCACATAGGAGAAAAGTTTTCGCGCGGAAGCAGTCAGTGGAAGGCTTTCCGAAGAACCATCTGCCGATATGGAAGAGAGCGTGCCTTCGCCGGACTGTGGACACAAAAGCGCCAGAATCAGGCGGAGCATTGTTGTCTTACCTTCGCCGGAAGGACCGACCATAGCGATGATTTCATGTGGATGTGCCTCGAGATCCGCATGTTCAAACACTTCGGTGTTGTTGTGGTAAGCATAACTGATATCATGCAATTCCAGACTGATGCCGTCTCCATGATGCTTTTCTGCAAAACAGGAGAAGTCATCATCTAAGGAGTAATCTTCCTGCGGCATTTCCAGAATGTCCATCAGACGTCCCGCGGAGGTTGTCAGGCTGATGGCGGAAGGAACCATGTTGATCAGTGAATTTAGCGCACCTGTCAAAGTACCGGACAGGGAGAGGAAAAGCGTCATCGTACCGTAGGTGATCGCACCACTCCACACGCGGTAAATTCCCCAGCCATAAGAACTGTAAGAAACTAAAAGCCCAACAATGGACATGATAAAAGAAGTTACCATGGACATCTTCTGGAAATCGAGACGCATGGAAATATAGTCCTTCTGGAGATTTTTTAACTTCTCAATATAGGTAGTGATCGCACCGAATGCCTTGATCGTCTGGATGTTGGAAAAAGCTTCCTGATTGAATCCGGACATTTTTGCATTCATGGCAGCACTTCGTTTGTTGTTGTTTACCATGCGGTTCATCAGCGTGCGGGACATGAGCAGCGATACCGGAATGCCGATAAAGGAAAAAATCGCAAACGTCCAGTCCTGATAGATCACGATCGCAAAGGCGCTGATGAATTTGAATACATTAATGATTAGGTTCGGAATCCAGCTTAAAATACCACTGGAAATTGTCGAGGCATCGGAACTCCAGCGCGTCAGCAGATCACCGGTATGATAATTGGTAATAGATTCCCAGTCGGTGACCAGCATTTTGGAAAAAATGTCAGCTTTGATTTCTGCATCGACTTTCAGGCTGATCCAGTTGGAAGCATAACTTGTAATCAGGCTGACCAGCGTATTACCGATGGACAGACCTACCATAAGACAGAACGTCTGGACAAGTTTTCCGGTCTGGTGTCCGGTGATGATGTCGACGAGGTCTTTGGAAACCACACTGCTTCCCAGACCGACGACTGTGCCGAATAGACCGAGTGCTGTATAAAAAATCATCGCCAGCCAGTAGTGTCTTGCGTATTGATAAATCCATTTGGTCTGCCGGAGCATATCTTTTAGCATGCCCTCTTTGATGCGGACATGAATATGTGTTAAAGTATCTAACATGTTGCAGTCCCTTTCAAGTAATCATCGATGGCATCTTTCATAGTGGCAGCTGCCTCATTTTCCATATTACAGCAGAGTCGTGCCACGTAGATTTCAGAAGATAATTTTTCCGAAAAAAACAAATTTGAGTGAAGCAGATCTTTTGTCCAGGACGGCGAAATGAGCCGCTGGGAAACAAGAAGCGCTTTTTCGTGTACCGCTAAAGATTCTACATGGTTTTCCGGTGCCTGCTGCAGCAGAATGATACCTCCGAGCGGATATGTTTTGGTGTCAAAAATCCCGGAAGTTCCGCACCACGGAAGACCGTAGACCACAGGTGTCCCATCTTTGAATGACAAAAGGTTGAGATCACCGTTGATCAATGGTGTGTCATAAAGTT
>ERZ781272.982-NODE-982-length-12819-cov-6.942886_pt1 | contig 12819 bp, 13 predicted proteins | sample MGYA00375850_ERZ781272 | MGnify/ENA primary metagenome ERZ781272 (study PRJEB29790, sample SAMN06051246) | human gut metagenome | host: Homo sapiens | place: USA: Cincinnati, Ohio | collected 2013-06-21 | study: EMG produced TPA metagenomics assembly of the Gut...
TAATGCATATATTAGCTTAACTGCCTGAATTATAGAATTTTTAAGCAGCCACTAATTAGTTGAAAATTCTTGGGATTGCCCATGTATTTTTTAGTCTGGTTATTAGCTTTTATGTTTGATCTGCTTATTTCTGATCGCAAACACCCACAACTGCGAGTGAATCCTTTTTGAAGTCGTTGACTGTCAACAATACATTTATTTCCACATTGACATTGACAGAGCCAAAGCGCGTTTCCATTAGAACTGCTTCCCAAAAAACTAATGACTGTGAGTCGTCCAAACGTTTGATTGGCCAAATCGATACGCTTTTGCATACTAATCTCCCCGTTTGATAAGAAGGTACTTAAAGAGTTGTTTTCAATTGATCTAATCGCCATTGGCACCATGAAATAAAGGCTAATTCGTCAATCTTTGGAATGCCATAGGTTCTAGCATACGTTAACTTTTGAGTGGTAAGTAGTTGATCATAGGGTTTGCTAATAATACCAACCACAAGGATATCGACATTTTTGTCAATCCCGTTGACAGGTTTTGCTCCTAGAATAATTGCTAACTGTTGTGCCTGGAAACGACGAAAAGATCGCAAACGGCCGGTAAAGAGAATTCGTTTGCCCCTTAAATCTATCATGATGTTTACCTCTCACTAGGGGGAACGTTTGCTAGATCTTCTGCCTGATACTTTTCGATGCGATATAAGGTTACTGGTGCAATACCTAACATGCGAGCAATTTGTCGCTTGGTCAGAGTTTCATCTCCGTCTTTCTTCCTATTTAAAAGGCGACAGGCTTCTTTATAAATATAGCGTTTTTGACGATTAGGTGAATGAGGACCATATTCGCGAATTTTTCCCTTATATTTGCCCTGGCGTTTGGCAATTTCTATGCCTTGTTGTTGCCGTATCTTAATAGTTTCGCGCTCTTCTTGAGCAATATACTTATATAGTTCGACAATAATTGTCGTAATCAAGTTACGAAGGTTAGGATCTTCAATACTTGCAAAGCTAGGCAGATTTAGAACATTCAATTGAGCTCCACGATGGCGAATGGTTTCGATGATGTCAGTCAAATCATGAGAATTGCGACCAAGTCGATCAAGGCTCAATACCACTACTTCATCATCATCACGAATATAGTCTAACATTGCTTTTAGTTGAGGACGATCGGCATTTTTACCTGAAAGCTTCTCTTGAAAGATTTTATTAACACCGGCATCATGTAGCTGCTCAATTTGACGTGCAAGATTTTGATCACGCGTACTAACACGCGCATAACCGATTTTAGCCAATTCTAGGTCGCCTCCGGGTCACTTATATGTAACTAATAATACTCCCTTATCACTTTAGTTACAATAGGGTACACCCTAATGTTGCCGGATTATACTTTGGCAAAATATTACATATCAATCTTCTTTCTATATTTGTTGTAGTAGCTGGTGTACCTTCTCAGTATCCCAATGTCCATCTTTTCCGTTGTCCCTATTTTGCGCACTATAGTGAGGAATATGTTCAATGCTCTCGTGTATTAAGTCCTTGTTAGCTTCTAAAATTCTATAAGCTTGCCCTCCAATTGCAATCATTGTTTCTGTGTTTGGAATACCAACTTCTGCCAAATGTTTTATTAGCCTTTTTACATGGTCTTTTGTTACTGTTACTTTGCTCGAATTGCTGTCTACTTCATCAGAAATATCAGTCATAAACGCTCCCCACGCAGCTGTATTATATGCCGCGACGGCAAGCCGGTAATCGTTACTTTTAATTGGCCCATGATGATCTTAGGTTTTTAAGTACGAGGTTGTGTAGATTGCAATTTTATGATTTCATATTTGTTCCAACTGCCATTGGTGATCGATAAAACCGCCTTACTTATTAGCCGATCCTGACGCTCGTCAGGGCTAATGACAAAGATTTCTCTGACTGAATGCCTCGGAAGTGTCAAAACCCATATAGAAAATTTTAGTGAATTGCATATATTATCAATCCTTGACTTTGCTTCTGAAAGATATAAATGTTCCGACTTATGAGGCCTGTGTTGGTAAAAGGCAACGGATTGTCCTTTTACGAGGTAATCTCGTATTTCATCATCGAATACGTATTTAACTGCTTTTTTTGAATTTCTACTAACGCTCTTCACGGAGAGGCCATTGTCAGGATCAAGAAATACAAGATCTGCTTGTTGAAGCGCATCTAAGGCATGCTGATGCCAATTCACGCGTGATTCTTTTCCCGGTACTTGTGCTCGGAAAAAGATGCCGGTTTGAAGCACATGTGAATTCTCTAACGTAACTAAATTTCGACTAGTCTGACTCTTTGAAAGCTTATAGAGAGTACTGGCAAGATTCTGATCACAGTCAAAGTATTTTTGATCAATTAGATGTCTCCCGTCCCCTTGAATTTTCTCACTACCACTAGGAGTCGTGTAGTACCAATTGACTCCCAAAGACAAACCGGCAATCTCTAATGCTCGAAGAAATCCTAACTTTCCAAAATCCCCAATATCACCGACATAACGATCCTGCATCATTCAATCCTCCTAATTAACGTCTTAATCACCCAAAAACAACTTGAACATGGTGCAAAGCTTCTCCATTGATTTCAATTTAATATCCTTGGTAACAAGAAACGAGAGATTGTGTGCATGGTTCATTTTAAGGAACTCTATTTTCAAAAGGTGATCAGCATAGAAGCCTTTGGACCCATTTTCAGATTCAATCTCAGCTATCGTGACGTTGTTGAGTTGCTTCAAGATCGTGGTATCACACACGGTCATGCGTTGGGTTCATCACTATGGTCCTATTTTTAAGACGCTATGGCGTCGGCATCAAAATGCTCATTCTAAAAATTGGCGAATTGATGAGACCTATATCCGCGTTAAAAGCCATTGGGCCTATTTGTATCGTGCTATTGACAGTAACTGTTTGACCTTGGATTTTGAGAGCCGAAAACAACGCGATTATATCGCAGCTTACCACTTTCCAAAGCGTCTTTTGACAACCAACGGTCGTTCTTATCGATTAGTCACCAATCAATATCGGGCAGCTTTGGAAGCAGTTAAGCAGTTAAGCAGCTGACGAAACAGAATTATTTGAGTAAGTCAACTCACCAGTGTTCCAAATATCTAAACAATCTGATTGAGCAGGGTCATCGATTCATTAAACGACATCGTGTCCGGTCCACAAGCTTTCATAGTATCCGAACTGCTACTGCAACGCTGAGTGGTGTGGAGATCGTTCACGCAATACGCAAAAGACCCGACTAAAGTTAAGCTTCATCGGGTTCTCCATATGGATAAATTAGAGTATCGATAGTTGCATCACCTTCATCATATTAGCAATAGCTGCGAAATGGTCATTTATCAGATTAGTTGCCCCAGATCCGTTTGTGCGATAATTAGAAGATTGATATCGGTGTAATGGAACGTAATACTTGCGTTTTATGAATTCGATTCGCCTTTGATACTAGCAATAGTGGAAATGGCTATCGCTAATACGCCTGTAATAGCCAAGCCCTTTTTCTCAATTTCACGAAATTTCCGTTCATGCTCTCCACAAAACATAAGGGTCGAATTTGCGATTTCCTTTTTACATTCTGGCCACTTACAAGTTTCGGTGTTTTTGTGTGTCAATGTTACTCCCCCCTTCTAGCTGTTTATAATTCGTTTTCTTTACTAATCCATCAATTTGAGTAGTAATGTATCTTGCCGTTAAGCCTAGCTTCCCTTGATTCCCTACATGAGTATTGTCTATGTGCCAAGAAAGTGTTTTCCCGTTTTTATCGGACGTAAGAAGAACTTGCTCAATAAATGCTTTGTAATTATTCAAAGATGCCGTTAGTGGTCGAATTTCTCCAAGAGCAACATACGCGATTAAATTCAATTGAATGGTTTGATTTAAATACCAAAATGATTCATTCAAAAAGTGCTCAGACTCATTTGCCTGCTCTGTGCTAACATTCGGATTGATAAATAAATTTGCTTCTCTCCGCAAGCTGAACATTAACTTGCCAATGGTTTCATTGTTATTAACAATCGAGGATAGAATAAGGGTTTTTCGTGTTTGAGTGTCACTGCTGATAAGACCCTCAATTAAAGTTTGACGTGAGCTTAAAAAGCCTGAAAAACGATCGTCATATTGTCCTTGTTCGATTGAAAACACTAGACTCGAAAGATTAGAAATTTGTTCACTTATTTCATTTAACTGATGTTGCACGGCCCAAAATTCTGGTAGATTTTTTAGCCTTTTTAAATTTTTTTCTGCTAATGTAGCATTTTCACGAATTTTCCCAGTGGCAACATCTTTAATGATTGCCATTGTTTTACCTGAACTTCTCCTGATTCCTAAAGCCCATTCTCCTGCCTTAAGTTTCCTTGTGGCCTCCGTACTAAAAGATGCAACATACTCTGGGGCTTTCCCTTCCAAAATGTTATGAATTATTTCCAAATCCGATGAATGTGCAAACAACTGCTCTCTTATTTTTAATAAAAGGCTTCTATTAGCCAGCCGCTGCAAATCAGCTTGTTGTTCCGGATTAAAATCATAATTATAAAGAGCCATGTCGTAAGGCGAAATACTAAGATTCACGTCTGACGGTAGCATTATTTCCATTCTTCATCTCTCCATTTACGTTCTAAAGTTGTCTTTTTTGGTGAAGAGCTTTCTCTACTTCAGTTGACGCGAAGTATGTCAATTAGTCAGCAGCACCATTTTAATGAGTTGCAACACTAATTTCTGCTTTCTTTTTTTGACAAATTGGAGCTTAACCACTTCAGATTCTGATGATTTAAATAGAACATCCGGTTGTAGACTAGTTGCGGGCTGCTCGCAGCAAAAATATGGAGTACCGGCATCAGGACATGTCACATGCCAACAATCGAATTGCTATACATTTGCTTACACGCGGATTTATTCCGCTGATGAAATGTTAACCCTGGATAGCCTGGAATGCACGCATTTATGTCAATCATCGGATTTTGGTGCAATCTTTATTCGTTGATTTCATTTTAGTATACTTACTTCCGAGAAACGATGATTGTTCGCATTGGTTGCTTTAAGAAAATCCACTTCCAAACGTGAAATAGATGCGTTGACTACTATTTCACGTTTGATCTCAATTACGAAGAGTCATGATTACTTCGGAATCGAATGTCACACGTGGGCCCCGCCTTTAAGCTCTACGGCATAAGCATGAAACTGCTCGCCTAAAAGGTTAGGACTCGCAGAGACTTATTTAGAGTTGCGAAAACACAATGATTACGCTCAGAGCCACTTTCCGAAGAGTCTCTTGACGACTACGGTCTAATCGATTAGGCCCCAGCAATATTGGAAAATGCTGAAGCGGTAAAGCTCCTAATTAAGCAAGACTATCTGAGCAAATCAGTACACAATATTCCAAATTTGAAGCAATTTAATTGATGCGGATTATCGATTCATAAATGACACCTTGTCCAATCCGCAAGTCTTTATTATCCGAACCACCAGTACACTAAGCAGTAAAATTCGTTACGCAAAAAATCCCGATGAGGCTTAACTCTCTTCGGATTTTTTGCGGTAACAAATTAGGAGTATGATACCTACCCATTTCGTCTTAGCATCAATAACTGTTGAACGTTCATCTTTCAGATTATTTACATCAGATTCCAATATCAGTGCTCAATGTTCTGAACTCTCCTGTTACCACGATATCGTGTAAAATCATCCTCACCCTCAGCTATCTTATCAATTTCAATTGCAATATCCCGCACCAAATTTACAACAAGAGCATTCCCCATTGTAAAGAAACGTTCACTATCAGTAACTCCAGCCAGTTTAGTCCATCCTTCTGGGAAAGTGTTAATTTGCTCCGCCTCTTCAGGCGTAAGCAATCTTTCTCTTCCATTTCCAGGATCTATAATCACATGCGTAGTTCTGGAAATTGTATGTTCCGAAGTAACCATTGTTCTGGCCGGCTTGTCCAGTGAATCAGGATAGTCAATCCCTCCCATACCGTATTTATACTCAAAGCCTGTTCGCGATGTTTTCACAGCACGAAATCCTGCCTTGAGTATCGAAAACCTAGATTTCTGTTCGTCGGAAAGAAACTGACTTTGATCAGAAAGATTGCTCTTAACAATTGACCGTAACTTCACCGATTCCGTACTCTTAGCTGCGTAATCTGCCATAAATACCTTTCCCGCTGACATGATTCCGGTTTGGCGAAAACCGTACTTAACCTTAAAGCGTTTCGAGAATTCGGCTAAGGTCCCGTATTTGCTAAGGTCTATTGTCTGAATTTCGCCAAGCTCCTTCACAGGCAAACTGCTTGAAAGCGGAGCCATGGTTGCAATGTATCTAATGAGCTGATTCTTATTAAGCATAATTGCTGTTCTTAAGTGCTCGGAAAAATGAGTATCCTCACGAGCAGCGAAAATAAATGTCCGTCGACGTCTTTGAGGGAACCCGTAATCAGCTGCGTTAATCATCTTCCATTGGACACTATATCCTAATTCAGACAAAGTTTTAAGAATCATGCCAAAGTCTCTACCTGGTTGTTCTTTAGCTACACCAGGCGACTTGAGAAGCCGGTCAACATTTTCCAAAAATAAAAATTGCGGCCATTTTTCCTCGATGACATCCTTGATATCCCACCACAAAACACCCTTTTTCCCATATAAGCCCTTCGCCGCGGTTGACATGACTGAGTAATCTTGGCACGGGAAGCCACCAACTACCAGATTGATGTCGGGAATTTTCGATTTTTCCACCTTGGAGATGTCTACATTACTGATATAGGTATCGGGAAACCGGTTACGATAAATTTCATACGCGAATTGCTTTTTCCTTTCGGGTTCGTATTGATTCGCCCAAACCACCTTGTAGTCACTGCTTGCGCGCTTCAATCCAAGATGAAACCCCCCAACGCCAGCAAACATTTCAGCAACTTTAATTATATGTTTAGTCATGCCTCTTCTTTATTCTATTCCTTTCCTCATCAACAATATGAATCGCATCAAGTATTTCATCTTGACTATATGAAACGGAGATTGTGTTGTCATCGACGGCTCCATACATCACTTGTTCCTTATCTTTTAAGCGTCGATATATTTTCTGATCTATAAACCCTGGGCGATTACTGATAATGTCTTCTTCTTGGGTCTGAAGATAGTAATATCGAGTATGCTGATTTGGCTTCAGTCCTAAACGATGGATTCTGTCCCTTGACTGCAGCATAAAGGTCAGATTAAAGTCACATTCAAAATATACGGCATCATGAACAGACTGGTGAAGGGATATCGACTCAGCAAGTGTCTGCGGATTCGAAACAAGAACTTGAACATTGCCATCACGAAAGTCATTAATTAGTTGAGTCCGGGAGTTCTTGTCCGTTTCTCCGTAAACCAGATTAACAGATATATTTCTTGCTCGAAGTGTTTTGGTAATCTTAATTAGGGTATCAACAAAGATACCCCACACCATGACTTTCTTCCCCTCACTAACTAATTTCAATACTAGTTCAATTCCGCTCTGGAACTTTGGAGATACCATCGTAGCTAATCCCAGATCCGCATACTTTGCAGGGTGCAGAGGGTTCGTACGGTTATTTAACAATTTATTGAAGTCTTGTTTAGATATGCCTTGAACATCACCATCATCATCGTACGACATCATTTCATCATAGTTGATTGCTTTTTCCAGCAAAGATGGATTAGTTGAAGCTTGAATTAGACGAATAAGAATTGCTAAACTGGATGACTCATTTCCGTAAATTGCCTCTGCAAGATTACTCTGTGCCTCACTAGGCTTGCAGATTTTCAAAATATCTGGATCCGCAGGAGGAACCTGGAGATCATCTTTGTTTGTTCGCCAGAAGAACGGATGTATCGCTGAGTTTATCGATTCAATTTTTCTAACTGACGGATTGACAAGTTCCCTTGGATTCCAGCCAAAAAATGCATTATATTCATCGCCGTAAAGTATGTGCAAAAAGTTATAAATATCAAGATATCTGTTCGGAATCGGCGTGCCTGTCATCACATAGCGGAACTCTGGTATGCGAGCAATTTCTAATGCTGCCCTCGCACGCTTTCCTTCTGGATTTTTAATCCGATGAACTTCGTCAAAAACAAGTAACGTCTGATTATCCAACAATTTTTTAATAAGATCAACATGCCCAGGAAGTGCCTCATAATTTACCAAAATAAGATTGCATACATTCCAGTCCAAACTGACTTGATAATCAAAATCCTTGGCAGTTTGAACATCAACAGAGTGTAACTCTTTCTTTGTGCCAAAAACTGCCTGAAACTCTCTACGCCAACTGTCAAATGCGTTAATTGGGCAGATTACAAACAAACGCTTTACTCTCTCAAAATTCGAAACTTCTTGACGATTTAGGTAAGCAAAAACGCCCAATAACATAGCCGTCTTGCCGGCACCAGGTACTGAAAAGTTGGCTGCTCTGGCCATTTCGTATTCATAATAGGCTGCACGCATATGAATCTCTTTCAGCGGTCTTGAGACCTCATGCTGTACTGTTGCTGAGAATTCATCATAAGAAGTTCTTTTTACATCTGGAAAATTTTCCAAAGATCCTTTATAAACATCACCAAGAATTTTGTATTTTTCAATTGAATATTTGTTTCTTAAAATAAATTGTTTAACTGCATCAGAAACTATAACGTTTATATTTTTCCTATCTGCTCGTTTCTTAGTAACTTTAATAATACGTTCTATGTCTGAATACGTGGCATTAGATTTCACAGTGACATTTCCTTGCTCAAACAAGTGAGAAATGTCACTTCCAGGCCTAAGCTTACGATCAGATTCAGTAATTCGACTTTCCGTCTGATCCACCCTAACAACTTGATTATTCGATAGATAAAATGAAATTGCTCCCGGCACACTCAAACCCATTTCATCTCTCGGCCCTGCACTAGGCCCTACGATCTGATACTGATACTTAGCAATTTGATTATAAACCAATTGTGAAGCCTCAATAACTTTCACATTTGGTTCCTCGTCATTCCATAGCCTCATAAATCGATTACTGTTCGCTTCAATTCGTGCTTTGACATTTTCACTTTCATCCCAAGAGACATCCACTGAAATGGATTCGTAATTTCGGCTAATTCCATTCTGAGTTTCGTTAACCGAGCCGTTAAAAAAAACACATTCATCTCCAGAAGTAATAATGCCAAATTTGTCATGAAAAAGACCATTTTGAGTAAGGGCAATCTTCACCCTAGCACGACCAGCGGCAATTAAGAATGCGAGGTTCCCGAGCTTGTTTTGTACTTTCGAGGTTAGTCGCTCATTCCTCTCTGATAAACGCAATGGCTGTAGTTCGTTCAACAAATTGTATCCCTTTTGAATCCTTAGAAAGTCTGATTCACTAATTCTTTTCGATACAATGAACTCAACCTGCCCGTCGTTCTTAGCAAGCTCTTCCAGTCCCTCGGCATACAAGTCCAATCCCGCCGAACTAAAATAACCGGAAACACGTTGGTACAGTCTGGCTTCCCCCAATAATGGTCTGTAGAAATCTCTCACAAGATTGTCTGTGTATTGTGACTTTAACGATTTTTTTGTGGCTATAGAAAATGTCATGCATTCAGGTCCCTTTTTAATTTAAAAAGAATGTCATTGATTTCTGAAAGAACTTCTTTGGCAGTGTAATTTTCGTCTGTGGTCAGCTCCGCGAAATCTGCTGGTTTTAACTCATCAAGCTTACCCTCAATATCCTGTAAAATAGAAAGCGCTCGCTTACGTTTCGAATCTACTTTTCCCTTGTATACGAGTCTATTCGTTGAGTTCTTCATTTTATCAATTTGATTTTTAAGCTCCGTATCTGCAGATACTACGGCTTTCAAATCAGATGCCGATTTAATTGGAGTCTCCTGAAATGCCTCTGATATTGCATCCACTCGGTCATCTACTGCATCTAAATAATATTTAAGAATATCTGGTTTCTGTAGAATGTTTGTCTTAATATCCCGCATAACTAATGTAGAGGGCCTTTGTTCGCCGCTTGCTTTTTCAGCCGCTAGACTCACAAGAACAGCGTCGGTAATGGACTCCTTATCTGAGTCTTCCATGCTTGAAAGAGTTCTTTCAATTTCTTCAATCGGACCGTCAAGCTTTAGCTCGCGCGCCAAATAGAATTTGTCGGCTTGTTCATCATGAGATCCTGGAGAAACAAGATTCAGGAAACGTAAGATTAAATGTGCTAGCCGAAGATCTCGATTGATTCCCCTTGTATTACCTGCCCCTGAAGCATTTCGATACTCCTCAACAGTCATCAGCTTCTCAAGCTCAATGGTATCGTACACATTAAAAATCCTGTCGATTGGATCATAATCAACTCGAGCTTCTTGGCCTAGCTGCAGGTCAAGCTCAAGCTCTTTAATTGTCTTCTTATCAGTCCTAGAGTCAAGAGATAAAACAACAGTTTCAAAGTTCTTGGAAATTCCACTATCCTCTTGATACATTCGCAAAGCTGTAAAACGGCGATTTCCATCAATAACTCGACCATCTGGCAGAATTACGCCTGGCTCCTGCTGTGTTTTTTCTTTAATTGATTGAAGAGTATCTTTCAAAGCCTGGGGGTTTGATTCATAAACAAGCTTCTGGAAAATAGAGTTATACTCGGAATTTCCCGCCTCCGGAGTAATCCTTCCGTGACTAGCCTGATACTGTTTATAGGCGGTATTAATACGCCCATTTTGATCGTTGTAGTACAAATAATCCAACGGAATTGAAAAGACTTCATATGTATTGTTTGTATTGTTCGGTTGTCCCGATATTGACAACTTCTTAACAGCACCAGTTTTTTTGAATTGACCTGCTGCGATTCTTTCTAACAAGTTCATAAAACCCCTCCAATTTTTCTATATTCAAAGATAACTAAGCGCATTGTTATAATAGCTAATTTTTAGCCAAAATAGTTATTATCAATTAATATTAGCCCAGAAACACGATTCTTTTAAATATTTTTTGGTCCTCTAATGCATATGTAACAGATACCGGCCATTTAAAATCAATCACATAAAACCAAGTCCCTTCTTAATCACTTTTATATAGGAATTTTGCTGTTAATCGCACCTTTATATGTATCATTTAATGATATACTTCCAATTTCTTATAGAACTAAAATCAAGTTTTTTAGGATTTATGTGTTTAATTTTTGATGTTAAAAAATTGCTCCACCACAGTTTATCCCATATCTGGTTCAATACGACTGCCCGTGTTACTAATAGGAATGAAACTAGGAATGGATGATGCGCTGTTAACCGTGGTAAAAATAGTTCCATAAGGAACACCGCCAATGCTAAACATAAGACCAATTATCGAAATTTTTAACACTCTAATTGTCATCGTTATCAATCCCATTCCAGTCAGCTCCATATGTAAGCTGTTCATCTTCTGTCCAATAGTCATTGTCCTAATCCGGACCTGACCCACCATGATAACCGATATCCTTCCTCATGAATCGAACAATTGCAATGATAGCTATCCTTGACAAGTAGCAGATAAGGGCCGCAGATGGCTGCTCAATACCAGGATACCTGTAATCAATGCCTGCATGTTCTGCCGCAAACCAAGCATAGGCTTGAATACAAAGCATTAATTTCCACCGAGATAGTGGTTGCTTTGGAAACAGCCAACGCAGATACTGTCGTTGCATGTCTGATATTAAAGCTATACTGACATCTGTCTTATGCAGCACAATTAATAATACTTATATGATTATAATACCAACTCTCTGTACGCTGAAGGGTTTCACCTTATCGTTTCATCAAATCATAAGTGCGTTCAATTTCATTGTCTAGATAATCTTCCGTTAGCAATGAGGTGTAGCCATCAAAATCGTCCTTATCTCCATCAAAAAAGATTTTGGTGGGCTTTTAAGAACTCTAACCCATAGTTACGCTGGGTGTTCTTGTTGCATCATTTTCTGATTAATTCTAGTAACCGTCTCATAGTCCTTCTTTTTTAGAATGTTTAATTAATCAACCACTAATCCTGGGATATAGTCACATACTGTTGATTCGACAAAATAAAACAGTCAATTATAACGAAAATCCCCACAAATCCAATTAGCCACCAATCTCTTTTTCTCACCAACAATGGCCTCTAGTTTTCTTTAAAGCAAAGCAGTTTGATGTCTCATGATTTTGATTTAACATTAAGGGAACCTATCTCATTTAATTGCTCTCAGTACCCTGAGCAGCAATTAAACTAATCTTATGGGGAACTTGGCTTGAATCCGCAAAAGTTGCTAACCAATTTCTCGTTATTTGGACCGCCTTATTCCCATGCCAAGTGCTCTGATGTTGTTGACAACTGGCAACACCACGCCGTAACTTGGCGGATACCACTTGATCAAGCTCTTCTTGTTGCTGATGGGCCAAAGATTGCCGTGCAATCAGGTACTCGCTCACACTCAAGCAATTAATCTCATCACGAGATTCAAGGTTATTCATGAAGGCCTGAACCGCATCAGTTCCAATAGGTATTTCTCTTAAATTTCTCTCCGTAAATACCAGCATTATAAACTCCTTTTAACGTAAAAAGGCCGTACATGGCATATGCACGACCTTAAGTGATGATTGATCCGCATCCTACTATGGTGGGGCACGTTGCCACAAGGGTACGTTGCCGGTTGGTCACTGTGCATAGCCACTGCCAACACTCTTGATACAATATTTATACTCACAGAATATTCCTTTTCTTAAAAAAAGCAATATCAAATTTTAGAATTCATGTTCGCGCACTACAGAGAATCAACTATCAGGCCTAGATTGCATAATTAAAGTTACCACCCAGAAAATGTGAAAAAAGACCTGTCCG
>ERZ781272.983-NODE-983-length-12814-cov-3.776785_pt1 | contig 12814 bp, 19 predicted proteins | sample MGYA00375850_ERZ781272 | MGnify/ENA primary metagenome ERZ781272 (study PRJEB29790, sample SAMN06051246) | human gut metagenome | host: Homo sapiens | place: USA: Cincinnati, Ohio | collected 2013-06-21 | study: EMG produced TPA metagenomics assembly of the Gut...
TGTTCATAGCGATTTATAGTACTACTAAAGTCAGCAGAAAGGAAAGAGAATGAATGAAGAAAACTGATATAAAAGAAATTATGGATTCAACTATATTAATGGCTAAATGTAGTATTGAATTTAATAAAGAATTAATTAAGCAAGGTGCTGATATAAAACTTGCAAACGAATTAACAAAGACATATATAACAGCAATTTGTACTCCAAAAGAAACAAAGAAAGATTTAGATTTATCAATGTTAGGAATACGAACAAATTTAAATTAATACTTAGAGCGGATGTAGAAAGGTAGGGTGATGTGAATACATGGTCATAGAATTAAAAAATATTGATGTAAGTAATATAACATTAGCTGCTGAAATTGCAAAACATGATGAAGAATTGAGTGAATTTTATGAAGCGTTTTATGAACATCTTGAAAAACCAAATGATAGAACTGAAAAACATCTTATAGAAGAATTTTGGGATGTCGTTCAGGTGAATTTAAGTCTTTTGGACAAACTTAACATAAGAGCAGATAAAGTAATGAAATATTATAAAGAACATTTAAATAAAATTGAACATAGACCTAGATAAAAATAAAAAGGTGTTCGTGATGAACACCTTACCCAAGTTAGAGAATAAGAATTGGAACGCTAGTTCTCTAACCAACCTATCTAAATTATAACATATTTTTAATAGGATAGGTGATAATTATGGCAGAAATGAAGAATATATTTAAAATTTATAGAGAAAGAAAATTAAAAATTAATAATATAGAGATAGAAATTGAAAACTTAAAATTAAATGGTTTAGATGATAACTGTGTGGAGATACAAGAATTAATCAAAAAAATGAATAAATTAAAGAATGAAAATAGAAAAATTGATAATGTTCTAAATTTATTACCAGAAAGAGATTATAGAGTAGTAAAGTTAGTTTTAATAGATGGAAAAGATAAAAAAATAGTTGCCAAGGAAATTGATAGAACTATAAGACAAGTAGATAGAATATTAAATAAGGTAGCAAATGAAATCACTATATAAGGGGTGCAATTAGCATCCTTATTTTTATAACGTCTCAAATATGTCTTAAAAATGTCTTGAAAATGTCTGACAAATGTCTTAAATTCTGTGATAACATAATATTAACAGATGAATAAAGAAATAAGGTATTTATAAAAATGTCCCATTTTATGGTATGGAATAACTATATTCTTTTTTAGTTCGGAGGTGCATTTAATGTTAGATAAGCAACAAGTTAAAGAGTTGTATCTCGAGGGGAAAAATTACTATTCGATAGCTAATATATTAAAAGCTAATCCTGAAACAGTTAGAAAATATATCTATAGAAATTTAAGAGAATTTAGAATTTCACACGAAGCAGAGAAAATAAGGCAAAAGGAAATTAATAGAATAACTAGATATGAATCAAAAAGTTATATGAGTGACATTACTTTTATTAAGAAAAATAGATCTGCTTATAAAACAGATATTGAAGGGAACATTATTCTTGATAAAAGTGTAGTTCCAGTAGTTACATTTGATACACCTATGAGATTAGCAAACGAAAATAGTCAAAGCTCAATAAATAGAAGAATAGTAAATAGCGAATATAGAAAAGATAGTTTATTGTTTAATTAAGAATCTAACCTTTCATGTTAGGTTCTTTTATTATGCTTATAACCAGTAGAAAACATATTATTTAAAAGTGAGGTGTAGAAAGCCTCCTAGCTACACAACATCTAGTATTATTATTCTACTGGTTTATTTTATAAAAAGAAGGTGATAAGTAGATGAAAAATATTTATAGAATTTATAAATGTAAATCTTGTAAAAGAGAAATGATTTTAATAAATGATGAAGTTGAGAACGCATTAAATAATGGCAAATATTTATCATGTGCTTATTGTAACTGTAAGCACTTAAGTAAAGAAAAAGAAACTAGTGATTTAAGAGAATGTATGGACCACAATGCATATAAGAAAGTAAAAGGAAAAGTAAGGCAGGTGCATTCGATTTGAGAAGAAAAGGGAAAATGCATCTGTAACAATAAAAAATACAAAAGACTTACAAAGAATTGCTAATAGATTAAAAGAATACAATTATCCAGCGTATATACTTTGGAGTATAGGAGTTAATACTGGATATAGAGGTGGAGATTTAGTTAAACTCACAGTTGGTGATATCAGAAAATCATTAGAGAATGGCGAGCTAATAATCCTTGAAGAAAAGACTAAAGATACAAGAAAAGTACAATTTGAAAGAGTTGTTGTACTTAGTAATAAATTAATGGCAATATTAAGAGATTATATTAAAAATAAATCTGATGCTGAATATTTGTATTGGAGTCAAAAAGGAAAAGGTGAAGCTCCATTCAAAGAACATATATCAAGAGAGTCTCTAGGCAAAATATTTAGAAAAGTGATTATTGAACTAGGGATTGCTAAAAATTCAATAGGAGTACATACTCCAAGAAAGACATATGGATATTTTCAATACTTAGAACATGAGAAAGATATTCGCTATGTTATGAAGTTGTTTGGTCATAGTAAGAAAGATGTAACAATGGATTACATAGGTTTAGATAATGATATCTTGAAAGAATCAGCAGCAATTGCTGATAAATATGTTTTCTAAGAAAGTGGGAAATATTCATATTTTTTTAGACTTAAATACCTTATTTTAAAGCATGGAGATATTTAAGTGAAGAATTTTGACATATATAGAAGTAAACTTATTTTAAAATTAATACCTTACTCTTACAGTAAGTGAGGTATTAATAAACTTAAAAGCACTAAAAAATAAATAGATAACTCTAATAAAATTATAGGGAAATAATTTAGTCGGGAAATATATTCAAAAATTTGATTTTAAATTTTGAAATAGTCCGATAAAAAGTGAGGTGAATAACAATGGCAAAAAGTAAATGGGATGAAATAAAGAACAAACTTGAAACCATTGAATTATGGGCGTCAATGGGATTGTCAAATAATCAAATTGCTTTTAATTTAGGAATAAGTAAAGATACTTTTTACAGATATAAAAGCCAGTATTCGGACTTATCGGACTGCTTGAAAAGGGGCAAAAGCATAGCGGATTTTAAAGTTGAGAATGCATTATATAAAAAGGCTACTGGATATGTATTAAAAGAAACAGTAGCAGCCAAAGTTAAGGATATTTATTATGACGATAAAGGGAACAAGTGTCAGAAAGAAAGATTAGATACTGTTGAAGTAGAGAAGGAGATTCCACCAGATATACAAGCTATTAAGTTCTGGTTAATGAATAGAATGAGAGGTAAGTGGAGTGATAATCCAAGCAAAGCTGATATTGATAAGGAACTGCTTAAGATGAAGAAAGAGGAAGTCGAAAGAATGAAGAAAGCTATGGAAGGAACAGATATATAATGCCTATTTATAAACGTTGTAGTAGATGCAGAAAGAGATTGTTAGAAGGAACTAAATGTGATTGTCAAAAGTTAAGATATAAAGAATATGATAAAGATAAATTAAATACTAAGGAAAAGAAGTTCTATTCTAGTGGATCATGGGAAAAGGTTAAAGATAATATTAAGCGTAGATTTAATGGAATTGATATCTATAGTTATTATGTATTATTAAAAACAGAATATGGTCAGACAGTGCACCATATTGAACCAATAAAAAATAATTGGGAAAGGCGATTAGATATTGATAATTTAATTTATTTAACTGAAAGTAACCATAGATTATTACACAATAGAATGGATAATGGCGAATATTATGAAGTTATTGAAGAATTAAATACTCTAGTAGCAAGGTATAAAAAAGATTTTAATATTTCTAATTTTTAGGGAAAAGGGGGGCGTGCGAAAAAGTTTTTCGAGAAAATCTCTAGACCGCATCCCCAGTTTAGATTTCGCAAAAATCCCAATAAAATTTTATTTGGGAAATTTATTTTGAGAAAGAAGGTGATTTTTATGTCGAGGGCGAGAATGCCAGTTGATATGCAGTCAAAACATTTGACTAATGCAGAGAAGGAAGAAAAAGGACAGCAGGAAGAAATATTAATATTAGGAAAAGAACAGTTAGAAAATCCACCTGATTGGCTCATTGATGAAGTTGCTGAAAATGAATTTATTCGTGTTACTAATGAATTGAGTTCAGTAAATCTTGTAGGAAATTTAGATCTTAGTAATATCGGAGGATATGCAAATGCATTTTCTACATATGTTCATGCAATAGAAAGTTTGAGAGGTAAAACTTCAGTTGTAAAAGAGGTTACTAAAAGTGGAGTTAAGTTAGTTGAAAATCCATATTTAAAGATTAGAGATAATGCTGCAAGTGAAATGAGAAAATTTGGAGCATTATGTGGAATTAATGTTGATGGAAGATTAAAACTTGCTACTATAAAAACTACTAAGAATGATGAAGAAATTAGTGATGAGTTTGGTGATATTTAATGACCATACTTGAAGAATTAACACAATATGCTAATGACTGTTTAAATAATGTAATTCCTAGTGGACAAAAGCATAAATGGGCATGTAGCAGATTCTTAAATGATGTACAAAATTCAAAGCTTAATATATTGAAAGAGCCATTTAATTATTGTTGGAATGAAGATGAAGCTAATAAAATAGTTAAATGGTTTTCTTACTTAAAGCATAGCAAAGGTGTCTTAGCTGGGAAATTTATTGAATTAAATACATGGCAAAAGTTTTGTCTATGTCAAATTTATGGGTGGGAACACAAAGAGACACATTTAAGAAGATTTACAAAATCATTTATTGAAGTAGCAAGAAAAAATGCTAAGTCACAAATGGAAGCTGGAGTAACTCTTTATGAAATGTCAACAAGAGCTGTAAAGAATAAAGAAATTTATGAATGTTATTGTGCTGGAGTAAAGAGGAAACAATCAGAAGTAATATTTAATGAATGTAAAAACTTGCTTTTAGGTTCTCCTTTAAGAAAGAAATTTAAAATAAATAAGGGAACTATCATTCATTTAAAGACAGGAAGTACATTAGAACCATTAAATAAACAAGATGGTAAGGAAGGTGATGGTAGTAATCCAGCACTTTTAGTTTTAGATGAATACCATCAGCATAAGACCACAGAATTTTATGATCTTGGATTAGGAGGAAATACAAAAGAAAGCCTTTTAATGATAATTACCACTGCTGGAATAGATTTAACATATCCATGTTACACGCAGGAATACACATATTGTTCTAAAATATTAAATCCTGATGTTGATATATTCAATGATGAATATTTTATTGATATATGTGAAATTGATACAGATGATGATATTGACAATGAAGAAAATTGGAAGAAAGCTAATCCAATTAGAATGACATATGAAGCTGGTATCAAGAAGATAAGAGAAGAATATAAAATTGCAAAAGAAATACCAGAAAAAATGATTGCATTTTTAACAAAATGCTTAAATAGATGGGTGCAGGCTAAAGAAAATGGATATATGAATATGGCTAAATGGAAAGCTTGTGAGGTAAAAGAAATACCTTATAATCTTTTAAATAGACCTGTATATGTTGGTTTTGATATGTCAGCTAAGATTGATTTAACTTCGGTGGCTTTTGTTATTCCTATTTTAACTGATGAATTAGATTCTATTGGAAAGAAAATTGTTAAATATGTTGTTTTTTCTCATTCATTTATTCCTAACAGAGAAAAACTGCGTGAAAGAATGGCAACAGATAAGGTACCATATGATGCATGGGAAAGAATGGAATATTTAACTGTTACAGATACTCCAATTGTAGACCAAAATGTAGTTATGCAATATGTGTTGGATATGTGTCAAAAAAATAAATGGGATATTCAATGTTTATGCTTTGACCCAGCTAATGCAGGTAAATTAATGTCTGATTTATCTAATGAAGGTTATATAGTAGAAGAAGTATTTCAATCTCATAAGTCATTAAATGAAAGTACTGCAGGTTTTAGAGAACAGGTTTATTGCAAGAATGTAATTTATTTAAATAATCCACTTTTAAATTATGCTATGAGCAATGCAGTTATAAAAACTAATAATGGATTGATTAAGATTGATAAAGATGCAACTACTAAGAGAATAGATCCAATAGATGCAATATTATGTGCTTTTAAACTAGCATTATATCATGAATTTATTGATAGTAAATCAACAGAGGAATGGTTAGAAAGTGATGAATGGTAAGGAGATGATAAAAGAATGGGATTACTTAAGACCCTTAAAAATAGTTTTAGAAATCAAATTAATGATACAGAAACAATAAATACTAATCCATCAATTGAACAACTAGAATCATTTTTTAAAACAAGTATAGAAAATATCGCATCATCAAAACTAACAAGTACTAGTTATTATTCATGTATGCAAATAAGATGTAATGCTATTGCAAAGTTACCTATAAAATTAATGCAAGAAACTCAATCGGGTTCGATAAAAGCAGAAAATCATTCATTATATTATTTATTAAAGAAAAGACCTAATCCATTTACAAATGCTCATGACTTTTTATGGGCAACAGAATTCCAAAGGTTAGAATATGGTAATGCTTTTTGGGTAATGGATGTAAACAATAAAGGTCAAATACAAGCACTATATTTGTTAGATAGTACAAGAGTACAAATAATGGTAGATAATACTGGAATATTAGATAAGAAAAATTCAGTTTACTATTTATATAATGATAATTCAAAAGGTTCATTACTATATACAAGTGATGATATAGTGCATTTCAAAAATTTTAGTATGGATGGATTGAAAGGAACAAGTATAAAAAAATACTTGGCAGAAGTAGTTGAAAATGAGCAATATTCAAATAAAGTTTTAAGAGATAAATATCAAAATGGCTTACAAGATCCTATTATTGTTCAATATATTGGAGACTTAAATGAAGCTAAGCAACAGAAAATAAAGAAGAAATTTTCAGATATGGGTGGGGCAAAAAATGCAGGGAAAGTTGTACCAATACCAACTGATTTTAAAGTTGAGCAATTAGAAACAAAGCTTGTTAATAGTCAGTTCTTTCAGTTACAAGGACTTACAACAAGGCATATAGCAAATGCTTTTGGTGTTAAAAGCTTTCAACTTAATGATATGGAAAAAAGCACATATAACAACATAGAACAACAAAATAAAGCTTTTTATTGTGATACATTACAAAATGTTTTAACGACTTATGAACAGGAAATGGATTATAAGTTACTACCAGAACATGAAAAGTTATCAGGATATTATACCCAATTTAATGTAGATTCCATATTAAGAAGTGATTTAGCAAGTAGGACAACATCTTATTCTACAGGAATAACAAATGGCTATATGACAATAGCAGAAGTTAGAGAAAAAGAAAATTTACCATTTATTGAGGGGACTGATATTTTAATCATAGGAAATGGTGCAAGCATTCCATTAAAAGATTTAGGGAAACAATATACGAAAGGGGGTGAAAATAATGAGTAAATTAGATTATTTACAAGTTAAAAATCTAACTGAAACAAATGCTGAAATATATTTTTATGGAGATATTGTTGGAGATGAATGGGAAAAATGGTGTGATACAGATACTTGTCCACAGGATGTTATTAATTTATTAAAAGAAGTTGAGGGAAAACAATTAGAGATATACATTAATAGCGGAGGAGGTTCTGTATTTGCTGGATTAGCTATATATAATATGTTGATGAGAGTAAAAGAAAAGAAAACTTGCCACATAGATGGAATGGCAGCAAGTATTGCAAGCGTAATTTGTATGGCTGGGGATGAAATAATAATGCCAAACAATTCATATCTTATGATTCATAAGCCAAGCAATATTGTATGGGGGAATGCAACAGATATGAGGAAAATGGCTGATGATTTAGATACAATTCAGATAGGAATTGAAAATGTATATAAATCTAAGTTAAAAGAAGGTATTGATATTGAAATAATAAGAGGTTTGATGGATAAAGAAACATGGCTCCCAGCAAGTGAAGCAGAAAAATATTTTAATATAACTTTAGTGGAAGAAAATAAAGCAGTTGCAAAACTGGATATGAAATCATTAAAAGATTATAAACATATTCCATATGAATTAAAGAAAAATATAAATAATAAAAAAGATAATATTGATAAAAGATTAAAAAACAAACTACAAGTTGAGTTAGATTTGCTCAATATGTAGTTTTTTATATTATATTGAAGAGGAGTGTATTTAATGAAAAAGTCATTAGGAATGAAAAACAAATTAGAAACAATGAAAAATCAAGTACAAACTTTATTAGATGAAAATAAAGTTGAAGAGGCAAAAGCAAAAATGGAAGAAGTAAAGACATTAAAGGCTGCAATAGAAGTTCAGGAAGAATTAGAAAAGGAAGAAGAAGCATCATTAATAGCTGAAAGTGATAATAATAATGATGAGCTAGATCCTGAGAATAGTATGCAAATGACAAAAAATAAAGTAAAAGAAAATGCAAATTGCATTAGAGCAATGATAAAGAAAGCTTCAGGAAAGCAATTAACAGAAGCAGAAAATGCTTTATTACTTCCAAGCACAGGAACACCAGATGGTGAGAATGGTGAAAGCTTTATTCTTCCAAAGGATATAAGCACATTAATTCATAAGAAAATAAGAGAATACAGAAGTTTAAGAGATGCAGTTGGATACATGCCAGCTGGAGCATTAACAGGCTCATTCCCAGTAGAAAACTTTGAAACAGTTGAAGGATTAATTGATTTTACTGATGGAACTGAAGGTACAGAAAGTGAGGATATCAAATTTAAGAATGTTTCTTATTCATTAAAAGAAAAAGCTGCATTCATTAAATTATCAAATACATTATTAAAAATGACAGATAATGCATTAATTGCATATGTTGTTGAAGTATTTGCTAAGAAAGCAGTTGTTACTGAAAATAAGATGATTATTGCGAAATTAGATGAAGGTAAAACAAAGAAAGCATTAAAAGGTTGGGCAACATTAAAATCTTCATTAAATAAAGACTTAGATCCTGGAGTACTTATAGGAAGTGTAATTGTAACTAATCAAGATGGTTTTGATTATTTAGATGGTGAAGTTGACAAACAAGGCAGACCTATTTTATCAGTAGATTTAGCCAATCCTACTCAAAAGAAGTTTAAAGGGTATCCAATTCTTGTATATTCTAATGCTTTAATGCCTTCAACTGGAACTAAAGCACCAATATATTATGGAAACTTATCAGAAGCAGTTAAATTTGTTGATTATAATGGATTAATTAATTTTGCAACATCATCAGAAGCTGGGTTTATGAGTAATACAACAATTGCTAGATTAATTGAATTTATTGATGTAATTCAAGTTGATTCTTCTGATAAATGTTATATTGCTGGTACTATTGATACAACAGCTACAACTGCTGAATAATTTTATGAGGGGTAATCCCTCATAGGAGGTAAATATGGGATTAGATGAAATAAAATTATATTTACGTATAGATACAGATGATGAAGATGAATTATTGAGTAGCTTGCAATTATCAGCAGAAGAATATTTATTAAATGCTGGTATAGAGAAAGATTATGAAAAACAACTATACAAATTAGCAGTTAAATTACTTATTTCAAATTGGTATGAAAATAGAAACCCAGTTTTGACAGGAAGTATTAGTAAAAAATTAGAGTATTCATTGCAACATATAATAGCTCAATTAATTTATTAGAGGTGAATTATGTTAGTAAATAGACTAAATAACAGAATTGAAGTATGGGGTAATGTTGAGTGTAAAAATGAGCTTGGTGAAGTAGATTATATTCCTAAAAAGATAAAGTCAGTTTGGTGTGAAATAAAACCAACTAATGGCACAGTAAAAACTGTTACAGGAGATATTATTCAAGTTGATATGAAATATAAAATCACAATAAGGAGTAATGCTCTTAAAGAATTAACTAATGATATGTATTTTATGTATAAAAATCAAAAATACAATATTGACTATTCAATTCCTAACTTTAAATACAAAGACAGCATTGAAATATATTGTACTTTGGAGGATGTAAAATGAGCAATATAAATACAAATGATCTTGACGACTGGGCAAAAACATTACTTGAATATGCTAGCTCAGATATGCCTAAGAAAAACAAAAAATTTATACAAAATGAAGGTAATAAACTAAGAAAAAATACATTATCTAAAGCAAAGAGTCTTACAAATAAGAAAACAGGCAATTATTATAAAGGAATCAAAAGAGGAAAAGTATACCATTACAGAGATAAAAATAATAATTCTGTAAGAGTATATGGAGGTTCATCTCATGCACACTTAATAGAATATCCTCATAGAATAATTGTTAATGGTGTTGAAAAAGGTATGTCAAAGGGGAAATATGTTTTTGAAAAGTCAGCTAAAGAATTTGAATCTGAGTTTAATAAAGATTGTGAGAATTATGCTGAAGATATATTAAAGGAGCTGAGCAAATGATTAGTTTGCTAGAAATTAATGAAGCAATAAATAATAAAATAACACATGCTCTTGCAGAAAGTGATTTTAAATCAGTAGAAATAATTGCAAGTGATTTAAAAGAACCGATAGTAAGACCATCACTTAAAGTTATTTTAGATGCTGGAAATACAGGAAAAATGAATAGAAGAATGAAAGAAAGAACTCTGACATGCAGGGTTTATTTTTTTGCTTCAGATTTAAGAAAATACAAAATTGAAAATACAAAAGTACAAGATCTAATTGAAAATGAATTTTTAACACCAATAAAAGTTACAGATACATTTTTTATTGATGTAGATGAAGTTGAAAGCACAATAAATGATACAGTACTTATTTGTAGTTTTGATATAGAAACATTAGAAGATATTCCAGATGAAATACTTGATGATGGTGTTGAGTATGAAAATATGGAAAATTTATATTTGAATATAGAAAGCGAGGAATGATGAATGAGTATCACAATGCCTAAGATAGACATAATATTCAAACAGCTTGCTACAAGTGCTATTAATAGAAGTGAAAGAGGTTATGCTATTCTTATAATTAAAGATGATACAGATACTACTTCGTGGGTAGAGTATAAAGAGACAACAGAAGTAACCGATGACAGCAGCAAATATACAGCAGATAATTTACAGGCAATAAATGATGCATTTCTTTTTGGGACATACAGAGTATGTGTTGCAAGAATAACAGGAGAGGAAACTGTTACTGATGCATTAAAGATAATAGAAAGTAATATTTCTACTGGTTGGATTGCATATCCGGAAGGAACAACTGAAGATCAACAGGCTATAGCAACATGGATAAAGACTAAGGAGAGCAAAAAGAAAACATTCAAGGGCATTGTTTATAAAGCTACTACTACAGATTGTAAGCATGTAGTTAATTTTGTAAATGCAAATGTAACTTATGCTGATACCAGAGGAAAAGTAGCTGGTAATAAATATTTAGCAACTTTAGTTGGAATCCTTGCATATTGCAATATTACAAAGGGATGTACATATTTTAAGTGTACAGACTTATCAAGTGTTGATGCAGTTGATGATAATGATACAGAGCTTGAAAAAGGAAACTTCATTTTATTTAATGATACAAACTATGTAAGAATAGCACAAGGAATAAATTCATTAATTACTTTAGATGGAGAAAATGCGACAGAAGATATGCAATTTATTGAAACTGTTGAAGCAATGGATATCATTCGGGATGATATAACAGATGTATTTAAAGAAAGTTATTTAGGACCATATAAAAATAAATTGGATAATCAAATGCTTTTCATAAGTGCAATTAATGGATATCTTAAAGAACTTGCAGAAGAAAATGTGCTAGATCCTGAATATGATAATAAAGCTTCAATTAACACTGAAGCACAAAGACAAGCTTGGATAAAAACTGGTAAAACAGAAGCGAAAGATTGGACAGATGCACAAGTTAAAATAAAAACATTTAAAAGAGATGTATATTTATCAGGAGATATAAAGATTTTAGGTTCAATGACAAACTTAAAATTCAACATATCTCTTTTCTAGTGGGGGTGATTGAATGAGCGTGAATGTAAACAGAATACTTAAAGGTTCAAGCGGTGATACATGGGTTGATGGTGATTTATTATCAACCGTTAAAAGTATTGAAGCAAAAATTAAAGGTGAATTTACAGATCATAATTTTTGTGGTGATTCTGCTACTTATTCTAGTTATGATGGCTGGAGTGGTGAGGGGACATTAACTCAATCTAAAATTGACAGTAAGCTATGGAAAAAGGTTGCTGATGCTTATAAGAGTGGAGTTATGCCAGATATTAAAATAATTACTTGCTTAAAAGATAAATCTACTGGCAAAAGTGAAAGAGTTGCAATAACAGGTATTGTATTCACTGAATTTACTTTGGCTGGTTATAAAGCTAAAGAAGCAATAGAAGAAGAATTTCCATTCAAATTTAATGGTTATGAGGTTCTTGAATATATTGATTAATAAATTAAAGCACTCCTTTGGGGGTGCTTTTTATATTGGAGGTATGTAAATTGGATAATAAAAAATTAACATTGGAGCAATTTAAAGCAAAAGCAATAGATAAATTTAAAAATAGAAAGCTTGTAGCAGATATTGATGTTAAAGGATTTGGAATATTACCATTTAAAAGACCAAGCGACAATGATTTACTTGAATACTTAAATGGAGCAGCTAAAGGTGCAAAATTAAATTCGGATGGAGATGTAACAGAAACTGATGTTATTCCAGTAGCAGATGCTGCAAAGATTTTAGTTTATAAATGTTGTTCATATCTACATGATACAGAATTACAAGAAGAAGTTGAAGCAAAAGATCCTTATGATACACCATTTAAAATTTTTGGAGTTAATGGAACTATAGA
>ERZ781272.988-NODE-988-length-12737-cov-3.062845_pt1 | contig 12737 bp, 13 predicted proteins | sample MGYA00375850_ERZ781272 | MGnify/ENA primary metagenome ERZ781272 (study PRJEB29790, sample SAMN06051246) | human gut metagenome | host: Homo sapiens | place: USA: Cincinnati, Ohio | collected 2013-06-21 | study: EMG produced TPA metagenomics assembly of the Gut...
TCTAATACCATTGTATTCGGGTGTGTATGACCAACACGATTCTTCTTTGCAGGAAGTGTTACGTCAATCACTTCATGTTCCAGACGGTGCTCAAGTTCAGCTGCCTCAAGTTTCTTCTTTGTCTCTTCAAGTTTTGCTTCAATGGCTTCACGTGTTTCGTTTACCCACTGTCCGACTTTTGGACGATCCTCTGGAGCAACATCCTTCATTCCTTTTAATACCGCAGTCAGTTCACCCTTTTTACCAAGGACAGAAACTCTGACATCATTGAGTTTTGCAAGACCATCGGAATTTTCAATCTCAGCCATTGCATGTTCTCTGATTTTCTGCAATTTTTCTTTCATGGTTTTCTCCTTTTTCATTATTTTATTCATTATTTATTTTTTGGAAATCACAGTTGATCTTTATGCTATATAAAAAAATTTTTATAACATAAAAAAGTCCCCTGCAGCTTCCTGCAAGGGACGAATTAATCCGCGTTACCACCCTGATTCCTGTATCTGTCATACAGGCTCTCATTTCTGCTTAACGTGCAGCGTCCGTCATGAACTAAACAAATAGGACTCTTTCATTCATGAAGCTCCTGTGCGAAAATTCATATCTTAATCTGTCTTAAGGAAGCTTACAGCCGGTGACTTCCTCTCTCTGAAAGTGATTTAAGAATTACTGTACACATTCATTGCCTTTAACACGTGTGCTATTTTAACACAAGAAATCTGATTCTGCAAGTGTTTCCTCTATTTTTCCTGTTCCAGATCCACATCAAAGATATTTTCAATCTTTACATCGTGATAATAGAACTGCAGAATTTCCTGCCAGCTCATCCCTTCTTCTCCCATGGCATTCGCCCCATACTGACTCATACCGATTCCATGTCCAAAACCGCCTCCGGTTAAGACAATCGTTCCGTTTTTCTGGCTTTTTACTTCAAAGCATGCGCTCGGAACCGAGTTCACATCCGTTCGCACCGTTCCATCGGCCAGTTCCAGTTTCGTCATATATTTTCCTAGAAAAAAGCGAATATCATTTTCTGCATCATAGTCTCTGTCGCCTTGTTCAAAACTGGCAGTAAGCGAAAGCACGTAGCCAGAACTGCTCCGTTCTTTTACTTTAATTTTTTTCAGGCGTCCAAGTTCCGGATCCATTCCCATCTTATTTGAAATGGTGGCGGTCCAACGATAATAAGGTGAATCCGAATCATACGACTTGACCTGCTTGTTTATAAATTTATGAAATGCCTGTTTATTGGACAGGTCTTTTGTTTTCGCCTGTGTATGGTTTTCGCCTTTCAGATATCCCGGTGAATCTGCGTTCCATACTTCCAATGTCTCCGAGTACCCCGGTGAAGTCGAATAATAATAACAGTCCGTCAAAGCACCATCGTATGTCAGGACCATCCCACTGGTGTCTAGTACAGCCTGGTCTGTCACATCATATGTCGTCGTTGCATGATAGACCTGATAGGCTGTCGTATCATCTAAATTGGCCCCATACTGTGCGTAGGCCTGGTTATGCATCTGGCCATAGGCAAATGTCCGGGCACACACCGCCTGTGCTTTCAGTGCCTCATAAGAAAATCCAAGTGGCATCTCGGATGGCAGAACATAACGCACATAATCTTCTACCGGAAGTTCATTGATCAGTATATATCCATCCGCTTCCTTACGGATAATAAAATTGCCTTCATAGCCTTCAGCTATTTTTTTACCTCTGCTGTTGCATACAAACAACTTTCCTGTTGTCGGGGAAATGCAGATTTCTTCTCCGTTCTTTTTTCCTTTCAAATAACTGCTTGCTGCTGTCAGTTTTTTTGCCCTTACCTTTTTCTCATTTACTGTATAGGTTTTGTTACTCTTTATGTACAAATCCGAATAAGTAATATTATTTCCATTTTTTAACAGTACACGGATATTATTTGCAATATCTTTGGAATACTGGACAATGGCACAGGCCTTCTTATCCGCTACAATCAGTTTCACCTTTGAATTTCCGATCACCAGATCCGACATCGCAATCTGGCGCACAGGTTGTCTGACGAGAAGTGAATCGGAAACCACATATACCGGAAGGGTTCCTTCATAGGATAACGCCTCATAATCTTTGATCTGAACTTCTTTTTCCGAATAACGGTCTAATACACCTTCTATTCCATCTGATTTTGCCAGAATATGCGTAATCTTTCCGTTTGAAAGTTCGATATCTGCGACTCCGGTATAATCACTCTGTGCGGTGCCTTTTGCAATATAATTCGTATGATCATAAAGAATAATAATTTCATTTTCTTTATTTGACATGATATAAACATTGCGAATCCATCCGCTGTAGGAATCATCGAAATGTTCCTGTTTTTGCCCTGTCTGCTCTGCCGAATCCGACATGTTCATAACAATTACAAATGTAATGATCACCGTGATAGCCGTTATCACCAGAAGTAAAACTCCCAGCCGTTTCATTTTGTCTTTCTTTTTCATTGCATCTAAACTCCTGTGTCTGTTATGACAATAATAATATAATAAGGAGCCACCATCAAGGCAGCTCCTTTTCTCTTTCGTACTTTCAAAACTCTTTTGTTCTTTACAAACTCTTTCGTATATTCTATGAGTAACCCAAAATGCCGGTTCCTACAATTTAGACTCCTAGCTAATGCTAGGTGGGCGACCGCAGTTTACCTTCTGCCTTCCACTGATACGAGGCGGCCTGACATCCAGTAACTCATATAGGAATCCCGTTTAAAGTAAATGTAGGTTCTAAATAGTAGGAGTTGTCGCACATCCCAGGCTAAATATTTATCTTAAGTACATTTTATTTATTCTTTTGTAACCTCTCTTATTATACTTTAATATGTGTACAATTTCAATGATAAATTCCATGTACTTTTTACCAAATTTCGTATCTGAATTTTTACTTACAGAAGCTTGCTGATAAATCATAGTTTTTAGCATTTAAAGAATATATTTACTGCGGTTTTCTCTCATACCATGTGCAAATATCGCAAGGGCAATCAAAAAAGCAACCAGTTCCACATATGTCCAAACACGTCCAACCTGAATGATCTTACGGTCTGCAAGAATTCCTACAACTCCGACAACAAAAGAAACAATCGCGAAAAAAATCATATAAGGGAACGAACTCTTAATATAGGCTTTTGGATCCTTGCACTTTTTTATTTCATCTTCTGCCACAACCACACTGTTGATTTTTCCGGTTTTCTTCATTCGGATTGCAATCACTCCAAGATAAATTCCAAAAAAAGCAATCACAATATCCATCAATAAAATTGTCTTCATAAATTATTTTCCTCCTGCTTGTCTTGCGTATATTTTATTGTAACATCTTTTCCTATAAATGAAAACCTTTGTGGTTTTTGTCAAAATATTCAAATATTATTGTATTTTTTAGTGTTTTATAGTAAAATATACTTAATATTTAAAAAGGAGACAAAAATATGAGTATGGAAAATGCTAAAATTTTAATTACTGACGACTCTATCCTTGCAAGAAAACAACTAAAGGATATCATTTCAACATTAGGCTCTCCCGTTTTTATCGAGGCTGTAGATGGACAGGATGCAATCGACAAATACAAAGAATCCAAGCCAGACCTCGTTTTTCTAGACATCGTTATGCCAAAAAAAGACGGCAATGCTGCAATCAGAGAAATCATGGAATTCGATTCTGAAGCAAACATTATCATTGCTTCCTCTGTTGGTACCCAATCCCAATTGAAGTTTGCACTTGAAGCTGGTGCAAAAGATTTTATCCAGAAACCTTTGGATAAAGATCAGGTACTTAAGGTAGTCAGCAAATTCCTGGAAGGGAGATAAAATATGTATACACAATTTTTCGGAAACTATTTATTATCCAACGGATATGTGACACAGGAACAGCTTTTTTTCGCAATGCAGCGGCAGGCTGATAATCACTTAAAGTTAGGTACCCTTGCAATTCATGCCGGATACATGAATGCTTCAGAAGTCGATGATACGGTCATTCACCAGACACATCAGGATCGGAAATTCGGTGAGCTCGCAGTAGAACTTGGATATATGACAGATGAACAGGTGATGGAGCTGTTAAAAGAACAAAAACCAGCATTCCTTTCACTCGGACAGGTATTACTGGATGACGGTATTTTAAGCAACAGTGATTTTGAACAGATTATGAATGACTATCGTTCAAAAAACGGACTTGTAGAATCAGATATCGAAGATTCTGCTGTTGTTCGCAACCTGTTCCGCAATCTTTTTGCTTCTTCGAATGTTACACTCTCCCGCAATGGCGAGATGTTTGTAGAACTTCTTTTCAATGATTTCATTCGTTTCATCGGTGATGATTTCACATTAGGAGGAATCAAGGAAGCAACTGAGATTCCTGTAAAATGTTGTGTGAAACAGGAAATATTCGGAGACTACGCAATCCGGACATACATATCCATGGAACAAGAGGTTGCGATTGCTTTTGCATCCCGCTATGTAAAAGACACATTCAGCGATTATGACGAATATGTACAGGCATCTCTGGAAGATTTTCTGAATCTGCAGAATGGTCTGTTTATCGTAAATGTATCCAACGATTCCTCTACGGAACTTACCATCGGTGCACCGGAACATGTTCCGGGTGATACATTTGCTTTCGAAAATCAGGCATATCATTTTCCGTTTATGTTCCCGTTTGGAACAGTAAATATTTACATCGAAGCTGTAAAAATTAATGCATAAGCAATAAAAAATGCCCCGTCAGATTTCTGACGGGGTTTCATTTTTATATTTTGTAATTTGTGTTTTATAAGACTTTTGATAAGAATTCACACAAACGTGGATTCTTTGGATTAGTGAAAAATTCTTCCGGACCACTCTCCTCCTGAATCTGTCCCTCATTGATAAACATGACACGTGTTGCAACTTCTCTTGCAAATCCCATCTCATGAGTTACCACAACCATGGTCATTCCATCCTGCGCAAGTTCTTTCATAATTTCAAGTACTTCGCCAACCATTTCCGGATCCAATGCAGAAGTCGGTTCGTCAAATAACATGACATCCGGATTCATAGCAAGTGCACGCGCAATTGCAATACGCTGCTTCTGTCCTCCGGAAAGCATTGCCGGATAAGTGTCCGCTTTCTCGAACAGACCAACTCTTTTTAACAGTTCATCTGCTCGCTTAGACGCTGTTTCCTTGTTCATAAGGTCTGTCTGCACAGGCGCAAGCATAATATTTTCTTTCACGGTATAATTTGGGAACAGATTAAACTGCTGAAAAACCATACCGATTTTCTGACGCATCTTATTGATATCAACAGACTTATCTGTAATATCGGTCCCTTCAAATGTAATCACACCGGAAGTTGGCTCCTCCAAAAGATTCAGAGAACGTAAGAATGTAGATTTACCACAGCCGGACGGCCCGATAATCGCTACAACTTCTCCCTGAGCGATCTCTGTTGAAATGCCATTCAATACATTCACTTCACCAAAAGATTTACACAAATCTTTCACTTCAATTAATACATTCTTATCGCTCATTTGTTCTCAACCTCATTTCCAGTTTGTGTACTCCGGCTGTCAGAAGCATGACAATTGCAAGATATATGATGGCAATACCAAACAATGGCAAATATGCATCAAATGTCTGGCTTCGAATCAAATCTCCACCTTTTGTCAGATCCGGAATTGCAATATATCCACTGATAGAAGTCTCCTTCAGCAATGTAATAAATTCATTTGCAAGTGCCGGAAGAACATTCTTGAACGCCTGTGGCATAATGATAAGCCGCATGGTCTTACTGTAATTCAGTCCAAGACTTCGTCCTGCTTCGAACTGTCCTTCATCTACAGCCATAATACCGGAACGAACAATTTCCGCTATATATGCTCCTGAATTAAGTCCAAATGCAACAACTGCCACTAAAATCTTATTATTCAAGGATACAAATACAATGTAATACATGATCAAAAGCTGTACCATCGTAGGAGTTCCACGCCAGACCGTCAGGTATACTCTGCAGAGAAAATTTAAAATATTCAAACCACCGTGTTTATCGTGAGTGGAACGAATGATTGCAACCAGAAAACCAAGGGCAAGACCTAACAGTACTGCAAGTACCGTAATTAACAAAGTATTACCAAGGCCTTTTACCAGATACATATATCTGTCATCTTTTATGAAATCCAGTTGAAAGCTACTAATAAAACCTCTCAAGGCTTTTCCTCCTAATACCGATTATTTCTTTCTGACAACGATAACCTGACATGCTGTTGCATAAGTATCAGTAAAGTTAATGTTCTTTAAACGATCCTCTGTAACGGTCATACCGGCAGCGCCAAAATCTGCTTTTCCAGAAGATACTGCAGTGATGATTGCATCAAATTCCATATCTTCGATCTTCAGCTCATAACCAAGCTTATCACAGATTGCTTTTGAAATATCCGCATCAATACCAACCACATTGTCTCCGTCATAATATTCATATGGCTCAAACTGTGCATTGGTTGCCATCGTTAATGTACCGTTTGGATACTCGGTTCCTTCCGGAGTCTCATATGGATGCTGACCGGCTTCATCACCGATATAGTTGCTGATAATAGAATCAATTGTTCCATCTTTCTGTAACTCTTCGATTGCCTTGTTAAAAGAATCTGTCAGTTCTGTATTATCTTTAGCGATACAGATTGCATACTCTTCCGGATCAAAGGTATCAGAAAGAATCTTTAAATCATCATTCTTCTCAACGAATTTTTCTGCCGGCTGCTGGTCAATAACAACACAGTCAATCTTTCCTGCCTTCAATGCCTGAATTGCATCGACACCCTTGTTATAACGCTCTACTGTAGATCCATTTTCTTTCTCATAAGTAGTAGCATCTTCATCACCAGTTGTACCAAGCTGTACACCGATGGTCTTTCCAGGTAAATCATCTTTGGAATTCACAGAATTTGCCGGTACAGAAGAACCACAGCCTGCCATTGCAGCTGCCATTGCTGATACAAGCATAAGTGAAATCAGTTTCTTTTTCATTTTGTTATCCTCTTTTCTTCTATTGTATCTATTGATTAAACACCCAGGAATTTTTTAACAACCTGCGGCATTTCCTCCACTTCGCATACCGTATCATGTAATACCTTTGCATTGCGGATTTCTTCAATTGCCTGTGGTACAGCGACATTGCCGATCTTTGACAACTCGTCTACCAGCTCGAAGTCTGTCATGGAATCATATTTCTCATCGATAGCATCCATAACGCTTCTTGTAAACTTGAACGGGCTTGCAGTACTTGCGATCACCGTCTTTGTCTCTGTATCTCCCGTTGCGGCCTTATACTTGTCATATACGCCTGCAGCAACTGCTGTATGGGTATCAATAATATATCCGGTATCTTCGTATAATTTCTTGATGGTAGATGCAGTCTCATCTTCGCTTGTATAATTTCCGTAGAAATCAGCTAACTGCTCTTTCATTTCGTCTGTAATCGCATATTTACCGTCGGAAGAAAGACTTGCCATCAGTTTTGCGTTCGCTTCTGCATCATTTCCGGCAATACGATAGATCAAACGCTCAAGGTTTGAAGAAATCAGAATATCCATAGACGGAGAACTTGTAAGAATAAACTCACGGTTTCTGTCATATGTACCGGTTGAGAAGAAGTCAAATAATACTTTGTTCTCGTTGGATGCACAAATCAGTTTTCCAATTGGGAGTCCCATATTCTTTGCATAGAAAGCAGCAAGAATATTTCCGAAGTTACCGGTTGGAACAACCACATTGATCTTCTCATCTTTTGCGATCACGCCGTTCTTGTAAAGTTTTGCATATGCATATACATAATAAACAACCTGTGGAACAAGACGTCCGATATTGATAGAGTTTGCAGAAGAAAACTGATATCCGGCTGCATCCATCTCTGCTGCTAATGCAGAATCGTTGAACATCTTCTTAACGCCAGTCTGTGCCTGGTCAAAGTTGCCGTGGATACCTACAACAAATGTGTTGGCTCCTTTTTGTGTTACCATCTGCTTTTCCTGAATCGGGCTTACACCATTCTTTGGATAAAATACGATAATCTTTGTTCCTTCAACATCAGCAAAACCTGCCAAAGCAGCTTTACCGGTATCTCCGGATGTTGCAGTAAGAATTACGATATCATTTTTTACCTGATTCTTTCTTGCGGATGTAATCAGAAGATGTGGCAGAATAGATAATGCCATATCTTTGAATGCGATTGTTGGTCCGTGGAATAACTCCAGATAATATGCACCGTCTGCATCTACAAGTGGTGCAATCTCTTCTGTGTCAAATTTGCTGTCATATGCTTTGTTAATGCAGTTCTTTAACTCTTCTTCTGTAAAGTCTGTAAAGAACTGTTTCATTACCGCATAAGCAGTCTCCTGATATGTCATATTTGCCAGTTCATCAATGCTGACATCTAAAGCCGGAATTGTCTCCGGTACGAATAAACCACCATCATCTGCAAGTCCTTTTAAAATTGCCTGTGATGCTGTAAATTTTACCTGTCCATTTCTGGTGCTAGAATACATTAAATTCATTTTAAGTCCTCATTTTCACAAATTTATCCTGTAAGCTTCTCGTACATTATAGGAAAAAAAGCAGGTGGTGTCAATGAAATTCCTATGTTATACTTATGTAAAAAGTGTATGTTTTTTCATTCAAAGGAGTTTTTTATGTTACCCGGTGTTTATCTTGCAACGAAAAAGGACGGAACCGTTTACTATCGCAGCAGCATTACTTATCGCAGCAAGCACATCAGCCTTGGAAGTTTTTCGACCGAAGAAGACGCCCACTGCGCTTACCGTTGTGCTTTAAAAATCAGCAGTGAACCGCTTTCTCTGGAAGAATCCCTGGCCTTTACCAACTATCTTTCTTTCGAAAAAATTATTTCTCTGGTAAATTTCCGCGACAACGGCATGTATATCCCGACACCGATTTATCTGCATAAAAATTACTTCAGCTACTATCTTGATCTGCACCACGAATTAAAGTTTGATATCGATGACCTGTTTTATTACAGCAGCCATAAAATTTTAAAACGTAAGGGGCATTTGTATGTAAATGACTATGGTATGCAGATCACGATTCTGAACCGGTATGGAATCAAAAATTATGGTGTGCGTGACCGGGATTACCGCTTTGTCAACGGGGATGACCATGATCTGCGCTACTCCAATATCGAAATTATCAACCGCTACCATGGGGTATTTGTCTTTACGAAAAACGAGAAAACACGCTACCGGGTACGCCTGCATATCAACGGCAATTATACGATTGGTACTTATCGAAGCGAAACGCAGGCTGCCATCGCCTACAACAAAGCGGTGGATTTAGCGCGGCAGCACGGCATCTGTAAGAATTTCCCGGAAAATTATATCGAAGATTTGTCTGCCCGTGATTATGCCGACATCTATACCGCGGCAAAAATTTCTGCCAACTTTCTAAAATATCTCAAAAATCTGTCCACTGAAAACAATACTATATAGGGAATTTCCTGTATATTAAAAATGAGGCTGCATATCCGCAGCCTCATTTTGCATCACGTTCTGTTTATTTCTGATTAATGTAATTTACCAAACCTTCACAGTCAATAATCTTCTGCATGAATGGCGGGAATGCCTGTCCCTGGAACTTCTCTCCTGTTGTCACATCTGTGATCACACCGGAATCAAAATCCACTTCCACCTCATCTCCTGCGGAGATAGCCTTGGCAGCTTCCGGACATTCAATGATCGGAAGTCCGATATTGATCGCATTACGATAGAAAATGCGGGCAAATGTCTCAGCGATTACGCAGCTGATGCCGGATGCCTTGATTGAAATTGGTGCATGCTCACGGGAAGAGCCACATCCAAAATTCTTATTAGCGACCATGATGTCGCCTTCTTTTACATTATTTACGAAGTCTTTATCGATGTCTTCCATGCAATGTGTTGCCAATTCTTTCGGATCGGAAGAATTCAGATATCTTGCCGGAATGATTACATCGGTATCTACGTTGTCACCATATTTAAAAACTTTACCATGTGCAGCTTTCATTTTCTCTCTCCATTTCTATGGACAATTCTTAGTCCATTACTTCGTCCGGTCCTGAAATCTTGCCAGTGATTGCACTTGCAGCAGCAACTGCCGGGCTTGCAAGATATACTTCAGACTCTACATGACCCATACGTCCTACAAAATTACGGTTTGTTGTAGAAATACAACGCTCGCCTTCTGCAAGAACTCCCATGTATCCACCAAGACATGGTCCACAGGTCGGTGTGCTGACAATTGCTCCTGCCTCGATAAATGTGCGGATCAGGCCTTCTGCCATCGCATCCAGATAAATCTGCTGTGTTGCAGGGATTACGATCACACGGATTCCCTTTGCAACTTTCTTTCCTTCAAGAATCTTTGCGGCAATGCGCAAGTCATCCATACGACCATTTGTACAGGAACCGATTACTACCTGATCGATCTTTACATCGCCGACTTCATCGATTGTTCTTGTATTTTCCGGAAGATGCGGGAAAGATACGGTTGGCTTTAATGTACTTAAGTCAATGGTATATTCCTCATCATACTCTGCATCCTCGTCTGCTTCATACTCAACGAATGGACGCTTAGAATGTTCTTTCATATAAGCACGTGTCAGATCGTCTACCGGGAAAATACCATTCTTTCCGCCAGCCTCAATTGCCATATTTGCAATTGTAAAACGATCATCCATCGTCAGATACTGGATACCATCTCCAACAAACTCCATAGACTTGTATAAAGCGCCATCTACACCGATCATACCAATAATATGAAGGATAACATCTTTACCGCTGATCCACTTTGCAGGCTTACCTGTAATATTGAAACGAATTGCGGATGGTACTTTAAACCATGCTTTTCCGGTAGCCATACCAGCTGCCATATCGGTACTTCCGACACCGGTAGAAAATGCGCCAAGTGCACCATATGTACATGTATGTGAATCTGCACCGATAATCACGTCTCCGGCTACTGTAAGACCTTTCTCCGGAAGCAGTGCGTGCTCGATTCCCATCTCTCCGACATCAAAATAATTTGTAATTTCATTCTTGCATGCAAACTCGCGGACACATTTACAGTGCTGTGCAGATTTAATATCTTTGTTTGGTGCAAAATGATCCATGACAAGTGCGATTTTGTCCTTGTGGAATACACCGTCCACTTTCATTTTTTCAATTTCATGAATTGCCACTGGAGATGTAATATCATTGCCCAGAACCAGGTCAAGATCTGCCTCTATCAGCTGACCGGCACTCACGCTGTCTAACCCTGCATGCGCAGCCAGAATTTTCTGAGTCATTGTCATACCCATGATTGTTTCCTCCTTTATACTTTCACTCACTAGTGTGTGCTATATTTCCATTGATAGTATTCTAGCATGGTTTATTTCATAATTAAAATACATAATAAACATATTTACCATAACTTTATTTTATGATATACTACCTTTATATTATAACACAACCACCATAAGAATGGAGGTCATTATGAATCAAAATCTATCATCTTACTGGATTTTTTATACAGTAGCCAATGCCGGCAATATATCAAAAGCCGCAAAGGAACTCTATATCAGCCAGCCGGCGATCAGTAAATCCATACAGAAACTGGAAGAAAATCTAAATTGCAAGCTTTTTTCCAGAAGTTCCCGCGGGGTACTCCTGACGGACGAGGGCCAGCTTCTGTATGGCCACGTAAAAGAAGCTTTTGAGACATTGAATCTTGGGGAAGACAAGCTGCGCCGTTCGATCGAATTAGGTGTCGGTCATCTGCAGATTGGAGTGAGCTCCACGCTCTGCAAACATATGCTCCTTCCTTATCTAAAAGAATTTATCCGTCGTAATCCCCATATCAGCATTTCCATCAGCTGCCAGTCGACCAACGAAACGCTGCGCCTGCTCGATGAAAATAAAATTGATATCGGACTCATCGGCAAACCGGAAAATCTCAAAAACATTGACTTTTACTATCTGGACAACATTGAGGACATCTTTGTTGCGAACCGTGATTATCTGAACAATCTGAAAAAACGAGGCATTGAGGAAAATGAAATTCTCAGCAATTCCACTCTCATGCTTCTTGACAAAAACAACATGACCCGCCAGTATATCGACGATTATCTGCAGGAAAATCATATCTCCGTCGCTGATTCCATCGACATATCCGATATGGATCTGCTGATTGATTTTGCCAAAATCGGTGTCGGCGTAGCCTGCGTCATCCGAAGTTTTGTGTCAAGTGAACTGGCAGACGGAAGTCTTGTAGAAGTTCCGCTCGGTATCCCGATCCACGAACGCGAAGTCGGATTTGCCTATAAAGAGAACTTAAAACCCTCGAAATCCCTACAGAGTTTTATCGATTTCTATAAAAATTTTAATCCAAAGGAGCAATCATGAAAGAACAATTACACACTATCCCTATTTCTGACGCCATGGCCAATGCCGGAGAATGTCCCTTCTGTTATATTGAACGCAAGACTGAAGAACATATGATGGACTTTGTTCTTGGCCACGGCGCATCCTACATGGAGGCCGATATCCGTGATATGACCGACCGCGAGGGTTTCTGCCGCGCCCATTTTAAAAAGATGTTTGATTATGGAAATTCTCTTGGAAATGCATGGATACTGAAGACATTGTACAAACGTCATCTCGAAGAAATGGATCGCGAGTTCAAGCACTTCAAACCGGAAAACACCGGGTAAAAGGGCGGCT
>ERZ781272.993-NODE-993-length-12643-cov-2.967668_pt1 | contig 12643 bp, 10 predicted proteins | sample MGYA00375850_ERZ781272 | MGnify/ENA primary metagenome ERZ781272 (study PRJEB29790, sample SAMN06051246) | human gut metagenome | host: Homo sapiens | place: USA: Cincinnati, Ohio | collected 2013-06-21 | study: EMG produced TPA metagenomics assembly of the Gut...
ATGCTGGAGATGGGCGCCTTTTTCCCTTGTGGGTCCTCCACAATCCGGATAATTTTGGACAGAGTGGAGTCCTCACCCACCCGGGTAACAGAAACGTACAGCACGCCGTCGCCATTGATGCTCCCGCCGATAACGGCACTGCCCGCCGCTTTTTCCACCGGCAGGCTCTCGCCGGTAAGCATCGACTCATTGACGCTGCTCTCACCCTTGCTCACCGTGCCGTCGGCCGCGATTTTCTCGCCGGGCTTGATTAAAATCAAATCACCCGCCTTCAGGGATGCGGTGGGAATTTTTTCTCCTGTTTCCGCTAAAACCGCCACGTCGGGCCGCAGGTCCATCAGCTTTGTGATCGCTCCCTTGGTCTTCTGCACGTTTCGGCTCTCCAAAAATTTTCCCACCATGATGAGGGTCAGCACCACCGCCGCCGACTCATAATATAGATGATGCACATGGTGGGGTACGTCCGAAATCAAATAGGTCATCGCCAGTGAGTATAGGAACGAGCACCCGCTGCCAATGGCCACCAGCGAATCCATATTGGGATTCCGGTGCCACAGGGCCTTCAGTCCGCCCACCAGATAACTGCGCCCAAACCACAGAACCGGAATGGTCAGGATGAGCTGCGTCATGGCAAAGTTCACCGGATGGGTATCCATGGACAGGATATTCGGCAGCGGCAGCGGCGTGGGCAGCATCTGCCCCATGGATACATACAGCAAAACAGCCGTAACCACTGCCGCGCTGATCAGATTTCGCTTTGTCTGCCGTAGGGCAAGCTCTGCCTCGTCTGTCTCCTCCTTGACCGGGGCGGCTTTCTCCTCGGTTCTGGACTTGCAGCCAAAGCCTGCTTTTTCCACCTTTTTGACAATATCCGCTGGACTGGTCTGCCCCTCGTCGTATTCAATGGACAGAATCCCGGTGGTGAGGTTCACTTCACTTCGGTTGACGCCCGGCAATTTCCGGGTCACCCGTTCCACGGACGCACTGCACGCCGCGCAGTGCATTCCGCTGATTTCATAGGTCTCTTCGCGCATAATTGGCTCCTTTCCAGCCGACAAAATACCCCCATTGGGTATCTCTTTTATGCCTTTATAATATACCCCCACCGGGTATCTGTCAAGCGTCTTTTTAACATCTCCTATCTTTCCCGAAAAGTCAATGACTCACCCGTTCAAACTCAAAATCGCGAAATTTGCCGTTGACATGAAAAGGCACCGGCGCGGACTCATGGTCCGCGCCGGCGCTCTGCATCGGTTAATAAATCTTTTCAAGAAAAATGGATTTGCAGCCGGTTCTTTCCGATGCATACACTATCGGAAAAAACGGATTTCGTTTTCTCGCCGCTTCGACAGCAAACTCCGCAAAATTTTTCAATGTGCTTCGCGGTCATTCGGCGGAGTTGGGTGTCACGGAACCTATTTTACCGTTCCTTTAACCGCACCAAGTCTTCAATGAGTTCCACGGCGCCATCCTGCCCGAACGCACTGCTGTCCAGACAAAAATCATAGCTGTCCACTGCGCCCCACTTTTTTGCGGAGTAATATTCATAGTATGCGGCGCGGCGTTTGTCGGTCCGCAGAACCATCTGGCGGGCCTTGTCGGTATCCAGATTCTGCCGCCGGGCCACGGCGGCAATCCGTCGCTCCAGCGGTGCGTGGATAAACAGGCTGAGCGTATTGTCCCACCCCTCCAGCGCATAGTCCGCGCAGCGGCCGATAATCACGCAAGGCCCTTCCTCCGCCACATGCCTCACTGCGTCGAAGGTTGCCAGATACACCTGCTGTTCCAGCGAGTCGTTGGTTACCGCGCCGGGCAAAGCAAACATGTACGAGTCCATGGCAATGGAATACAGCAGACTCTTGGGCCGCTCGTCAAAATTCTCGAATAACTTTTCACACAGGCCGCTTTTCTCCGCCGCTTTTTTCAGCAGTTCCTTGTCGTAAAAGGGAATCTCCAGTTTCTTCGCCAAACGAGCGCCAATGTTTCGCCCTCCGCTGCCAAATTGGCGGCCAATGGTGATAATGGTTCTCATGGAAAGACCTCCCTTCTGTGTAATTGAATTATACTGCGAAGAGGGTCTTCCGTCAACGAAAAGACGCGCGGCATTTAGGGCTTTCCCGCAAAAAGGCAACTGTTTTGAAGTCCTCGCTGGAAATCAGGCCGCGGCAAATTCTCCCCCTTCATGGATTTCACCGCAGTGTATGTGTTGGGCTGCTTTGAAACCGTTCATCCGCGGGTTTGCCGCTCATGCCATCCCCCTAGATACACTGAAACAGCACCTTTTCTCTGTTTGCTAAACTCCCCGCGAAACAATTTTACCTTTATCGCATAGAACGAGTAAGTTCCCTTGTTCCTTTTGTTTATACCATTCTAACTTAACGGAGTTTCTCTGCGAAAACGACAGATAAATCATGGGCGGTGTCTGATTTCAGAACCGCCTTTGGCCTTCGCTGCCCGCTGCGGTATGAAGTTTAACTATCATTCGCCTGTACATCCCGCATATCCCGCAAAAATCCCGTCAAGCAAGGCGCGCCTCTCCCCACACGCAGGGAGAGGCGCGTTTTTTTCGGTTTGGGGGCAGCGGATCGGGCGGTCCGGCGGCGCAGCCGTCCGCGCAAGCCCTCAGCCGGGAGCAATCCGGCATACCACCGAATCGGCATAGCCCGTCAGCACCCGGCAGTAGCCGCTTAAGGCTGCGTCCAGCGCAGCATCCCCGGTATCCGCCAGCAGCGGCTGGCCCCGCAGCCGGAACAGCTTCTCCCTCGTGGCGGCAATGATGAGATTCTCCCGGCCAACAGCCCGGAGCACTGCCGGGGTCAGCTGCTGATTGCCCCGCCCGAACAAAAAGCCCTGCCCGCCGGTGACGGTAAGCACCAGCTTCGCGGGGTGGCCCCGAATCAGGTCCAGAATCTGCTGCCCATACAGATCGCTTCCCACCAACTGCCCATTCTTTACCAAATCGACCCCGATCAGCGTGTTAGGCAGGCCCAGCTGCTCCATCACCGCTCGGGTGGTTGTCCCCGCTCCGACAAGGTAGAAGACCCCCGGCTCCATGTCGTCCGCGATGCGGCAGCCGATGGCCGCCATGGATGCGGCCTCATCCGGCGGCGAAGCACACTTGCGGTTTTGCGTGTATTGCTTTTGCAGGGGAATGGGCAGATACCCGTACAGCCGGGGTGCGATTTGCTCCTGACGGTAGAGATCCTCGTCGATGTCCAGAACCTCCTCTTCCTTCGTCTGCGTCACCTTTCCCGTCAGCCACAGCGCCGCCAATTCCCCCGCCGCCCGGGGGCTGCGGGCATACACCGGGGAATGGATTTTCACCCCGGCGGGAATTCCCAGAAACACGCCGGACGGTCCGGCAGTCCGGCAGACGTCCCGGGCCGTGCCGTCGCCCCCGGCAAAAAGGGTCAGGTCCGCTCCCTGCGCCTGTATCCACGCGCCGAGAGCGGCGGGGGGGGCGGATCCCCCGGGACCCCCCCCCCCGCCCCCTCGGGGCGCCCCCCCGTTCCCCCCGGCCCCCACACCTCCCCGCCGCTCCATTGAAAAATCTCCAGCAGCTCCGCGGCCTCCAGATTCATGGAGATGGCCAGATCCTTGGGGGTGTGGAACTGCCGCCAGTCCCGGTCGTCCCGGAATTTCAAAACGCGGTTGATCGTCTCGTCTTTCAGCATGATTCTCTCTCCTTACGCCCGAATGGCCCAGCGCAGCTTTGTGGAACGCGCCCGGGGATTGCGGAAGCATTCTTCGGCGGATGGACGAGTGACTTCCTGCGCAGCCGCGCTGTAAACACCGGCGCGCAGCTGCTGCTTAAAGGCCTGCTTTACCAGCCGATCCTCCCCGGAGTGGAAGGTCAGGATTGCGGCGCGCCCGCCGGGCTTTAAAACGCCGGGCAGCTTGTCCAAAAAGCTGTACAGCGATTCAAACTCGCTGTTTACGTCGATGCGCAGCGCCTGAAATGCCCGCTGGCAGGATTTTTTAACAGCTTCCTTCCGTTCCCCGGTGGGGAGGAAGGAGAGGGCGTCCTCAATGATGGCCGCCAGCTGCTTAGTGGTGTCCACCGTTCCGCCCCGCTGAAAGACTTGAAAAACGGCGCGGGCAATGCGGTCGGCGTAAGGCTCGTCGGAATTTTCCACCAGCATGGCGGAAAGCTCTTCCTCGTCCAGCTCTCGCAGCCGCTGCGCGGCGGTAACGCCGGAGGTGGGGTCCAGCCGCAGGTCCAGCGGGCCGTCATACTTGAAGGTAAAGCCCCGCTCCGGGTCGTCGATCTGCATGGAGGAAACACCCAAGTCCGCCAGAACAAAGTCAAACAGAATGCCGGGAGCCGCCTGATCCAGCTGGGCAAAGTTCATCCGGCGGATGGTGAGAATCTCCGGCCCGTAGCCAAGGTCCTCTAAGCGCTTACGGGTCTTTTCAGACTCAATGGGGTCCACGTCCGTGGCGTAGAGATGGCCTTGGCCCTGAAGCTGCTCCAGCATTTTTCGGGTGTGGCCGCCGTAGCCCAGCGTGGCGTCAAAGCCCGTCTGTCCCGGCTGAATTTCCAGAAAGTCCAGAATCTCCTTCACCATGATGGGAACGTGCATTCCCGCGGGCGTTTTGCCGCTTTGCAGTACCTTCTCCACGTCGTCACCGTACTTTTCTGGGTTCAGTTCCTTATATTTTTCCCGGAAGTTCCGGGGATGCGTTCCCTGATAGCGCACGCGGCGCTTGTGCTCCTGTTCCATAACGTCAACTCCTTGCCTGCTTCGGCGTATCGCCCGCTCTTGCTGGGGCTTCCTTTAGCGGCGCACCTTGCAGAAGCCGAATCTGTCAAAACGCTGTCGGGGGTAGTTTTGGCAAAACCATGCGGCGGTTATACGACGCGAATCCGAAAAGCGGTATTTATTGGAATATTATAGCACAGGGTGCGCGAAAAGAGAAGCGTCAATGTGTTGCATCGGCACAAAAGGAGGGACCCGGCCAAACGGCTGGGTCCCTGTGTTTCCATTGCTTACAAAAGCGTTTCCTCGCTTTGCGGGTCGAAGAGGTGAACCAGATCATGCCGGAAGGAGAAATAGAAGGAATCCCCCCGATGCAGGCCATTTGGCCATTTTTCCGAAAGCTCCAGCGTGGGAACCCGCACAACCACGTCCTTTCCCCCTGCACTCACATGGAGGTGGATTTCACTGCCCATCATTTCGGATACATCCACCTGCGCGGCGACGGTGTGCGCCCCCGCCTGCGTCTCCAGCTGAATGTGCTCGGGACGGATACCGATGCTTACCGCCATAGGAGCGACGCCAGCGGCGTTTAGGGCCGCCTGCGTTTTCTGTCCCAGAGGAATGACTGCCCCGGCAGTCTCCGCCTGCCAAACGCCATTTGTCTGAATCAGCTTTCAGTCAAAAAAGTTCATCTGGGGCGAGCCGATAAAGCCCGCCACAAACAAATTGATGGGGTGGTCGAAAACCTCCTGCGGTGTGCCGATCTGCTGGATGACGCCGCCTTTCATAATCACGATGCGGTCGCCCAGTGTCATAGCTTCTGTTTGATCGTGGGTGACATAGAGGAACGTGGTATTGATGCGGGTGCGCAGCTTGATTAGCTCCGCGCGCATTTGGTTGCGCAGCTTTGCATCCAGATTGGAGAGGGGTTCGTCCATCAGGAATACCTGCGGGTTCCGAACGATGGCCCGCCCGATGGCAACCCGTTGGCGCTGACCACCGGAAAGCGCCTTGGGCTTGCGGTCTAGGTACTGGGTGATGTCCAAAATCTCCGCCGCCTCGCGCACCTTGCGGTCCATTTCGTCCTTGGGCGTTTTCTTCAGCTTTAAGGAAAAAGCCATGTTCTCATAGACCGTCATGTGGGGGTACAGGGCGTAATTCTGAAACACCATGGCGATATCCCGGTCCTTGGGGGCCACATCGTTCATCAGCCTGCCACCCATGTACAGTTCCCCGCCGCTGATTTCCTCCAAACCCGCCACCATGCGCAGCGTGGTGGACTTTCCGCAGCCGGAAGGCCCCACCAGCACCACGAATTCCTTGTCGGCAATTTCCAGATTGAAATCCTGAACGGCCAGCACGCCTTCATCGGTGATCTGAAGGTCAGCCAGTTTCTCGCCGCCGTCCTTTCGGTGCTTCTTGGCCTCTGTGTTGGGATAAACCTTCTTGATGTTTTTCAAAATAACTTCTGCCATGCTTCGGGCTTTGACAGAGCCGCTTCCGCGCCGCCGCCTCGCGGGCAGACTTACGTCCGCGCCGCCTTACGGCAAGCTCCACCGCTGCCGCACCGCAAGCCAAACGGAATACCTCCTTTTTTCGTCCGGTCCGCCAAAAAGTGGAGCAGCGGAAACGGATTGGAATCGTGGGCGGGAAATGTTATTCCTTGACGCCGCCCAGCGTAACGCCCTCCACAATGTATCGGGAGAGAATGAAGTACATCACGAACATGGGCAGGATGGTGATGGACAGCGCCAGAAACACCACGCCGTAATCCGTACGGAAGGATTCACCCATCAGCATCTGCACAAACATGGGCAGGGTCTTTTTCCCACTGGAACTGATGATGAGGCTGGGGAGGAACAGATTGTTCCAGCTGGCAACGAACTGAAAAATGGCCTGTGTAGCCAGCGCCGGTTTCATCATGGGCAAAACGATGGTGTTGAAGGTGTGAAACTCGCCGGACCCGTCGATGCGGGCGGCCTCCAAAATGTCCAGCGGCAAGGTGGCTGCCAGATATTGGCGCATAAAGAAGACCACCGCGGGAGTTGTGATGGCGGGCAGAATTAAGGGCAGGAAGGTGTCAATCAGGCCCAGATGCAGCATGAATTTGTAAAAGCCAACGGCAAAGACCTGCGTGGGAACCATCATCACTGCCAGAATAAAGCCCCAAGCAAATTTTTTTGCCTTGAAATTATAAGCGTAAAGCCCATAGGCCGTCAGTGCTGAAAAGTAAACGGACAAAGCCGTATAGGGAACGGCAATGAGCAGGGAGTTGCCCATACTGCCCCACGCCGTGATGCCAACGCCCTTTTGCTTTTGCGTAAAGGTGGCGATGTTTTCCATGAGATGGCTGCCAAAGAGGAAGGAGATGCTGGATTTCACGTCGTTAGAGGTTCGCGTGGCGTTGATAAACATCAGGTAAAAGGGGAGCAGGCTGAGTATGCAAAGAAAGATCATGACCGCGGAGCGAAGCCGCCGTTGCCGCCGAAGGACTGGATTTTTCGGGGCGGAACGCCTCTTTTTCACGACTGCCCGCCCCCTTCCGCTTTTTTGTGCCGCCGTCCACTCTCGCTCTGGCGCATGGCTCGGAACAGGAACAGGCTGATGAGCACGGTGATAAGAAACAGCATAATGGAAACGGCGGCGGCCCGGCCGGTGTCCGTGCTGTGGAGCCGCATAATGTACATGGTCACGGTGGTGGAGGTATCGTCTGGCAGGCCGATGTATCCGCTGGCGTTGAACAGCGCCGGAATGTCATAGAGCTGAAGTCCGCCGATGGCGGAGGTCACCAGCACATAGACAAGGATGGGTTTAAGCAGCGGCAACGTGATGCGGGTGAACTTCTGCCAAGTGCTGGCCCCGTCCAGATCCGCCGCCTCGTAAAGACTGGCGTTGATGCCCATCATGCCGGAGATCAGGAGCAGGGTGGTGTTGCCGTACCACATCCAGAGCAGGATGAAGGAGATGGCAAGGCTGGTTCCCCAAGTGCTGGACATGATGTTGGAATTTTGAGAAATTAGCCCGGCGTTCCGCAGAACGGACATCAGCGGGCCATATTGACTCAAAAACGCATAAAACAGCAGAGAAATGGAGGCGGCGGTGATGATATTGGGCATGTAGATCAGAACTTTGTAGGCTCCCTTGCCCCGCAGCCGAACCCGGCTGTCCGTCAGCCAAGCCGCCGCCAGCAGGGACAGAGCGATCTGAGGGATAAAGTTGAAGACCCAGATGCGCAGTGTGTTGCTCAGATATTTGAGAAAGTAGGCTTTCTCCCCGTCTGCCAGACCCAGCAGCTTGAGATAGTTGCCAAGACCGGTAAACGTGATCGTCTCTTTTAAGTTGCGGGTGGTGTATGCAAACAGACTGTAATAAAAGGTGCTGATCAGCGGCCAGAGTGAAAAAACAGTGTAAACAATAAAGAATGGCAGGATAAACCAATACCCGTACTTACTGTAACGAACGCTTTTGAGTTTTTCCGGCTTTGTGGTTTTCATGGACGCACTTCCCCCATTTCCCGAAGCTCCCCCTCCCGCCTGTTTTGGGAGGAGGAGCCCGTGGTTACGGTGTTCAGTCCACGTTCAGGTAAGAGTACCGGTCGTGGATGGCGGATTTGAAGTTGGAGACGGCGGTGTCCAGATCGACGCTGCCGGAGGCATACTCCGACACGGCGGTGGGCAGCAGCTGCTCGCAGATGACCTGATCCTCACCCACGGCCAGAACATGGATGCCGTTGCACTTGTCGGCAAAGAAGCCGATGATATCCTGATCGTTGTAGCACTTAAAGGTGCTGGAGGTTCCGGAGCCGTGCTCCTGAATGTAGGAAATGGCCTTTGCGTTATTGACGTAATCGCCGTTTGCGGTGTTGATTTCCACCATAGAGTCGGTGCTGCAGGTGACATAGTAGAGAATGTCGCGGGCCAGCTGGGTGTCGGAGCACTCCGCCGTGGCGGCAAGGCCGGTGCCACCCCAATAGAATGCCTGCGGCCCTTGAATCAGAACCGTGTTGTCGGTCCAAGTGTCGGTCAGGCACCAATAGGAGTACCACGGGCAGCCGGTGAAGGCAATGCAGGCCTCGGTGTTCACGCCGTCGCCGTCTTTCAGCGCGGCCCAGTCGGGCTTCCACATCAGCGTGTCAAAGGTCAGACCCTTGAGCTGCTTGCTCAGTTCCAGATAGTCCTTGATTGCGTCGTCCACAACAATGTTGTCTTTGTCGTCATACCATGCCTGAGAACGGGCGCCGTTGCAGAAAACGTATTTCAGGTCGTCGGTTCCGCTGAGCAGCTTCACCTTTCCGCCGGAAGCGTCGTTCACCTGCGCGGAAACCTTTACCACCTTGTCCCAAGTGGAGAACATCTCCTGAAGCGCGGCGGGATCGGTGGTGCCCAGATACTGCTGGGCCAGATCCGCGCGGATTTGCCAGCAGCCGGGAGTCGCCTGCCAGAACAGGGCATATGTATCGCCGGAGGCAGCGTCGGCCCCCAAGTTCAGATTATAGTCGTACATGTCGGACATGTCGTCGGCGGTAATGCCCAAATCCGCCACGTTTTTCAGCAGACCGGACTGGACGTACTTCTGTACATAGCCAACCTCCAGCAGCATAATGTCCGGATACAGCTCGTTGCCGGGGTCCGCCAAAATGGCGTCAATTTTGTCCTGATAGATGTCGGAGTTGCCTACGTTTACGAATACGATGCGGTCCATATCCGCCTGACTGAGATATTTGGGAAGGACTTTCTCCTGAATGGTCGTAAAGTCGGCGTTCCACGCCCAGATTACAAAGGCGTTCGCGGCGCTGGGGTCGCCGGTGACGGCGGTGCTGTCCTCGGCGCTGGCGGATGCCGATGCAGATGCAGACGCGGAACTCCCGGAAGAGACAGCGGCAGAAGAGGCGGCTCCGCCGCCGTTTCCGCAGGCGGCCAGACTAAGAAGCATCATCATCGAGAGAAGTGCGGCAAGGACTTTTTTCATTTTGATTCCTCCATATCCAAATTTGTTTCCAAACATGTGCCGTATGGTTTGCGCCGGTCGTTTATCCACGCGCCCGCTGCGAGCGGAGAATATGGATTACAGCTGCTTCACAGAGCCGCCGATCAGCAGTTCGCCGGGAATCAACTCTTGGCGGGGGAGATGGGTGCGGGACTGCTCAATGGCCTCGATGAGCATGCGGGCGGCGTGGCTGCCCAGACGCTCGGTGTCCTGACGGATGGTGGTGAGTATGGGGCGCAGAGCCTGACTGAGATAGATACCGTCGTATCCGGCTACACTGATGTCGTCCGGAACGGAAAGGCCCATAGCTTCCAGCTGGTTCCGTCCGCCCAAATAAGAGAAATCGTCGGGATAGAGGATGCAGGTGGGAGGGACGGGCAGACTTAAAAGCGCCTGTGTAGCCTGTGCGCTGGACGTTGGGTCGCGATAGCGGGCGGGACGGATATACGCCTCCGGAACCTCCGCCCCCAGTTCCTCGCAGGTGCGGCAGAAACTGGCCAGACGGCTGCGGGTGACTGAGGTCATCTCGCCATGGATATAGGCAATGCGCCGATGACCCTTTTCATAGACGTGGGTCACCAAATCCTGCATCCCCTTCACGTTGTCGGAGACAACTGCGCCCCGCTGGTCAAATACATGGTCCACGGTGACAACCGGAATATCACTGCCTACCAATTCCCGTACCGCCGGGTCTTCGAAATCCACGCAGGCGATGATGACTCCGTCGCAGTTGCGATAACGGCAGTGCTCCAGATAGGACATGGAGCTGCCGCCCAAATTCTGGCTGATAAAGGTTAAATCATAGCCGCCGCACTCCGCTTCGTTTTTAAAGTCGTTGAGAACGGCGGAAAAATAATCGTGACGCAGACCGCTTTGCAGTTGGTCCACAAAGAGGACGCCGATGTTATGGGAACGATTGGTCTTCAGCAGCCGGGCCGCGGCGTTGGGTGTGTAGCCCATCTCCTCCGCCGTTCGGCGGACCAGAGCCACCGTCTCTTCACTAACGTCGGGGTAGCCGTTGAGAACCTTGCTGACTGTGGAGTGCGATACTCCGCAGGCTTTTGAAATGTCTTTGATGGTCACCATAGTATTCCTCCACACGAATCGAACACGTTTTCGTAACTCCATTATATTTTCCATTTTCATCCATGTCAACATTTTTCTTAGTGAAAAATTCTATAATAATTTAGAGATTAATTTGTAATAAATGTTAAAAATTAAAATGTTTTCAAATTATTCTTGTGCAAAATAAAAAATTGCGCTATGGTAGGGGCATCTGTTAGAAACTGTAATTGCGAAAACGTGTTCTTTAATGTTTGAATTGAAGTGGAGGCGGCTTTTCTTTGAAATTTGGGTACTTTGATGATGAAAATAGGGAATATGTCGTAGAAACTCCCGCAACGCCGCTGCCGTGGATCAATTATTTGGGGAATCAGGATTTTTTCGGCCTGATCTCCAACACCGGAGGCGGATATTGCTTCTACCGGGATGCCAAACTCCGGCGGCTCATTCGCTATCGCTATCAAAACGTTCCCACAGATATGGGAGGGCGATTTTTCTATCTCCGGGAGCCGGAAAAGACTCCATGGAGTCCGGCGTTTCTCCCATGCGGAACGGCGCTGGACCGCTATCGCTGCCGCCACGGGCTGGGCTATACGGTGTTTGAAAGCGAGAAGGATCATCTGGCCGCATCGCTGACAGCCTTTATCCCCTTGCACGAAACCTGTGAAGTTCACAGCCTGACTTTAAAGAACAACGGGAAGCAGGAAAAGGAGATCGAGCTTTGGGGGGCGGTGGAGTGGTGTTTGTGGAACGCGGCGGACGATGCAGCCAACTTCCAGAGGAACCTGAACACCGGCGAGGTGGAGACGGAGCCTTCCGTTATTTATCACACCACGGAGTATCGGGAGCGGCGGGATCACTACGCTTGGTTTTCTGTCAACACGCACACCGATGGCTTTGAGACAGATCGGGACGAATTTTTGGGGCCGTTTGGCGACTGGCGTGCACCCCGGCGGGTAACGGCGGGGCAGAGCAAAAATTCCGTGGCCCATGGCGGAGCCCCCATCGCCGCTCACCGCATAACAGTGAAGCTGGAGCCGGGCGAGGAGGCACGGTACGTCTTTTTGCTGGGTTATGCCGAAAATCCACGGGACCAAAAGTTTTCTGCCCCCGGCGTTGTGCGTAAGGATGGGGCGCGGCGGGTCGTAGATCGGTTTCTGAATCCCACCGCGGCGGATGCCGCGCTGGCGGAGCTGAAATCCTACTGGACGGAACTGCTGTCCGTTTACACGGTATCCAGCAAAGAGCCCAGGCTGGATCGGATGGTAAACATCTGGAACCAGTACCAGTGCATGGTGACCTTTAACATGAGCCGCTCCGCCAGCTATTTTGAAAGTGGAATGGGCCGGGGTATGGGCTTCCGGGACAGCTGCCAGGATTTGCTGGGCTTTGTCCATCTGATCCCAGATCGGGCGCGGGAGCGCATTTTGGACATCGCCGCCGTCCAGAAGCCGGACGGCTCTACCTACCACCAATACCAGCCTTTGACCAAGCGGGGAAATAACGACATCGGCTCCGGCTTTAACGACGATCCACTGTGGTTGGTGGCTGCGGTGTGTGCCTACCTGCGGGAGACGGGGGATTTTTCCATTCTGGAAGAGCTGGTTCCCTTTGACAGCCGCTCCGGCAGTGAGGCACCGCTGCTGGAGCATCTGCGGTGCAGCGTCCACTTCACCATGAACCATTTAGGCCCCCACGGTCTGCCCCTGATCGGAAGGGCGGACTGGAACGACTGCCTGAATCTGAATTGCTTTTCCGAGGAACCGGGAGAGAGCTTTCAAGTCACCGGTCCCAGCGACGGGGCGGTGGCAGAGAGCGTCTTTATTGCCGGTATGTTCGTGAAATACGGGCGGGGATAAGCCGGTCTGCGCCGCCGGCTGAAGCTGGGAGGCGAA